>Ga0182024_10000183_pt1 | contig 147592 bp, 93 predicted proteins | sample P32metaG_FD_120480 | JGI IMG/M metagenome (GOLD analysis project Ga0182024, IMG submission 120480) | Permafrost microbial communities from Stordalen Mire, Sweden - P3-2 metaG (Illumina Assembly) | ecosystem: Environmental > Terrestrial > Soil > Wetlands > Permafrost | place: Sweden: Stordalen...
GCGAATCGCGCAGGCGGCGGATCACAGCGCACATGGCGCGAAAACCCTCAAGGTCACGAGGAGCAAAGCGCTCCACCTCCGCGTCGCACAGCGCATCGTCATCCCAGAGCTGGATGCTGCGGCCATCGAGAAACGGCACAAACAGCCCATTCGTCGCCGGAGTCCACGAAAATCCGCGAGCCGGCAAATCGAGTTCCTCCACCACCAGCGGATGCAGCAACCCGGCAAGATAAGCGCAGGGCGACATCCTCACCCCGGGAAAGGCTTCTTCCACCGTGCAAGCCCCGCCGATACGCTCGCGAGACTCCAGAACCAGCACCCGTTGGCCACCGCGCGCGAGATATGCCGCGCAGGCCAGCCCATTGTGTCCGGCTCCTACGACAATGGCGTCCCACGTTCGGGAGGCAAGTTCCCTGACAGGCGCAGGCAGGCCAACAAGGCCAAGATTTGAGGCCGCGGGTGCAACGTTGTAAATTGCTTTCACGAAAGAGTAGGCTCCGCTCAATGCTGAAATAGAGATCCGCAAACGGCAATGCAAAATCGCGTCGAGTGGAGCAAGCCAGCCGGTGCAATATGAACATCAATATAAGGGCTGGACCCGGCATGGTCTATCTGTTTCTACGCCGAGGGCCTGATACCGGGGTGCAGGGCCCACAGGTTTCCGGAAAGGTACTATGGGAGACAGAGCGTCGCCACGGCAAATGAGGCCCTGATGAAAAAGCTGGAAAGATGTGCATGGGCAGAAAGCGATCCGCTCCTGCGCACCTATCACGACGAAGAATGGGGAGTGCCCATCTACGACAGCCGCGCCCTCTGGGAGATGCTCATGCTCGAAGGCTTCCAGGCCGGCCTCTCCTGGCTGACCATCCTTCGCAAGCGCGAGGCCTTCCGCGCCGCCTTCGCCAACTTCGATCCGGCAAAGGTCGCAAACTTCGACGAAAAGGACATCGCAAGGCTCCTCGCAGATTCCGGCATCATTCGCTCCCGCGCCAAGATTCAGGCAACAATCGACGGTGCCCGCATCTATATGGCAATGCAGCAGGCAGGCGAGGACTTTTCGAAATACGTGTGGGCCCTTGCCGGCGGCAAGCCCATACGCAACAAGACAGGAATAGTGCCCGCCAAGACCGAGCTGTCGGAAACAATATCCGCCGCCCTGAAAAAACGAGGAATTAAATTCGTAGGCCCGGTGATCGTATACGCATGGATGCAGGCCACGGGAATGGTCAACGATCACAGCGATAAGTGCTTTCGTAGAAACGTTAAGGCATGACTTTCGCCGTCAATACTTATTACTTAACCGGATACGTACAATTCTCGTGATTTTCCCGGCCGCCTGGTAAATACTAGGCTACGAAGCTTCTTCACCGAAGGGCTTTCTCTCTTAATTCCCCCGATAGCAACTGCATTGCAACCGTACCTTTGTTCATGGAGACCTCTATGCAGCTTGGCATGTCGCTTGAGACCTTTACGACTTTTCACGTCATTATCAGCCTGATCGGAATCGTTTCAGGATTGATGGTGCTCTTCGGCTTTCTTACCGCAAAGCGCTTTCCTATCTTGACGGCGATCTTTCTCATAACAACGGTCGCGACGAGTGCCACCGGCTTCCTCTTTCCGTTCCACGGATTCAAGCCGTCCTATGCCGTAGGCGTCTTGTCGCTGGTAGTGCTACTCTTCGCCATCCTGGGTCGCTATGTGGGGCATCTCGCCGGAGCGTGGCGCTGGATTTACGTCGTCAGCTCTGTAATAGCCCTTTATTTCAATGTATTTGTGCTCGTGGCGCAGTCGTTTGGTAAGATCCCGGCGCTAAAGGCGTTGGCTCCCACGCAGTCCGAACCGCCATTTGCGATAGCGCAACTCGTCGTCCTCCTGCTCTTCGTCGTGCTTGGCATTTTCTCCGTAAAGAAGTTTCGCGCAACCTAAAGACCGCTGATATATTCAAAATCCCGGCGGCCTAAAATCAGTCCTTCCGGTGCGGACGATTCTTTCTCCGCCGTCGTTGACAGTTTTGTGCTATTCCCTTTCCCGCGTCCAGGATTGAGAATGGTGCAAGGCACGCCTCATGCCTTCTGCGAAAATACGCGGAACAAATCGAGGATTGCGCCAGCGTCTGTTCCGGACAAGCTCCCGAAACAAATCGGAATCCGCTCTGGTGGTACAAGGCATACGTGAAGAAAACTGTCCTCCTCCTTCTTTTGGCTTTTGCCCGGCCTATGCTTGGCCAGGCAAATCAGGGAGAACTGCAACTCAAAGTAACTGATCCCGCCGGACTCGGCGTGAAAGCGCACGTGCGCATCGTCAGCGAAGCCAATCACTACTCGACGGAACTTGTAACGAATGGCGAAGGACGCCTCACCGCGCAGCGTCTGCCCTACGGGCTCTATCAATTGCAGGCGCAACATCCCGGCTTCGCCGAGGTCTCAGAATCAGTCTCGATCAGATCCTCGATTCCGGTACATTACGCGATTCAGTTCAAGCTCTCATCCGTACAACAATCGGTCACCGTCAGCGCCGAAGACACGTTGATCGATCCCAATCAGCCAGGTTCGGTCAATCGTGTAGCAGGAGAGTTGATCGAGAGTCGCCTCGGTTCTCTCCCAGGCCGCTCAATCCAGGACCTTGTGAACTCCCAGCCCGGCTGGCTTTATGAGGGCAACGCCGTGCTTCATCCGCGTGGCTCCGAATATCAAACCCAGTTCGTCATAGACGGAATCCCACTCACCGACAATCGTTCCCCAAGCTTTGGTCCTGAAATCGAAGCCGACGATGCGGATTCCGTGAACATCTACACAGCGGGCATTCCAGCGGAATACGGCAGAAAGATGGGCGGCGTAGTCGAGATCAACACGCTCAGAGACCTGCAGCCGGGATTCCACGGCCAGGTAGTTCTCTCAGGCGGCAGTTTCGACACCACCGACGGATTCGGTCAGGGCCAGTATCTCTGGGGCAGGAATACCCTTGGCGGCAGCGCCAGCGGCGGCAGGACAGATCATTATCTGAATCCCGTTGTCCCACAGAACTTCTCGAATACCGGTTCTCAAAGCGACTTCTCACTTTACTATCGCAGTCAACTTACGCAGAACGACTCGCTTTCTCTCAGTGTCCGCCATGAGGAAGCTCGCTACGACATTCCCAATGAGATGATTCAGCAGGCTGCGGGGCAGGGCCAGGCAGCGAACAATATCGAGACCATGGGTATCGCCGCCTATCAGCACATCTTTTCAGCGAACGCCACAGCCGATCTGCGCGCCATGGTGCGTGACAACAGCAACGGCTTCAATTCAAACCAGGAGTCAACGCCCATTGAAGTGTTTCAGGCCAACGGTATACGCGAGGGTTATTTCAAAGGCGGCGTGACCATCAACCGAGGCCGGCACGAATTCAAGTTCGGATTCGAATCGGACAACACGTTCCTGCACGAGAACACGCGCTATCACATCACTGATCCCGATCAGTATGACGACGACACCCCGCTCGACTTTGCCTTTCAGGGGCAGCGCCCCGACCTGGAACAATCTGTTTTCGTGCAGGATCTGATCCGTCTCCATAACTGGACCATCTCCGCCGGCCTCCGTTGGGATCACTATCAGCTATTGCTCAACCGGCAGTCTCTTCAGCCCCGTTTCTCGGTATCTCATTACTTTCCGCGCACCGATATAGTCATTCATTTTTCGTATGACCGTGTCTTCCAGACCCCCTCATTTGAGAACCTTTTGCTGTCCAGTTCTACAGCCGTGGAGTCGATAAGTCCGGATAGCTTCTTCCGCCTGCCGGTTCAACCGTCGGTTGGCGACTACTACGAAGTCGGCTTGACCAAGGTCTTTGCAAAGCACCTCAAGGTTGGTGCAAATTACTACCGGCGTTTCGTAAATAACTATGCCGACGACGATCAGATCGATAACACCACGATCAGCTTCCCAATCGCGTTTCGAAAGTCGATCATTTACGGCGCCGAGGGCAAGGTCGAGGTTCCGGAGTGGCATCGACTTTCCGGATTTGCAAGCTACTCCTGGATGGTCGGCAACGTATGGCTTCCAGTCACCGGCGGCCTGTTCCTCGGAGATGACGCGAGCAGCGCAATCTCTGATCTAAGCGGTCATTTCCCCGATTCCCAGGACCAGCGGAACACAATTCGCGGTCGTGTCAGGTATCAGGTGACGCCGCGCTTCTGGCTCGCTGGCGGCGTGCAGTACGACACAGGCTTACCCTTTGAATTCGCCGGCGATCCGGCTACCGTGTTGGCCCAGTACGGCCAGAAGATATTGGACCGAATCAATTTCGATCGCGGCCGCATTCTTCCTTCCTTTCAGGCGAACGCCTCAGCAGGCGCGGAGGTCTATCACTCAGACCGCATCAAAATGAACCTGCAGGCCGATGGACAAAACCTCAACAACGTCCTCGACGTCATCGACTTCGGTGGACTGTTTTCAGGCAACGCCATCGGCCCCCCGCGCAGCTTCGCACTCCGTCTGACGACCACCTTCTAAAGCAGTACTACAGTTGGCATATGGTAAAGAGTTGTCCTCTTGAGAAAGCGAAGGGCCTGCCTTTGCTGTTGCCCTTGCCTTTCTTGTTGTCATTCCCGTAGGGAATCTGCTTTTCAGCAATTCGCAAGTGGTTGAATCCCGTCGATATCGCCAACTCGGCGTCGACTCAAAACCATGCGATATAGCGAGGATGCGATGTCGCTAAAATCAGTGGAATTAGCTCACAAACAACGTGAATTTTCCGCAAATCCAACCGCCTTGATATGAGCGACATCAAGGCAATCGCTCTTGACTTGCAAAGCCTAATCTCCGCTCCAAAATTGTTCCACGTGGAACAATCGTAGAACATCGCAATGTTCCACACCTGAAATCCCTGCCTCGCAGGCCCGCACCGTGGCTGAAATGTGCCCTGAATCTCCGCTCAGTTTCCGTGATGCCAGCTGAAGCGCCGTCCTATGATCCCCTTCACAATCAGGTGATCGGTCGAACTGGTGGCGCCTAATCCAACCCCGAAGTTGACCTCCCACTGCGGCGCGAGGTTCAGATCGGTTGCCACGAAGAACTGCTGCTGCTGATTGCGAAGCGCGTCAAATCCGCTGGGATCTCCATACGCTCCGTAATATTCAATCCCGGCGTTGACCTTCTTTGTGAAGTCATACCCCGCTTTCACATTCGGCGAAAAGCCGACACCGTCGTGTACTCCGGGGCCATGCCAGGACCGATCGAAGGTCGGATTGAACGATAGATACCAGCGTCCAACCTGCTTATCGATAATGGGGCGGATCTCCCACGTCCATGTATCCGGCGAGTAGCGGGCGCGCTGGTAACCGATTTCGTTGGAGATGCTCAGACCCACCGGGAGGTGCCAACTGTCGGGAGCTCTTACGCGCGGGCGAATGTGATCCCCTACCCACTGCCATCCTTCCTCAGAATTGATGCTGGTGAAAAGGTAGAAACCGACCTCCGCCCAGGAGTTGATTCCCTGCGTGATCTCGACGGTTTCGTGCTCCGCATGATTGGTGGGAAAAGTCCCATCGGCGGCGTAGCGGGACCGGGGTACGGCCTTGGAGCCGTCCACAGTGAAGTTGCTGTGAAGCTCCACCATCGTGGTGGCAGGCGCCACCGTCTCAGACCCGTAGACCTGAATTTCGTAGTTATCCTGCGCTCTGGCCGCAGAGCCCAGGAGCACGAATATCACGCTGAGCCATAGAGCCAGGCCACGCGCCTGCAATCTGTTGCAGGTAAATTGTGCCTCGTGTTGCGATCCGTCCAACCCATCAGCTTGCGTAGCCTGCGCCGTTACGCCCATAGACAGATCATATCGAGAAAAAAGCAAGAATACTTTGATCTTCCTGAAACGATTTCGCCCAGGCACACACCATCTCAGCGGTGGCAGAGCAGCGATTGCACACAAGCCGAGGCCAATGCCTCAGGAATTAACCGAATTGCAGGCTCTCCCCCCAGAACAGGCGGTTCCCGCTCAATCAGGCGGGTTCCGTCTGTGCCGTATCAATCCGAAGCGGGAACGATATGAACCAGAGCAATCAGATTTGGCGAGCTTCACTGACCACCGCTGTGGTGTGGCTGGCGATGCCGGTTGCTGTCTTCACCTGCAGCGGCTGGCTGGGGCTTGCGGTCCATTGCCTGGCATTTTCCGGCGCGGCTTCGATCCTCACCGGGTCCACCCGGGAGAGAAACAAACAGTTTGGGCAAACTGAAAGTTTTGAAGGAGAAGCACCATGTGCAGTGGTGAAGAGCGAAGCGACCTCGGAGCTGACAACGCCACCAATCAAGCCACTGTCAACCTGCTGTACTACGGACACGCCAAGGTGAACATTCGAGGGCCCGTCACTGGCGCTCTCTACCAGTTTTCACGATCACAACCAGCGCAGTCTGTGGATGCTCGCGACGCTGTCGCTATTCTGCGGACCCGGCTTTTCAGGCAGGTGCCATGAGATACGAATCCATCGAGGATGTTTCCGTCGACCTGGCTTCACCAGGCAGGCGGGCGCGCCGCCGGTCAGCGTGCGAGCGGAAGCCGCGGCTTCAGGAAGCATCCGCGATGCTATACTTGGCTCCTCTTAGGTCTGCGGAGCCAGGTTTGCAATTTTGTTCCTTCGATGCCACTTACGTCGATAGCCTTTGCGCGGGAGACCGCTCCACACAGGAGCATTTCGTAGGCTATTTCACCACGCTGCTCCAGCTAAAACTGCGTTCCCGTTTGCAATCGCCCCAGGCTGTCGAAGACGTCCGCCAAGAGACCTTCGTTCGGGTGTTCAAGGCTCTCCGCAAGGAGGGAACGCTGCGTGAGCCTGGCCGGCTGGGCGCTTTCGTCAACACCGTCTGCAACAACGTGCTTTTTGAGCATTACCGCTCCTCCGGCCGCAGCCAGTCGCTGGACGAAGAAGGCCAGCCGGAGCCTCAGGCGCCGGGTGCTGACGCGCTGGAAATCGCTTCGTCCAGACAAATGAAGGAGAAAGTCCGCGAAATCCTCGTGAATTTGCCCGAGCGCGACCGATCGTTGCTCAAGGCCGTCTTTCTGGATGAGCGTGATCGGGACGAGGTCTGTCGCGAATTCGGTGTGGATCGCGAGTATCTGCGGGTACTTCTGCATCGCGCCAAGCAGGAATTCAAGGCCGAATATCTGAAACGAAACGGAAATCACTTTCCTCTGGGACTTCATCCACGGCGTGTGTGAAACGTTTTAGCAGGCGGGCACACTATCCGAATGAGTGGCTGGAAAACAGCATTGAAAGAAAAAGGGAAGCTGGATCAAGAGGATGAATGCGATGGACCACAGCGAGGCAGTACAACAGATGGCGGCGGAGCGATACCTGCTCGACGAACTGCCGACGGAACTGCGCGACGCTTTCGAGGAGCATCTCTTCGATTGTCCGGAATGCACCCTGGATCTGCGGACGGAAGCCGCCTTCCTGGATGAAGCCAAACTCCAACTGCCGGGACTGACGGCGGCGCCGTCAACTCACCTCGCCGGGCGAGTGGCCAAACCTGCGGTGAGACAAGTCACGGACAAACGCGATTGGCTCGGCTGGCTTCGCCCGATGTTCGCCAATCCTCTTATTGCTGGCCCTGTCTTTGCCGCACTGCTGGTCTTAGTGGGTTACCAGAACTTCGTTACCTACCCGGAGTTGCGCGCCGCATTGAACGAACCCCGATTGATGCCGGTGATCCCTCTGCATGCTGCCAGGAGCGCGGCGCACGCGGTCTATGAAATCGATCACAAGCAGGGCATTGAATTTCAGATCGATCTGTCAGATGATGCAACCTACTCCTCCTACAACTGCAGTCTCAAGGATGCTCAAGGCAAGCTGGTCTGGACCTCCGCGTCAGTTGCGGCGAGCGGAGCGGAGGCCGGTGCGCTGTCGGTGGATATTCCCGGGACAAATCTGAAGCAGGGCACATACACGCTTACCGTCTTCGGCATCGCTGCAGACGGGCAAAGCAATAAGATTGAGCAACATTCCTTCGACATTCATTTCAAGGATTAGCATTCGTCGCATACACTGTTCGTGTCCGGAAACGTCACGGATGCGCGTCGCGACCCGCTCGGGTCTCAAGTCTGCCGTAAACTCCTACGCATGCATCGGAGCGCACTTGAGCCCCTCATACTCTTTAGAAAGTGAGAACAGTCATGCCGGAAGTCACGTCGGAAAGCCAGAAGAGATACCACACTTATCACGCCGAAGCTCACGCTCTTTCGGGAAGGCTGGAGTTACCCCTCAATCAGGAGATTCATCCACAGGCCTCCGCAAAGCTGTCTGACCAGGGCGGCTACCTCGCACAACAGGCAAGAGACTACCGTCTTGAATCGGTCATCTCTTACAGCGGAGCCAAGACCCAGGTGACGGGCCAACACGAAGTCAAGGAAGGCCATGGCTGGCACACTCTTGCCTCCTCTGTCGTCGAAGACCTCAACATTCTCGACGTCATCACAGCCGACCGGGTTGTGGCGCAGGCGTCGATCGAATATCCGCTGATTGGTTATGTCCCGAAGATTACTTTCCTCGGCACCAAATTTGAGAACCTGCGCATCGCCGGCCATCCGGTGAAGCTTGATCTGTGCCTGGACATCTTCGGAGATAAGCCGGAGAACGACGCTCCTTACACGAAAGACGCCGGCTTCGTGAAGAGGGTATCCGATCAGCACGCGCGGCTTCGCGGACATCGGAATCCGATCGCCGAGTTGCTTGAGCGTTACAATCGAACCCCAGAGAGCTTTGGGGATCCCAAAGAGAACGGGGAGTCGGTCGAATGTTCACTGGTCAATCAAGCCGAGGGTGGGTACCCTGGCCGGACCTGCGGCCATGTGATCGAGGTTCCCAACTTCGGCGTGATCCACCTCGCTCAAGTGCGCCTGGAGCACAAGGATTACTGCCCGACGACGGGGGTTCCGCGAGAGACATACGTGTACCTGAACATGATTCACGCGAAGATGGGTTGCATCGCAACGGGACAAACGTCGGCAGCACAGTTCGTCGCAGGCGGACATACCAAGCCGTAGTCTGGTTCCTGTTTTTGTTGGGCATATTTGTAGCAATGAGCTGTCATCGCCTCCTTCCCCCGGAAGTGTTATACGGCAAAGCTTCGGAGACTTTCTGGCATGGCAATCTCGAGTATAGTCAGCGTTTAGCGGCTAGCTTTGCGCGCAGATTTTGGTATTCAAATCCAAGGTGGGCCGCCGAGTTTACGGTTTTGGAAGCGCAGTCCGCGGCGTGGCGCGGAATGAATTCAGAGGCCCTGGATGCTCTTTCAACCCTGCCTCTCACCAACACCGATGCAGGAATCACGATACGCAGGCTTTCTCTCGCTGGTCTTGCCCACGCACACCTGGACCAGAGCACACTTACAGAGCAGGAACTTGTACAGGCTCAGAGTCTTTGTTCAGCCGTAGATAGGAAAGAATGCAGTGATCTACTCCGTGCCCGTGGGGGGGTCGCATTCAAGAAAGGCGACTACATCGAAGCTGACCGGCTTTATTCGGAGAGCCTGTTGTCAGCTCGAAAGTTTGGGCAGCGATGGGATGAATCAGTTGCACTGATGAATCTGGGAGCTAACAATCTTAATCTAGAGCGATTTGACGAGGCCATCGATCGATTGCGTGACTCAAACAGCATCGCGGAAGAGTTGCAAGCCGAAGATGTGCTTGTCAATAATCTGGGTAACCTGGGCTGGGCATATTACAAGCTGGGCGACGCAGCGCACGGTTTGCAACTTCTCAGCGAGGGGGAAAGCCGGGCAGTGAAGCTTGGCGATACCGATGTTGCTATCGCATCGCTCACAGATTTGGGGCACGTCTATCAAGACACCAGCAATCTGGCACAAGCCGCCCAATCACATCTCAAGGCTCTCGAACTAGCAAGAAGCATCGATAGTAAAGACGAGGTAGTTACCGCCCTGGAAGACCTTGCTCACCTTTACGTGGCGGCTGGCCGCCCGGATGAAGCGAGTGTTTATGTTGATCAAGTTGCGCCGCTCGCGCAGGCGAATGGAAATCGTGTAGATGCCCTTGTCATCACGCTGGCCCGGGGTAAGGTTGCGCTGGCCCGTCACCACAACCAGGAAGCCGAAACAAATTTTCAGACGGTCGAACATGATCCTGGTAGCCAGCCTTCAATGCGTTTGGCCGCGGAGCACGAGTTGGCTCGGTCATTCGAGATGCAAGGGGAAATCGACAACTCAGACAGAATGTACAGGACAGCCCTGAATACTTTCGAGAGTGCGCGTGGGCAGATTCAACGAGAGTCTTCGAAGCTTCCTTTTCTTACCAATGCCAGAAGTATTTATGACGACTACATTCAATTTCTGATCAAGCAAGGCAAGACCAACGAGGCGTTGATCACGGCGGACCAGAGCCGTGCCCGTACTTTGGCGCAGGATCCTGGTGTTGATGTGAGTTCGCAGGCGATACACGCGTTTGCGCTTTCACCGCAAGCCGTCGCTCGCAAGACAGGAGCGACGCTGCTCTTCTACTGGCTCGGCGCGAAGCAGTCTTATCTCTGGGTGATAACTCCGGATAAGACAACACTGTTTCCTCTGCAGGCAGAAAGCGAAATCACGCCGCTGATTGAACTCTATCGCAAGACTCTGCTGGGCGGTGCAGATCCTGTTCAGAGTGCGAGCGTGGCCGGACGCACGCTGTTTAAGCTGCTGGTGGCTCCCGCTTCGAATCTCATCCCTGCTAACTCGACGGTGATGATTTTTGCTGACGGGGCTCTGAGTCAGTTGAACTTTGAAACCCTGATTGCTCCCGGGCAGAGTCAGAACTCGCAAGACCATTACTGGATCGAAGACGTTACGTTGACATCAGCTCCATCGCTGGCCATGCTGGCTGCGGCGAAGGCTGAGCGTCATGCGAATGGGAAGATGCTGCTGCTTGGCGATGCCGTGTCTGCGAGTGAAGACTATCCCGAACTGCCTTTTGCGGCGGTCGAGATGCAGCAGATTCAAAAGCATTTTGACGCACGCGGCGAGGTTGTTTTTGCGCGGCAGAAGGCTACGCCTGCGGCTTATCTTGGCAGTGATCCAAAGCAGTTCTCCTACATTCATTTCGTGTCGCATGGCGTTGCGAGTCTTACCGATCCGCTGGATTCGGCGATCATTCTGTCGCGGGGTACGGCTGCTGAAGATGGATTCAAGCTGTACGCTCGCGAAGTTATGCAGCATCCTATCGACGCGCAACTGGTGACTGTTTCTGCATGTTACGGCAGCGGCACGCGAGCTTTTGTGGGGGAGGGGTTGGTGGGGCTTTCTTGGGCGTTTTTGCGTGCCGGGGCGCACAATGCAATCGGGGCGCTATGGGAAGCCAGCGATGAATCTACGCCGCGACTGATGGACGCGATGTATCAGGGAATCGAAAGCGGAGAGACGCCTGCTGTTGCGCTTAGGAATGCGAAGCTTACGCTGCTGCATTCGCAAGGAAACTTTCGCAAGCCCTTTTACTGGGCGCCGTTTCAGCTCTACACGCGGTTGTGAACCGGGCGCATGCCAGAGGGCGCCGATGTTCATTGCCCTTGCCTGATACACTTTTTCAACACCAGACGGGGGATCGGGTCATCGAGTGAATACGGATTCGCAGCCGAAACTGGTGCGTCAGATTGGGTTGTTCGACGCGACGATGATCGTGATGGGCGGCATCATTGGCGCTGGCATTTTTATCAATCCATATGTCGTGGCGCAGCGTGTGCATTCGCCGGTTTTGATTCTGCTGGTTTGGATTGCGGGTGGGCTGATTGCCATTCTTGGGGCCTTTATTTACGCCGAGTTGGGAGATCGCATGCCCGAGGTGGGCGGGCAATATGTCTACCTTTGCAAGGCCTATCATCCGGCGGTCGGGTTTCTGTATGGATGGGTGCTGCTGCTGGTGATTCAGACGGGCGGCATGGCCGCGGTGACGGTGACGTTTGCGCGATATTTTCTTGAGCTGACGGGCCTGCCTATTTCAGAGCGATGGGTCGTTGTCCTCACACTTGGCATTCTGACGGGCATCAACTGTCTGGGAGTCAAGCCGGGCACGCGGGTGCAGAGCGTGCTCATGGTGCTCAAGATCGCGGCCATCGTGTGCCTTATCGGAGCGGGGCTCTTTCTGGTGAAGAACCCGCATCCCTTGTTGCATCCTGTCGCCGATCGGCCGATGTCGATGGACCTGATCACCGCGATTGGCGCGGCGATGGTGCCGGTGCTCTTCTCTTTTGGAGGATGGCAGACGACTAACTTCATCGCGAGTGAAATCAAGGATCCGAGAAGGAATCTTGCTCGTGCGCTGATTGTTGGCGTGTCGGGCGTGATCACGCTCTATCTGCTGGTCAACGTGATTTGCATTCGCGTGCTTGGTGTCGACGCGCTCGCGCAGACGAATGTGCCGGCGAGTGCGGTGATGCGGATGGTTTCGGGCGAGGGTGGTGCAAAGCTGATCGCGCTGGGCATCGCTGTGTCGACGGTGGGGTTTCTGAGCCAGTCTATTCTGACGGCGCCGCGGGTTTACTTTGCGATGGCTGAGGATGGGCTGTTCTTTCGCGGTGTGGCCTATGTTACGCGAAGGACGCGCGTGCCTGTGGTGGCGATCGTTTTGCAGAGTGTGTGGGCGGTGATCCTTGCATTTGGCGGGACGTATGAGCAGATTCTCAACTATATGATCCCTATTGATTTCTTCTTTATCGGACTGAGTGCGAGTTGCCTGTTTATCTTTCGGCGTCGCGAGCGGCTGCAGAGTCCGCAGCAAGCGGGATTTCGCGTGCCGGGGCATCCCGTGACTACGATCATTTTTATCCTGGCGTGCTGGCTGGTGGTGGCCAATACGCTTTACAAGTATCCGCGCAACAGCCTGATTGGCGTATTGATTTTGCTGGTTGGGCTGCCGGTGTTTGCCTTCTGGAATCGAAGGCGGAGAGCAGAAGTATGACTTCACGCAAGCGCGCAATGTCGTCTGAGTATTTGAATTGGGCTAAGCTGCACTCGTCCGCAAAATATAACCTGGCGACTAGCGGGATCATGAGTTATCCGCTCTCGGGGCTGCCTGTTTCTATTGCCGATCTGGAGATCAATGGGCCGACGATTTATGGCTACGAGCCTTTGCAGCAGCGGCTGGCGGGCCATTGCGGGGTGGGCACTGAGCGCGTGGTTGCGACCAACGGTACTTCGATGGCAAATCATCTGGCGATGGCGGCTGTGTTGTCGCCGGGCGACGATGTCCTGATCGAGCAGCCTACTTACGGACTGCTGCTTGAGGTTGCTTCTTATCTTGGCGCGAATATTCTTCGTTTCGATCGCCGGGAGGATAGCGGTTTTCAGATCGATGTGGATGAAGTCCGCAGAAAGATCACGCTCAAGACCAAATTAATCGTGCTGACTAACCTGCATAACCCGAGTGGGGCTTTGACAGATGAAGCTACGTTGCGTGAGTTAGGCGAGATAGCGGCGAGTGTTGGCGCGCGGGTGTTAGTCGACGAAGTTTATCTGGAGATGGTTTCTTATGTGGCCGGTAATGCGCCAACGCGCTCGTCTATCCAACTCGGAGATGAGTTCATTGTCACTAACAGCCTGACCAAGGCGTATGGGCTTAGCGGCTTTCGCTGTGGGTGGATTCTTGCCGAGCCGGCGCTTGCGCAACGCATCTGGAGGCTCAACGATCTCTTTAATGCGACGCCTGTGCATCCGGGGGAGTTGCTTAGTGTGATTGCGCTGGATCATCTTGTGCAAATTCGTAATCGTGCGGTGAAGCTGCTCCATGCGAACCGTGCTGCGCTGGATAAGGTTCTGGATGGCAGAGATGATCTGGAGGTCTTTCGGCCTATTGCTGGAACGGTAGTATTTCCGCGGCTGAAGGATGGGTCGGTGGAAGATTTCTGCAAGTTGCTGCGCGTTGAATACGAGACTAGTGTGGTTCCCGGGCATTTTTTTGAAATGCCTCAGCACTTCCGCATCGGGCTGGGTGGCGATCCGGAGATGACGGCTGAGGCGCTTGACCGTTTGGGTCGTGCGCTCGATGCGTGGCAGTCAGCGTAAGATCAGTGCCTGATGCCGTCGATCTCGTCCATGGCGTGCCGCAGCCGGCGTACATCTTCTGCTCGCGAGACATAGCGCGCGTAGTCGTCCGCATCGGGAGTGCCGAGATGCACTGTTCGATTCTCGTATTTCATTGCGCTTGGAATTAGAGTTCGCAAGGCTGCGTGAAAATGTTGGGCGCGGGTTTCGGTGGCGATTTGCGCCACGTTCTCTGGGCGGATGCTGCCGGCGACCATGATCTGAATTCTGTCTCCTGCAAGCTGCACGAGGCCTGCAATTCGCGGACTTCCTTGAGTTGCGTTCACCGCCGCGCCTGATGTGAGAATGCGTTTTGCGCCGGCCTCAATGACCGACTCGAGGGAAGCCTCGAGGTCGCGGCTCATATCGATGGCGCGATGAAATGTCACCTCCATTGGATGTGCCAGCTCGACTAATTCGCGGGTCCGCTCCACGTCCACGTCGCCGTTTGTCTTGAGAAGGCCAAACACCACGCCGTCAGCGCCCGACTGCGCGGCGACGGCTATGTCGTCGCGCATGATGGATAACTCATCTTCGGAGTAGAGAAAGTCTGCGCCACGGGGCCGGATCATGACATGAATGCCAATCTTGATCCGCGACCGCACGGCGCGAAGCAGCCCGGCGCTCGGAGTAAGCCCTCCCTCGGCGAGCCCGCAGCATAGCTCTACGCGCTGCGCTCCGCCGGCCTCCGCGGCGACCGCCGACTCGACGGAATCGACACATATTTCCAGATTCATTTTGCCCCTCGTGTACCCAGTACCTTGCATCAACCCAATGGACCTGCGAGCAGCGCTGGGCGCTCGTGGGCGAGCTTCAGGATCAGTTCGCCGAAGAGCGTGTTGGCCCACGCAAACCACGGCCGTGTGAAGTCTGAGGCATTGTTGCACTGGAACGACTCGTGCATGAATCCGGTGCCCGCTGTTGTATCGCGAAGCCATCGTAAACACTGACGAATCTCGTTCTCGTCCACTGAGGTGAGCGCGCGAAACATGATCGACATGGGCCATACGTAGCCAAGACCGATGTGAGGTCCGCCGACTCCTTCAGCTTCTTTACCTCGGAAGAAATAGGGATTATCGTCGCTTAGCGTGAATCCTCGCGAGCGCCGGTAGAGCGGATCGTCGACGCGGCAGCAGCCGAGATATGCGAGGCCCAGCAGGCCGGGAGTGTTGGCGTCATCCATCTTGAGGGCATTGCCGTATCCATCGATTTCATAGGCCCAGATGCGGCCGTGTTTCGGATCGTCGACGAGGCCGTGTTTGGCTACAGCAGTCTCGACTTCGGTTGCCAAAGCCAGGCATTCGGTGTTGAGTTTGGTGTCGTTTAGTACTTCTTTCGCCAGCTCGGCTAGCTGCCGCAGGCTGGTGACGGCGAAGAGGTTTGCGGGGATGAAGAGCGGCAGGATGCAGGCATCATCGGATGGGCGGAACATGGAGAAGATCAGTCCGACGGAGCGCGCGGGGTTGCCGAAGCCTCCGAGCGGAACGGTGTCTGAAGGAACGGCGCTCTCGCGCTGGAAGGAATAGGGGCCGGGTCCGTCTTTGCGCTGCTGTTCGCGAAATGTACGCAGGATGGTCCAGGCGGTTTCCTTCCATGCGTTGTCAAAGGGCTCGGTTGTGCCGGTTGACTTCCAGTAACCATGGGCGAGCCGTACGGGGTAGCACAGGGAATCGATCTCCCACTTACGCTCGGCGACGCCGGGGATGTGCTTGGTCTTATCGTTGACTGCCCAGCTCAGTGGAGGATCGTTTGGGTGACGCGTGAAGGCATTGGCATAGGGATCGATGCGGATCATGCGTCCTTGGCGGCGTATGACGCCCTCAATCACTTCGCGGAGTTTGGCATCGCGCTTGAGAAGCGGCAGATACGGCCAGACTTGCGCGGATGAGTCGCGCAGCCACATGGCGTCGATATCGCCGGTGACTACGTGCGTATCCGGCTTGCCCTCGAAGGCGCCCGGCCAGACGGTTGTGTCGAGGGTGTTGGGAAAGCAATTTTCAAACAGAACGGCGAGGTTGGCATCGCCGATATGGCCCTGTATCTCGCGGATCGTCTGCTCGACTGCGGTGCTCACGAAACGGCGCTCCTCAGCTTTGGGCCGAGCATGCGGTAGAGGCGATGCCGGCTCAGGCGCGCCGGCCACAGCTTTGAAGGCCAGAGCAGGTAACGAGGGAGCGGAGAGCGTGAGGGCTGCCGCGCCCTTGAGCATGGCGCGGCGGGTCAAATCGGAAGTGGTGCTTGTCGAAATCATCGTGGTCGATCCTGTTTGAGTGCGAGGTTTCGTCTGCGTTGCCGGGATTGAAGGCGCAATCTTCTCTTCAGCAGCCAGCATGGAAAGGTTACCATTGCCGTGTCATGATTCCATCCTCAGGCCACATTGCGAAATCTGGAAGTATCTTACTCAGCGACATTGATTCCTGAAGCTGCTGCGTCGAGAGAGTTGGGTCACACTCGCTGGACTTCGACGCCGCGATTTTGAAATTCGGCGATGCTTTCATCGCTTGCCTGGGTGTCGGTGAGCAGCATGTCGAGGTCGGATGTTTCGCAGATCCGCCAGCCGGCCACTACGCCTATCTTGCTGTGATCGGCGACGGCGATTTTGCGCCGGGAGCGACTTACCATCGCGGCAATCAGGCTTGCTTCCTCTTCGTTGAAACTGCTCGTTCCCCACTCGTAATCGATGCCGTCTACGCCGATAAACAGTGTGTGAATCAGAATGTTTTGCAGGCTGTGAATGGCCGAGGGGCCGACGAGGGAGAACCAGTCGCCGCGTAGATGGCCGCCGGTTACGAAGACGTTGATGTCTTTACGCTTGGAGAGCTCCATGGCGATGTTGACGGTGTTGGTGACGACGGTGACGTTCTGGTTGAAGGGCAGGCTGCGGATGACTTCGAGCGTTGTGGTTCCGGGGGTGAGCGCGATGGTCTCGCCTTTTTGAATCAGGGCTGCGGCGGCGCGGCCGATGCGGCGTTTCTCTTCGGCAAACTTTTCGAGATGCGCCTGGAATGAGAGGTCATTCTTGAACGGCTGATAGAAGAGAGGTTCGATTGAGACGGCGCCGCCGTGCGTTCGCTGCAGCAGGCCGTCGCGTTCGAGTTGGTCCAGATCTCGTCTGATGGTGATGAGCGATGCGCCGAGTTCGGCGCTGAGTTCTTCTACGTTGACCGAACCGGAATGCCTGAGCTTCTCAAGAATTGCTGCCTGTCGTAACTGACCCGGAGAGGTGTTCGCGGAGGCGTCGGCTGTTCGAGAGCTTTGTGTTTGCTTGTTGCGCCGGTCCATTATCGCCTCCCCCAGGTGTGTTGAATCTCTTCGAGTGATTTGCCATGGGTCTCTGGAACGCAGAGCCATACGAAGATGAACGTCAGCAGAGACAGAATGGCATACAGGAGGAAGGCTCCGGATGCGCCGAGTGATTCAACGATGGAGAGAAAAGTTAGTGTCACCGCGAGGCATGCTGTCCATAGCGCGGTTGTCGCGAGAGAGCTTGCGCGCCCTCGTATGCGCGTGGGAAATATCTCGGCCACATATACCCACACGCCCGGCCCGAGGCCTACCGCGAAGAACGCAACGTAGGCGAGGACGCTGCTGAATATCACTGCGGCTGGAATTGCTGTGAAGCGCAGCGACAGCGCGAGGACTGCTAGTGATGCCGCCATTCCGCCGGAAGCTACAAGGAATAGGCCTCGCCTGCCCCAGCGATCGATGAACGCCATGGCTACGAGAGTGCAGAGCAGATTCACAAAACCTACGGCAACGTTTGCTCCCAGCGCTGCTCTTGCGGATTCTCCGTGGAAATGTTCGGTGAATAACACGGAGCCGTAATAAAGCACGGTGTTGATTCCGGAGATCTGGCAGAGGACGGCTAGCGCGATTGCAACGAATACCCGCTTGCGCATTGGCGGCGCGAAGAGTTCGTTGGATATGCCGCTCTCTTCTGCTATCGCCAGTTGAATCGATGCCAGTTCCGCGTGCGCCTCTGCGTTGCCGGCGATCTTCGCAAGGACTGCGAATCCCTCATCGGGTCGCGCGTGAGCAATCAGCCAGCGCGGGCTTTCAGGAATGATGATCAGACCGAATAGAAATCCCAACGAAGGGAAGGCTGCTACTCCAAACATCCAGCGCCAACTGCTTTCTCCTATGGATGCTAGCTGCCAGTTAGTTAGGTAGGCGACGAGGATGCCGATTACTATGGCGAGTTGGTTCAGTGAAACGAGTTGCCCTCGGCTGCGCTGCGGAGCGATCTCCGAGATATACACCGGTGTCAGCGCGGAAGCTAATCCAATCGCTAATCCGCCAGCGAGCCGGGCTATCGAGAAGCTTAGGAATGAGGCCGCCCAGGCGCTTCCGAGGGCAGATGCAGTGAACAAGAGCGCCGCGCCCATCAGGCATTTGCGTCTTCCGAGAAGATCGCTGGAGAAGCCGGAGCAGGCTGCGCCAATCAGGCAGCCGAGCAGCAATGCGCTTGCTGCTATCTCGGTGTGCAGACTATCCAACGCGAATTGTTTACGCAGGAAGACGAGCGCGCCGTTGATGACTGCGGTATCGAAGCCGAAGAGGAATCCTGAGATCGCGGCCACGCAGGCGATCATCCAGACATACAGGCGATTTGTCTGGGCGAGCGGCGGTGGCTGTGTGGGGTGGCTCGACATTTCACTCCTCAACACGGACGAAGGCTTTGATGGTCGCGCATTCGGCGCCGATCGCTTTGCCGTGTGGACGAATCGTATATGCACCGACTTGTGCGGGAACGATGAATGTTTCCGCGTAATGCACGATGAAGGGATCAAAAGCTCCGGTCGGGCTTTCGACGATGATTTCATCGCCCTCGACAAGGTTTAACACGTTCACAGTGCCGTTGGTGTGGTGGGGCACTATGCCGGTGAACCAGTGCCGCCGCGTCTCGATGAATTCGAGCGCGTGCAGGCCGGTGCGTTCCTCGCGCCATCCTGCACCGCTGGCTAATGGTTCGACGCGATTGATGAGGGAATCCTGCACCCAGCGGGTGGTGCGATTCCATTGGATGTTTTCGGCGCCACGCTCAAGGTGAATGGGTCTTGGAAGTCCGTCGAGGCCCATGCGTCCCCAGTCCCAAAGCTTGAAGGTGAAGATGTAAGGGGTCGCGCTGATCTCAAGGACCATGCTGCCTCGGCCCGAGCAATGTACGGTGCCTGCGGGAATCAGAAAATGATCGTGCTTTTTCGCCGGCCACTTATTGACATATTTGTCGGCGTCGAACTCCGCGACTTCATTCTGAGCGGCTTGCAGGTCGTGAAGCATTGCTTGCGGTTCGATGCCCTCGCGCAGGCCGAGGTATACGGAGGCATCCGCTTCCGCATCCAGCATGTAGTAACTTTCGTCCTGCGTGTATTTGATGCCGAAGTGCTCGCGCACGTAACTCGTCAGCGGGTGGACTTGGAGGGAGAGATTGCCGCCTCCGACGGTGTCGAGGAGATCGAAGCGTATTGGAAACTCCGCTCCAAACCGGTTATAGACGTGCTCGCCCAATAGCTCACGGGGATGCGCGAAGACCAGATTGATCGATGGAATCTCTACTCTCAGGTCGCCAAAACCGAGCAGCAGGCTGTTCTCTTCAGGTACGCAGTCGAAGCACCATGCGTGGTTGGGAACATCGGTGGGCAGGCCGCAGACTTTTTCCATCCAATGACCGCCCCAGGGGCCCGGATCGAAAAACGGAACGACGCGAAAGGGCTGCTGTGCAGCAATTTGCAAACCTTTGCGCATGGCGTCTGCGGTGATCACCTTTGGAGATTCCGGCGTGTTGGTGTCGAGAACAAGATCTGCGCGAGGCAGCAGACGCTGCTTCAATCTGTCGGCTGTGCGCCAGTCAAGAAAGAAGGCGCGCTTGTATTTTTGCGCTGCTGACTCATGCAGATTGTGGACTCCGAGATTGCCGATTTGTCCGCGACGCTGGCGTTGCTGAATCTCCCAGCGAGCCAGGTCCGCATAGATGAGTAGATCGTATTCCGGAGCTACTTCGACTGCGCCTGTGCCGATGATCAGGATGATGCCGTTATGTGAATCCTCGATCTTTTGCCGGGCCTTGCGTACCTTCGTTTTGTCGAAGAAATCGACGACCTCAATCTTGTTCATTACTCCGAAGACGGGATCGCCGGTGAGCAGCGGATCGATTCGCGCGGCCAGCTCGTCTGGAGCAAGAAGAAGTGTGGCAGTTGCAACAACCAGCTTAGGATTCAGCGAGGCGGTCAGATGATCTCGCACGTCGTCTTCGAAGACGCCGGGGTAACACTCGACGCAGACGATCTGGCGGCCGTCTTTGAGAGATTTGCGGAGTAAGTCTCCGATCTGACCCCATCCAACATGGCACTCCTCGCGATTGTTCGAAACAGAAACGTAAGGGTGCTTGTCGTACATTGCGATTGGCTCCAGTCTGGTGCGGCGATTGGCGTTGTCGTTCGGTGAAGCGAATCTAAGAACTATGCTCCACTCTCAGGGTGACAACATCCCAACCGGCGACTGCGACTGCATCGCCCTCGACTGGTTCGATTGCTCTCTCTGTTGTATCGCTGATCCACATGTGGGGCGCGTTCTTGGCAGACCAACTCAGCTTGGCGCGCTTGTCTTCTCCGGATGCACCGAAGAGCCGCACCATCCATGCCGCTCCGTCATCACTTGGCTTGAGCGCGAGGGCCAGCACATCCGAGGGCTCGATGCGCAACGGCGGCGCAGGGAGCGCTGCGGCACTTGCCTTTGATGCGACCAGCGGCTGCGTCATGCCAATGGCCAGACGGCTGGCTGCGGCTGCGTTGTAGCCCGAGTGCGGCCGCAGCGCGTAGCGGAACTCCATCGGGCCTTCCTGATAGGCGCGATAATTTGTGCCCCAGTGGTTGTTCATGGCCCACGAATAGAACTTCTGCGTCGGCTCGATGTACTCCTGCCAAATGCTCGGATCGCGTTGCGATCCGAGCATGTTTGCGGAAACGCTGCCTACCTCAATCAATGGCGCGTCGAGGGAGACCCATGTCACGCCGAGGTTGTCATTGGAGACATCTACCCAACGGCCTACGGGGAGCCAGTTTTTGCATGCGCCGGGAAGCTGGTCTACTTCGGGCCGCATCTCGCCGAGAGGAATATCGATGCGCATCTTTCCGTCGGGAACGCGCAATGGAAAGGCGAACTGCACACTTTCCTTGCTGCCTCGCTGCGCGAACTCATCGCCCTGGCCGCCTTTGCCGGGCTCGGGATTCATCGGTGCGCGTTTCTTGTTCAGCGTGTTGTTCAATTGAAGAAAGTCGGCTCCCGCGCTGAGACTTACCCGGCGTACCATGCTGTTGCAGCCTGGCGCGGATGACTCGATTCGGACGACGGCGAGCAGCGGTCCGCTCTCTTCTACGGTGAGTTTTAACGGGCCGGCCTTCTGCAGCTTCGAGGTGTCTTTGCCTTCGAGGAAGAGATACTCGTTGCCTTGCTCTCCTGCGGAGACGTCGATCAGGTTGTCGGACTTGCCGTGCATTGTCAGTTCGACTATGTTGCCGGTCTGCTGGTCGATGCGGGCTCGCACGATGCCATTGTCGAGCACGTCGTCGTTAACCGAGACAGGGTGCGCGGGAAGAATGGCCTTCGCTGCCGTGATGTGGAAACGAGCACTTCCGAAAGCTGGAATCTCTTCGGCTAGAAACGCCAACTCTCCAGTCGACAATCGCTGCGATGGGACAGCCTTGCCACGGCCATCTTTGACGCCGTCACCGGTGGCTGACATTGCCTTCGAGAGGAGGACAACTTCGGTTCGAGCCCACGAGGTGGAGTTATGAATATCGATTGCCGAGTTAGCTGCGCCGTTGGAGTAATGCAGCAGGGCGTCGTTGAGCAGCGCTTCAGATTGCTTCTCGGTCTGTACTGCAAACTCGCGCTTAACATCCCATTGCTTTGTCGTGAACGGATTCTCAGAATCGGAGACGCTACACCATGCGCCCCAGGTGTGTTCGGAGTAGAGGAGGACGTTGCGCCACGCTTCGGTGAACTTCGCCGGCTGATAGGTGCCAGGGGCGAGCAGCGTGGTCAACGTCTCGGCCTGCGTTAGACGGTCGGCGGCGTTGCGGCTCATGCGTGTCTCGAGCGCGGAGGAGCCTGCGCCATCTTCCCAGTAGGGAGTCAGGTCGCCCCTGTGCTGCGGCAATTCGCCGCCATGATGCTTTTCAAAGTCGGCGAAGGCATCGCCGGTCGAAGAGATGACGAACTTTGGCCACTCGTACTCCTGACTCCATGACTTGATGAATTCGGAGATATCGGGGTCGGGCGATGCATTGTCTCCGTGACCTGACCAACGAATGTAAGAGATGTCATAGGGGAAGTTGACGGTGTCGAGCCGCTCCTGATATTTGCCTACCCATTCGCGGTCCATCTTCATGACGTGCGAGAGGGCGTAGCCGGTCCAAGGAACCCAGACCAGAACTTTCTCCTTGCCGGAGGGCGAGACCCACCAGAATGGCTTGTCCTGCCACTCGACCATGAATCTGCCGATGCGGTCGAACCAGTTTGGCGCGGCTGAGAAATAACGAATGCCTGCCTGCGCCATGGCCGTTACCGTGCCCCATGTGTAGCCGGGCACGTCGCTGATCATGGCGGAATTGACAGTGACTCCGCACTGCTTGCCTAAAACGCTTGAGTAGCGAAAAAGCTGCAAGAGCTCTTCGGGACGGCAGAGGCCGGTGAGTTCGTTGGCGTACATGCCGTTGAGGCTCACCCAGCCTTTTTTGACCGCTTCGATGAACGCTGCCTGCTCGGCGGCCGATTTGCGCCGCATGAACTGGTCTGCACCCCAGAGCACTTCAAGGTTCCAGACAAATCGCGCGCCTTCGGGATAGCCGGCGGTTTTGCGCGCCAGTTCGATCCCTTTGGTGATGTTGTCCATCTGCTTGATTTCGACGTCGGCCTGGAGGTCGGTGTAGCCGAGGTCATGGTGCGAGTGCGGCAGGACGTAGACCTTGACTTTGCGGACTGGCTCGAGCTTTACCGTGCGGGTGGTGACGTCGGCGCCGACTGCCACTTCAACGATGACATCGGTTGGCGCGGTGACCGGTTCGGTGGCGATGGAGAAGCTATTCCAGCCTGCTGTCAGAGCTCTTCTGTCTACTTCGGCACCGTTCAGTTTTGTGACTACAGTGGTTTCCGGGCCGGTGTGGGGGATGGTCATCTGGATCGGCTGGACAAGCTTTGCGTCTTTCCTGAGCAGGCCGCGAATCGGCATCGCCAGCGGGGTTCCGGGTTCCGGCGCTTCTTCGATGGCGAGCGCGGACCATGCGGGCGACGAACAGAGCGCGCCTCCGGCTACGACAGACAATCCTTTCAACAGCGTGCGTCGCTTCATGCTCAGGACCTTTCTTGTGCTTGGTGGGTATCGAGGGCTTGAAAGACGCTGTTGAATGCGGTTGCTGAACGCGAATCCATGGGCGTCTTCTGCAATTCGGAATCTTAAGGGTATTGATGAGCGAAAGTCAATAAAAAGATCATCAACAATGATCGATTATAGCTTTTAGGTGCATTATGTGGGCGGCGACGGCGAAAATGGGCCTGCAAACGGAAACGACCGCACCAAGTCCGAACAGGCGGCTTGATGCGGTCGTTTCGATAAGGTTGAGCTATCCCTACCAGCACTCAGAGAGGGAAGTTCGCTAAAAGACGAACTTTGCTGCGAGTTGCAGAATGCGGGGATTGTGTGCTGCTGTCGCCGTGAGGAATGTCGAAGCGGAGCAATCGGAGTCGCCAGTGACGTAGCAGGCTGAACTGTCTATGGCGCTCCACTGGGTGTGGTTGAAGATGTTGAAGGCCTCGGCGCGAAATTCGAAATGGGTTGCGTCGTGGATTGCGAAGTTCTTGAAGAGGCCCATGTCGAAGTTGGTGCGAGCGGGCAGGTTCAAGACATTGCGGCCTGCGTTGCCGTAGGTAAGGCCTTGAGGGATGCCGAACGCATCGCTGTTGTAGAGCCTGGGGCCTTGAACTCCATTGGGATGACGCATGGCGACTTTGCCGTGGATAGGTCCGATGATGTCCGGGTAAGAGGTGACGGTGCTTACGGTATTTCCTGTACCGGCGTTGTCGCCGTTGGTGGTATTCACGATGCTGAACGGGTGTCCGGTCTGGAAACTGGTCAGATCGGAAATCTGCCATCCGCCGAGCACGGAGTGCAGCAAGCCAGGTTGCCTGAAGAAGGGAAGATCGTAGACCAGACTCACTTCGAGCAGATGCCGCTGGTCGAAATTGGAGCTGGCCAGACTAACCTGTGGATTGAGCCCATTCACGCCTTCCGTGAATCCTCCGTCGGAACCATCGTCGATGGAGTGACTCCAGGTGTAGGCAAGGCTTCCATTCAGATGGCCGAAATAGCGGCTGAGCGATACCTGGAGCGCGTCGTATTGTGACTGGCCGACGTTGTTGATGTTGTCGATGCCGTTGATGCCGTAATACGGACGATAGGGCGCTGCGCTGTTACCGCACGCGATCAACAAGTGGGCGAGGACATCGCCTGTTACTACATTTCCGTTGACGCTGTAACTGCCGTCGTCGGCGGGAGTGCAGTCATTGGAAGTGATTGGCTGGCCTGGCTTATAGGGATTGACTGAGGCAGCAAGCGGAGCCAGCTGGTTGAGCTCATGGCGAATGGGCATGTGTCTGCCAAGACTACCAACGTATGCGACCTGCATCACGGTATGGCTGGGCAGTTCCCCTTGTACGGCCAGATTGAACTGCTGAACGTACGGCCAAGTAGCGTGTGTGGGAATGGCGATCAAACTCAGCGGGAATTGCAACCCGCTTCCGCCTGCCTGATCGTAGCCGATGAAGTTGTATTTGTTGGGAGTCTGCACGACGGGGGCGGTGCCTTCGAGCGCCTCAGAGTTGCTCTCGTTTCCGTTGGTGTGTTCGAAAAAGATACCGTACCCGCCGCGTATGGAGAGTTTTCCGTTGCCGAAGAGATCGTAGGCAAAACCAACGCGAGGCGCCGGGTTGAAGAGGTGCCCAGTCATGCAACCGGAATAGACGCCGTTAATGCCGCACTGAACAAGGCCATTGAAGATGTCTCCTGAGCCGGGGACGATCGCGCCTGCCTGGCCGGTAATGCTTCCGTCGACGTCGATCGTCGGCGCGTTGGCTGCGCTCCACTTTGCCGGCTCGAAGTTGCCTGACTGGTTGCTGATGTCGTGATAAGTGCCGAAGAGACTCAGTCGAAGGCCAAGATTGAGTGTGAGTTTTGGATTCACACGCCAGTTGTCTTGAAAGTATGGTTCAAGAATTTTGTACCGGTTGTAGTACTTGGGCTGCGCAGAGGTCTGAGTGAACTGGGAGACCTTGGCGGTAAGCAGATCGGCGAAGGCGTTCCCGGTAGTTACGGTCGATGAGGTGCTGAAGCTGAAGCTGCCCTGGTTGAAGCCTACGCTCGGCTCATTTTTTTGCGCGGCGATGAAACTGGCGCCAAAGATGAATGTGTGGTTCTTGAGCGTTTTGGTCAGGTCATCGCGGTAGCTGTAGCTGGGATTCGAGTTCTGCCAGGGGAAGTAGCCTGTGCTTACCGAGAAGCCTCCGCCGTATGCAGAGCCTCCGCCGACCGAGATCGACGGCAAGACATTCCCGTAGCCGTTGTCGAAGAATCCATTGCCTGTAAAGTCCTGCCGTCCGATGCCGGGACTGATGTTGGTCAGGGTGATGTGGTCGGTTGTGTAGTCGGCGACGAACTCATTGACCAGCGAGGGAGTGGCTGTGTAAGTGAGATTGAGCACCATGTCGACGCCGGGACCGGCAAAGCTGTTTTGTACGGTTGGGAAGGGATTGCTTTGGAAGGTCGGTGTAGAGCTGGTCTGGGCCCACGAGTCATAGATGAAGCGGTAGAAGCCGCGCAGCTTGTCGTTGACCACGTGGTCGATGCGGAAGAGCTCTTCGCGATTGGTGGTCAACTGTGCCGGAGCGCTCTGGTAGACGGATGAGGTTCCGGAACCGACGTTTGCCTGGGGAATCAGAACCAGCAGTGCCTGTCCGTTTGGATCGACCGGAACCTGATTTGCAGGGTAGTAGGTCCCGGTGTTTGGATCGACCGGACAGTTGCTGAAGCTGCCGGTGGTATCGGGGCACTGGTCGGAGAAGTCGCCGGTGCGTTCTGCGTCAGACGGTACGGGTTGATTGAACACCGTGCCGGGCACAAGTTCGCGACGCCACTCCTGCGAGTAAAAGAAGAAGGTTTTCTTCTTGCCGGGGTTGAAGAGTTTGGGAACGATCACAGGCCCGCCGACAGTAAATCCGAAGTCGTGCTTCTTGTATTCGGCGACTGACGACTCGAAATAGTTACGCGCGTTGAAGGCGTCGTTGCGCAGAAACTCGAAGACATCGCCGTGAAAATGTTCTGTCCCGGATTTGGTTTGGGCCTGCACCGTGCCTGAGGCGTTGCGGCCATATTGCGCGCCATAGTTCGAGGTAAGCACCTCGGTCTCTGCGATAGCGTCGACGTTGGGGTAGACATTCAGGGTGGCGTTGCTGCCGTTATCCATGATGCTGGCGCCGTCGAGTTCCCAGTTGTTGTACTCGGGCCGTCCGCCATTCATGCTGTACTCCACGCTACCGGCAACGCCGGTTTCGCCCTCGTCCTGCCCGGTCATACTGGCGACTCCTGGAGCCAGCGTGACCAGCTGGCTGAAGTTGCGGCCGTTCAGGACCAGCTGGGTAATCTGCTCGCCGGTGATGGTGAAGGAGATTTCCGGTGACTCTGTCTGGATGGCTCCCAGGTCGCTGCCGGTGACCTTTACCTCGGTGGTTACATCGCCGACTGCCAGCTTTGCGTCCACCCGCTCGGTGCGTGCGACGCGAAGCGTGATCGCCGCGGCTTCGTAAGTCTTGTATCCGGTGGCTGTTACCTGCAGGCTGTATGTTCCGGCCTCGAGCGCCGGTACGGAATATTCGCCGGCAGCGTTGGTGACGGCTTTGAAGACGATCCCCTGGGCCGTGTTAGTCAGCGTCACCTGTGCATTCGGAACGACTCCGCCGCTTTCATCCGTGACTGCTCCGTTGATGGCGCTGGACTGCTGCGCGAACGAGGCGCATGGAAGCAAGAGCGCCAGCGCCAGCAACCCGAAACGAACAATGGCCGGCAGCCATGCTCCTGACGGTCTGCGTTCCCCGCTCGGCCGAACTTTGCAACAAGCGGAAGGCTGGGGCTGGTCAGATGCAGAATGACGGAATGAACTCATAGGGTGACGATGCCTCCGTGAGTGTGGATGGGCCATTTCTTCTTTTTTGAACTAGCGTTCATTTGCCGAGAAATTCTCTTGCAAATTGAATTCTGTGATATTAAAACGTTTTAAATACATGTCAAGAGAAACTTTTCTCTGGATCAAATTTTGTGTGAGCCGGTGGGAAGCGGTACATTTTCGGGGAAGCTGCGGAGAGCATTGAATACTCATTTGAGATATCAACTGGTGCTGCGAGCTATTTTTGTCGAGATGCGCAGGTTGTGCGTTATGCCACCGTTGCTGGCGCTCCTGGTCAGCATGACGGCGTTCGGCCAGGAAGCCGGCAGTTCTCCGAATGATCCGGCAGTAATCTTTCGACAGGGCAAACAGGCTATGCAGGCTGGTCAACTGGCGACGGCCGAGGAGGATTTTCGCCGGGTTATTGTTCTTGATCCGAAGTCGGGCGCAGCCCATGTCAATCTGGGCGTTACCTACATGCGGGAAAAACGGTGGGATGATGCTTTGACCGAACTTCGCAGGGCCGAATCACTTTCTCCTAACGAAGCTGGCGTGCTGCTGAATATTGGCCTCGTGTATTACCGGAAGAATGATTTTGAGTCGGCTATCCAACCATTTAGCGCAGCGCTTGGGCAGGCGCCCAATTCGCTTCAGGCTCGATATCTGTTGGGGCTTTGCTACTTCTTCACAAACAAGTACAAAGAGGCGACAGAGACTCTCGCGCCCTTATGGGATCGGGAATCAGCCAAGTTGAATTATCTCTACGTGCTGAGCATCGCGGCCAGCAAGTCGTCAAATGCTGAGGTTCAAAAGCGGGCTTTCGATCGAATGTTGGCCGTCGGTCAGAACACGCCGGAGTTTCATCTGTATCTCGGCAAGGCATGGCTGGCGCAGCACGATACCGGCAAGGCGCTGGAAGAGTTCCGCACAGCGGCGGCTGCTCAGCCCGATCTTCCGCTGGTTCATTATTTTCTCGGGCGGACCTACCTGGAGCGGCATGCTTTTTCTGAAGCGGAGGCGGAGCTTGAAAAGGATGCGGCGCTCGAACCGGACTTTGCCTACAACTACGAAGATCTGGGCGTTCTATACGTACTGCTCAATAAGCCTGAACTGGCCGAGAAGAACTTCCGGCGGGCGATTGAACGTAATACTCAGCTGGTGAACTCCTACTTTGGCCTTGCCAAGCTGTATCAGGATGGAGGGCGTTACGGGGAAGCGCTGGCGATGGCGGACCATGCCGTCGCTCTGGCTCAAACGAGCGCGAGCGTTCATTATACGCGCGGCCAGATATTGAAGCATCTCGGCCAGACCGAGAAGGCCAATCGAGAATTTCAAACCTCCGCGAGACTCTTCAAATCATTCAACGATCGCCTGCAGCAGGATCCGTTGGGAGAAAACTCTGCCGACGCACAGGATGCAGCACAGGAATAGGCATGAATTTCACTCGTCAATTGCGATTGACGATGTTCTAATCGGGTTTTTCACGAGGTAACAGCCGTTGCCGTACGAAAAACGCTCTACCGATCGCGTCAGGATTGTCGATGTAGCCCGCGCTAGTGGGTTCTCGACCTCGACTGTCTCGATTGTGCTCAACGAGGCTGCGCTATCTCAATATGTTGCGGCGGCTACCAAGGAGCATATTCGGGCGATCGCTTCCAAGTTAGGTTATCGTCCTGATGCCTCCGCGCGCTCGCTGCGCAGCCGGCGAAGCCACACGATCGGCATTATGGTTTCGGATATCTCGGATCCTTTTTGCACGTTGATTCTGCAGGGGATCGAGAAGACACTCTATCCGACCACCTATCTGCCGATCATCATGATCGCGCATAACCAGAGCAAGCAGTTTGGGCGCCATCTTGAGATGCTGATGGAGCGTCGCGTCGAGGGATTGATCGTGGTCGCCAACTGGCTCTTCGGTGAATTCGACCAGTTGTCTGAACTGGAGAAGGCTCATATCCCTACGATCGCGGTGGGGCGTGATCTCACGGCCCGTCGCGTTTATTCGGTGCAGGTAGACAATGTGGCCGGTGGGTACGCGGCTGCTCAGCATCTCTATGAGCTGGGACATCGGGAGATTGCCGTAATTCGCGGTCCTTCAGAACTTGGCGACAGCGACCGCCGCTGGCTGGGGATTCAGCGGTTTGCCGCCGACGTGGGCTTAACGTTGGATTCAGAACGGATCGAGCAACTCACAGCGGCGATCGAACCAACTGTTGGATTCGAGGAAGGCTTCCGTCTTACGACGCAGATGATCGAGCGGGGAGTGCGGTTCACTGCTGTGCTTGCCTTCGACGACCTGACTGGGCTGGGCGTGATCCGCGCGCTGCGTCATGCCGGCCGCCGCGTGCCCGAGGATTGTTCGGTGATCGGTTTCGACGATGTGCCGCACGCAACGATGAATACACCCGGACTCACAACCATCCGGCAACCGATGGAAGAGATGGGCAGCCTTGCGGCCAGATGGGTGCTTGATGCTCTGGACAATAAGAAGCACGAAGACGGTAAGTCTGCCGGCACGAGTATCGAGGACGCGAGCGCCGATGCTGATGCGGAGGATTCCCCGGCACCGCCTGGCACTCTGCACCTGCTGCCCGCGGAGCTTGTGATTCGCGAATCGACGGCACGAAGACGCAAGTGAGATAGAAGCAGAGAGTGAGAACGTAATAACTCTGAAGGGGATGGATGCAGGGAATTACGAGCGAGGTTACACCCGGCGTAACACTTAAGCGAAGCCTCCGGTTTCGCGACCTGGTTTTGTACGGCATCATCCTGATCCAGCCTACTGCTCCAATGCCTAGCTTCGGAGTTATCTACAAGGAAGCTCATGGCCATGTTGTCACTGCGATTCTCTGCGCGCTTGTTGCGATGCTGTTTACTTCGATGAGTTATGGCCGCATGGCTCGTGCCTATCCCCAGGGCGGATCTGCCTTCTTGTATGTCAGCCGCGAACTGCACCCTTCGCTTGGCTACATTACGGGCTGGTGCATGGCGATGGATTACATTCTCAATCCACTCATTTGCACAATCTGGTGCGGCAGGGCGGCGCAGAACTTTTTGCCTGAAGTTCCGTACGTAGTGTGGGCGATCTTTTTCGCGGCTCTCTTTACCATCCTCAATCTGCGCGGAGTGGAGACCTCGGCACGCATCAATGCCGTGATGGCCGCGGCGCTGGGAGTCGTGATTCTTCTGGTCTTCGCCTCGATACTGCGTTATCTATTCCTAATGCCGCATCAGCCGGGCGCATTTTATGCTACGCCGTTTTATGATCCGAAGACTTTCTCTTCCAGCGCGCTGTTTCGTGGAACATCGATTGCCATTCTTACCTACATCGGTTTCGATGGCATCTCGACGTTGACCGATGAAGCAAAGGAACCCGCGCGCAATATTCCTCGTGCGATTGTCGCGACTTGTCTGATCACCGGCGTTCTTGCCTCTGTCGAGGTCTATCTTGCGCAACTGGTTTGGCCGAGGGGCATGGCGTTTCCGAATGTGGATACGGCGTATGTCAGCGTGGCCGGGAGAGCGGGCGGAGCCTTCATGTTTGCGCTTGTGAATGGCGCGCTGCTGCTGGCGACTATCGGGTCAGGAATGGCTTCGCAGCTTGGAGCCAGCCGCCTGCTGCTTGCGATGGGCCAGGATGGCGCGATTCCGGGCCGCTTCTTTGGCTCAGTGCATCCCAGGAACCGCATTCCACGGAATAACATCCTTCTCGTTGGCGCTATCTGTTTGTGCGGAGCGCTTGTCTTCAGCTACGAGTTAGGCACTGAGTTACTCAACTATGGTGCGCTGCTCGCGTTTATGGGGGTGAATCTCGCATCAGCTCTGCTTGCGTGGCGCGCTGCCAGGTTAAAGCAGTGGTTGCCCATCCTTTGCTCTGTCATTGGGTTCGCGGTTTGCCTGTTCATCTGGCTCAACCTTGGTCATCTGGCTTACATCGCAGGCACTGGATGGGCAGTCGTTGGCGTAGTCTGCTGGCTTGTCTATGGCCGCAGGTCAGGGAGTCTGAAGAAGCTTCAGATGACGGATTGATGATTGGCCACATCCTGTTTACGTTCCATGCAATTGCTCCGCACTCTCGGATACCCACGATGCCGTTCATCGAGCTTCCCAGAGATTGCCCGGTTGAGAGGCACAGCACGAGCAGGGGTGCTTTTACTGGGTCTGCACCGGGGGCAACGGAGATGCGTGCGCGTGTTCCTTAATTGCTATTCACCAGCTTCTGTGCTGTCGTGAGGCCACCCGCGCGCAATATGCCGGGGACGTTGAAGTGTTTCAGATAGTCGGCATCGGTTGTCAGATTGGGCACGTCTGCGAGGTGCAGTGAAACCGGAGTCGTGCTGACCGCTGCTGCGAAGATGGACCATAGCGCTGCGTCACCGGTAGCGGATATCTCAACGCCCTCACCTCTCCTGTTCGCGTAGGCGATTGCCGTGACAATATCCTGAACGCGAGCCGCGTCATCGCTCACATTGAAGGTGAAGAATTTCGGGTATCCGGCGGCGGCGTCAGCTCGACCCTCATCGTCTTCGTCAAGGGATGGCCTGACGGCTGCTGCATTTGCCGGATCTCCATCTCTTGGCGCTTTCGCGACTCCAGTTTGAAAGACATCCAGCAGCAGAATAGGTCTTCCTTCTTTTCGCAGGCGATTCGTTACTTGGGCCTTGAGGGCTGCTATCGAGCCCTCGGGATCGATGACGATGGCGGTCTTGCCTTTTCCCGGAATCCAGATACCGGGCACGCGATCGTTCATCAAAGGCCGGCCAAGAACGATCGCCTGTCCATCGACAGCGGCCTTTACATCCTGGGGGATCTCAATTGAGAGCGTCTGCCTCAGGCGGTCGCGAAGGAAAGCTGGATCCTGAGACTGGTTATTCTGAGTTTGCTCGATACGTTGCCAGAGGTGAAATACACCATCCAGATCAAGCGCGTTTGCGGACAGCGTCCGATTTGAGAGCGCTGACATCTCCTGGAGCATTGGAACTGAGATATCGTGCTCGGTGAGTTCGCGGCTGTCGCTCAGGCCCGGGTTATGCTTCGCGAAGAAGTGGTAGACAGCCTCGCGGCTAAGTTGATTGAAGTTGTGTACCTGATCGATCTGGACTACGTCGACCTCGCTGCCTTTGCCGTAGAGGTCGTAGATCCTCTTAATCGCCGGGTATTCCTCTTTCGGAACGTTGCGAGTCCAGTCGCCAGTCGCGGAGACGAGTAACATCGGCTTGGGAGCAAACATGGCTGCTATCTCAACGTTGCCGGTGTTGAGGCGAAGTCCTGGGGCGTTTTCGCAGAGGTCGCCACCTTGCATGATCGCCGAAACCATGTTGACGGGGGAGGCAAATTGAAGGCGATCATCGATGGCCGCCAGCAGAAAGGCTTGTGTGCCGCCGCCGGAAGCGCCGGTGACGCCCAGCCTGCCTGAGTCCACGTCGTCCAGCGATTCCAGGAAATCGAGCGAGCGGATCGAGTTCCAGAGTTGCAGGCCGAGCGGGCCGAAAGACCATAACCGCTGCTCAGGGCTGCCGAAATGATGTGGTATCTGGATTGTGTCGGTGTAGCCAACCATGTCATAGGCGAAGGCGACATATCCCTGGCGGGCGAGGCTGATTCCGAGCGATGGTCCGGAGTAGAGGGGCTGGTTCTCCAGGCGGCCATATGGCCAGTGTCCATGAGGATTGAGAATGCCCGGATGCTTTGCGTGGCCATTGCGCGGGCGATAGAGATTGCCTCCCAGATAGAACCCGGGGAAAGTCTCGATGAGCACCTTTTCGATGGTGTAGTCCTTCTCCTCGATCTTGCCGAATATCTGTGCGTGCAGCGGGGTCTTTTCCGGCATCGGCGAGAGTCCGGCCGAGACGAGTATCTGATTTCGGAGGAATGCCTTGCGTTGCTCCCAAGCTTTCAGACTCGTGAATTCTGGTAGAGGCACGTGAGTATCGACGGTTCGGATATTGGTGTTTCGAGCGTCGTCTGACTGCAGATGGGAGCCTGGTCGTTGGGCGGGCAGACGTTGAGTACTGGCGGTGCTCGCCATCAGGAGGACTGCCAGCCAAATGCCGTGTTGAAGCCAGCCGTCAATGGAATTGCGCGCAGGTTCCATAAGCCGTCCTTTTTGGTCAGTCCGGGTCAGTGATGCGCCCGGCGAATGTCCGAATATAGATCCGTGAAGACCTTTAGACTACACATCGATGAGGGCAGTCAAAACAAATCGGCTCGGGAGGGCTGGGCGTTTTCAGTTCGCGGGCAGAGCGGCCGCATGGCTCGTACTTGACTAGGTACGCTCCGTGGTCTGACCATTAGCCTGAATCAACAGGTGAGTGCGCGAGGGCCTGTAACTAAAACGTTGCGGAGGAATCGGATGGCATTTGAGATTAACAATCGCAGGGAGTTTTTTAAGGCGGGTGGCGGGGCGCTGGCGGCGACGGTAATGTCGTCGAATGCCTCGAGTTATGCCAGTATTTTGGGCGCCAACGACCGCGTCAAGGTGGGCGTCATCGGCTGCGGCGATCGCATGAAGAGCTCGCTCATTCCTGCATTCCAGGAACACGCCAAGGAGATGAACTTCGAGTTCGTTGCCGTCTCGGATATCTGGAATCGGCGGCGCGAAGAAGGGGCTGCGTACATTCAGAAGCTCAGTGGGAATCCCATCGCAGCGGTCCGTAATAATGATGAACTGTATGCGCGAAAGGATGTCGATGCGGTTCTGATCGCGACTGCTGATTTTCAGCACGCGCTGCATGGGGTTGAGGCTGTCAACGCGGGCCGCGATGCTTATGTCGAGAAGCCTACGGCGCACACCATGGAGGACGCGAGGCTCTTTCGCGCCGCGGTCAAGAGTACCGGCAAGATTGTGCAGATTGGAACTCAGCGCCGCTCTACGCCGAGCTATCAAAAGGCGGCGGAGTATATTCAATCGGGCAAATTTGGCGACATCGTGATGGTCGAGATGACGTGGAATGTGAACCAGCCTGGCAGATGGCGGCGTCCTGATGTTGTGCCGCTGTTGAAGGAGCAGGATACGGACTGGAAGCGCTATCTGCTCAACCGCCCCTATGAGGCTTTCGACGCGCGCAAGTATCTTGAGTTTCGCCTCTTCTGGCCATACTCGTCCGGCATTCCGGACCAATGGCTGGTGCATCAGATAGACACCGTGCATTGGTTCACGGGACTGCCGCATCCTCGCAGCGTGGTTGCGAACGGCGGCATCTATCTCTGGAAAGACGGTCGCCAGAACTGGGACACGATGACTGCTGTCTTCGACTACGGCCCGCTTGATGATCCCACCAAGGGCTTCCAGGTACAGGACTCTTCGCGGTTCACGAACTCCGCCGGCGGGGTCAAAGAACTCTACTACTCCAACGCGGGCATGATCGATATGGACAAGCAGACGGTCACTCCTGAGGGCGGCATGCAGGCCCGCGAAGCCGCGGCCATGGGGCTCAAGCCGAATCTGCTGCCCAGTTTTTCGCTCGTGGAGAAGGCGGAGTCCGTCTCCAGCGGCGCGGACACAGGCGGCGACCCGCAGACCTCGGCCAATATGCGCAACTGGATGGAGTGCGTGCGTTCGCGCAAGACACCTAATGCTTCGATTGAGGCCGGTTACAGCCACTCCATCGCGCTGTGCATGAATGTCGCGGCGATCCAGACCGGAGAGAAAGTTACCTTCGACGATAAGACCCAACAGGTCATCGCGGGGGGCAAGGTCTATGCGTAGCGCGGTCTTGTTTAGTGTGCTGATGGCAACGTTTATGTTCGCTGGACGAGTTCTTGCCGCCTCGCCGGGCAACGGTGTGCAGGTGATTGCCGATGAAGTTCATCGGCGCGTCGACGTCACCATCGACGGCAAGCCTTTCACTTCGTATATCTGGCCCACTTTGCTGAAGAAGCCGGTGCTCTACCCACTCGTCACAGATGATGGCATCACTGTTACCCGCGGCTACCCGCTTGAGCCGCGTCCTGACGAACGCGTGGACCACCCGCATCATGCGGGGCTGTGGTTCAACTATGGCGATGTGAACGGGTTCGATTTCTGGAATAACTCCGATGCAATCAAGCCTGAGGCGCGTTCTAAGATGGGTTCCATTGTTCATACGAAGATTGTGTCCACCAAGAGCGGCCCCGACCGCGGTGAGCTGGTTGTCGAGTCAGTGTGGATTACCGGAGAGGGCCAAAAACTTCTCAGCCAGACGACGCGCTATATCTTCCTGCATCGTGGTCATGAACGAATCATTGATCAGGTAGTCACGCTCAAAGCGCTCGACCATGTCGTCTTCAAGGATGACAAGGAAGGGGTGCTGGGCATGCGCGTTGCGCGATGGCTCGAATCGCCGGAAGAGAAGGGCGGCACCTTCATGGATGCAAATGGAAATCCGACGCAGGTTGATGCTGCTCCGGCGGGTGCAAACCCTGCGACAGGTAACTATCTCACCAGCGAAGGAGTTAAAGGTGGAGCTGCATGGGGAACGCGCGGACGCTGGTGCGCGCTTACCGGCAACAACGGCAAAGACACGGTTACGATTGCCATCTTCGATGAGCCGAATAACCCGGGTTATCCGACTTATTGGCATGCACGTGGGTATGGACTGTTCGCGGCCAATCCTCTTGGGCGCAGTATCTTCGATCCTAAGCAGCCTGCCTTTAACTATTCCATAGAGAAAGGCCAGTCTGTGACCTTTCGCTACCGCGTGGCGCTGTTTTCTCATGCGGCCACCACCGCTGAGTTAAATCATGAAGCTGACGCATTCTCAACCGAAAGTGTCTCCGCGAAGTAGAACGGCGGAGAATGGATGCGCATGGCTTCTGATTCCGGGCCTCCCAAATCACGCCGTATCGCGAGGATTCAGATATTCGCGGTTTCAATTCTCTCGATAGCAGGCGTGATCAATTACATCGATCGCGGCTCCCTTTCGATCGCCAATACGACCATCCGCGCCAACCTCGGGATCTCCGCGACGCGAATGGGCATATTGCTGTCGGTCTTTTCGATGTCCTACGCCATTTCTCAACTGCCGATGGGGATACTGCTGGATCGCTTCGGTGAACGAGTGGTGCTGGGCGCGGGAATGTTTCTTTGGTCGGCGACGCAAGCGGCGACGGGGCTGGTCAGGGGATTTGTATCCTTCTTCGTTGCTCGCGTGGGCCTGGCGGTCGGCGAATCGCCTTTCGTCATATCCGCGGTCAAGGCCGTCAATGACTGGTTCGACGCGCGTGACCGCGCCACGCCGATGGGGATCGTCAACTCCGCAACGACTTTGGGACAGGCTATTGCGCCGCCGATTCTCACGGTGACCATGCTTGCGTTTGGCTGGCGGGGAATGTTCATGCTAATAGGCGTTCCGGGCTTGATCCTTTCCATTGCCTGGTACGTCTTCTATCGCGATCGCAAAGACGTATTGCTGAACGACTCGGAAAAGCTGTGTCTCGATACATCCGGCAAGAGGAGCGCTCCGGGGCGAATTTCTCCGTCTGAATGGATGAGTCTGTTTCGCCTGCGGACTATGTGGGGAATGATGCTCGGATTTGGCGGCGTTAACTACACCGTCTGGCTCTACATGAGCTGGATGCCGAATTACCTTGAAGCGGAACACCATGTAAGCATCGCCACAACCGGGATGCTGGCGATGATTCCTTTTGCCTGCGGGGCCGTGGGCATGCTGCTCAGCGGCATCGTGGCCGATTTGCTTGTACGCAAGGGGATTCCGCCGATCAGGACTCACAAGACTCTTCTGCTTACAGGGATGACGTGTTCAGCCATCTGCACCTTGCTGGTGCCTTATATTCCCGGGGCGATGGGTGCTGCGTTTGGCATCGGTTCAGCGCTCTTTTTTACCTATCTCGCGGGTAACTCGGGATGGGGCCTGGTACAGTCGATTGCTCCCTCTCGAATTGTTGGGTCGGTCGGGTCGATCCAGAATTTCGGCAGCTTTGTCTGCGCCTCGTTTGCGCCTGTCATCACGGGCTGGCTGCTTGACCGGACACACTCGTTTCATCTCACGCTGGTGATCTGTTCGATGGTGTCGCTGCTTGGCGCGCTCTCTTATCTTGTGATCGTGAAGGATCCAATCACTGTCGACGAACCGAGGCAGTTTGAGGCAAGCGTGAGCTGAGGCTTACGCCGGGAGGATGATCATACTCGGTTAGTTCTTTACCCCGGCGATGGGATAGCCCTGCCATACATATTCGAGGGCTTCGGGGAGGATCTGCTGTTTTGCTGCGCGGTCGGTATGCCCGGCGTTGCGCACAAAGACAAACTGGTAGTGATAGCCCTTGAGGGAAAGCACTTTTGCCATATTCTCGTTGGCGACGACCCAATCGTGCATGTTGTCGCGCATGGCGTTGGGGTTGAAGAGATCTCTGTCGCCGACTTCCATCCAGATTCGCAGCGGCTTGATGGGAGTGTTCGGGATCAGGTGTTCGTGAAACTCCCATGCGCCGTGAGCAGACTGCGAATTGTAGGGCCATTGCTGATTCACGTACGTTCCGGAGTAAGTGAGGACGCGATGATATAACTCAGGGTGATACCAGGCCATGATCAATGCGCACGAGCCGCCGGAGCTGCCGCCCATTGTTGCGCGGCCATCGGGGTTCCTGGTGAGTTTCACATGAGCTTTTTCCTCGACGAGAGGCAGCACTTCTTTCTCGACAAACTCAGCGTAGAGACCCGACATGGTGTCATATTCCAGGCCGCGTTCGCTGCCCTGTGCATCGCCGCTTCCGTTGCTGACGGAGATGGCGATCATCACCGGAACTCGATGCTGGGCGATCAGACTATCGAGGGCCGTGAACAGCATGCGATCGGGTCCGTCCGCGCCGACGATAAAGGGTGCTACTGTGTCGGGGACATATTGTTTGGGAACGTAAACTGCGATCTTGCGCGTGTACGGAGCTGGGTGGCTAGTCGTTACCACTAGCTTGATGGGGGCGGTTGGATCTGGCGCGCCGAAAGTGCCGGGCTCGCGTGCGATGCCGGGATAAATCCTGCTGTCAGTCGAGTTCATCGTGAACTCAATCACTGCCCCCTGGGGCACGCCGTCCTGCACGGACATTTCCGGTGCCGGGGTGTGCGTGGGGCCGATGATAAAGTTCCCATCGATGTTTGCCGGGGCGTTGGCGCCGTCGGGTAACTCTTTTGCTGTGACATAACCGGGCGTGTGCGGATCGCGTGTGGGCGGCGTTGGCCGTGGAGTGGGTGGTGGTGTCTGTGCCATTGCCTGAGTTACGCCAGCCATGAGGCCGATCAACAACGAGATATTCAACAGACGGAGCATTGGAACTCCTTATGGTCGCGCTCTAGAAGTGACGAAGCTTTTCGCCTGTGCCGGTTGAGCCTGCGGGTGGGGGCATGACGCTGCGTTCACTCGAACGCTCGGCATGGCTCTCAAGCGAACGGCTGACAAGATCGCGAGAACCCAGCCCGACGGCAAGAGCGAGCGTGAGAACGATGCCTCCAAAGAGAATGCCAAACGCCAACTCGACTACGTTGCCTCCGATCTGCAGGTGATCGAGGATCATGGCCGCGGTGACAACGAGCACCAGCCACTTGACTCCGAGGGCGAGGAAACGTGCATATTGCAGTTGCGCATTGACTGCCCCGATCAGCACTGTTCGCGCCAGAAAGCGAGCGATTAGATTGCCTGCGACGAGAAGCAGAATTGCGCCGACGGCGTGAGTAAGATAGGGAAGAAGCGAGATGGGGAGCGTTGTTCCGGTGGCGTAAGATGCATCGAATGCGGAGACGCCGATGATCAGGCCGAGCAGGAGACATCCCCAGAACGAGGCTCTTGCAACCAGCTCTGTGGGCGAGTGCGACGGTGTCCATTCCGTGCTGACCTGATAGCGGGTAAGGCGGTCGTCAAACTTTGCCCAGGCAAGTCCGCGGCGCAGCAATGCGGAGAGCATCATACCCAGAACGGTGAACACAACCAGCGCGATGAAGAAGGCGAGAATACCCGGCAGGATCGCGATGAGTAATGAGAGTACACGGTAGAGCGATTGATAAAGCGCATCGGACATGTGATGCCAGATGGAAGAACTATCGATCGTCACGGGCTGCGAACTCTGATATGGATCTGTCTGGATGATGCAGGCGAAAATGTATCGCATGGAAATCGCTCCTTCACTCAACTCTTGCGTTGCCTGTCTTCTGGAAAATTATCCAAGTCGCGCTCGGAATCAGGCAGGCTTTACGGGTTGAACCGGTCTGGCCATCGCCAACGCGAGACCAGGTATGGCTTGTCAGCTTCAAAAGCCGCCGCGACCTCTTCGATATGACGCTCGGGGTCAGTGCCGGAGGCGGTGATGTTGATGTGGCTCGCGACCCACGCCAGATAGAGCGGCGTAAGAGCGCCGAGAAGATGCCCACGGTTGATGGTTCGGAGGCGATACGCCAGCAGAAAATCGAAAACGATACGCGCCCAGAGGTTATCCGGCATTCGAAATGTTGTAGCGTCGGTGGTAGATAGCCTCTTGAGTCCGAGAAGCGAGTTAGGCGGCAGGACAAGCGACCAGATCTCGCGGAGATTGGTGTAAGCGAGCCGAAAGGAATCAAGCATCGGTGCGATATCCGCAGCTGTCTCGGATGGGCGCTGCTGCTGTGCCGGAGTGCGGGCGGAAGGCAAGGTCCGGGCGCGTTGCCAGAAGGCTGCTTTGGCGTCGATGTCGGCAAAGAGTGAGCCCGCGACCAGCGCGAGGATAGCGTTCAGATCGAATTCGATTGGCTGAGGAATGACGCGAGGGCCGACCTCAACCTCTTGAATGGCGTACCCTGTGAACGCAGCTTCGTTGACCGGCCAGATGATTGCGTCGCCCTGGTTGAGCCCGGAATATCTCTGACCCACCGCCCCGAGACGTTCAGCCATTCGCAACGAGAGGGCGTGATCGATCGCCAGGGGAAAGCGTACGCGTTGGGCAAAGAGTGCGCGGGTGAGCGGGTAGAGAATGGCTGAATTGACAAGTCCGGCGTTTGGGGAAAGCTGATAGAGCGGGTTTGCCAGATCCGTGCCGGTAGTCGAAACCGTCCTAGCGAGGTGTTGCAGGGCGGTCGCAGAGAGGGACGAAGATTCAGGACCCAGCATCAGGATCGCATGCGCATGGTTCTTTCGAGCCAGTTCTGCGGCATTCACATAATCGGATGCTGTGAGGGTCCAGGAGGATTTCGTGGCCGGCGAGGCGATCATACGGAGGGCAGGGTAGGCTTCGGGAGCGGGAAGATCGGGAGCCGCTATGAGCAGACGGTCAGTAGGCAAAACCTCACTCAGTCGAGAAAGAACAGTCTCCAGTTGATCCGGAGGCATGGATGCCGCCAGAACAAGAAGCTCAACGCCTGATGGGACTGGAGGCGGCGTGACATCGGAAATCGGATTTGCTGTTGCCATCGTTATTTCTCGATCAACCGTTATAGAGCTAAGATGCCGGTAAGAGGAATGCGCAGCCACCCTGGACGATTATTGAGTTCGTAAAGCAACTCATAGAGCGCCTTTTCGAGCATGTAGGCGTTCAGCAGCGACTGTGATTGCTGCGGTGAAGGCAACAGCGCCGGGTTGACAGCAATCGCCTCGCGATAGGCGCGGAGGAACTCGCTCGAAACTGAGTTCTGCCATAGACGTGCCCAGGCGGCGAGATTCTGAAAGTGTGGAGCTGGCGTTCCATCCTTGTGGGTCTCAATGAATTGATGCAGGCCGGAGTGAGCCGCATAGGAAAACGAACGCATCATCCCTGCGACATCTTTGAGTGGCGATTCCTTCTGCCGTCGTTCAGCAAGGGGACGCGCAGGCTCGCCTTCGAAGTCGAGCAGGACAAAATCAACGGACGGGCTCGGGGTTGCGTCGCTCGTTTGAGAATGATCCGGCTCGGCATGTGAACCTCTCGTGACCAGAGTCTGGCCGAGATGATAGTCGCCATGAATACGGATTCGCTGGCCCGAGGGCGTAGAGGTTGTGATCGCGTTGGCTTTTGTAAAGAGATCGATGCGCCGTGAGAGCAGCAGGCCGGCATCGTCGGCGGTTAGATCTTTCAAGGTGGAGAGTTTGATTTTCAGGGCTTCCAAAGTGGATGTGATCTGGGCGTCAATCCTTCGCGCATCGTTGTTGAGATCGGCGCACGTCAACGGTTCGACTACGAATGCTGAATCATGGGTGGGTGTGGCCAGCGCCAGGTGCATCTCGGCGGTGCGTCGGCCAAGCAGGGCCGCGGCCTCCAGTGACGGGCCGGCATGCTCGTGCGCTTCGCGAGGAAGATCTCGTTCGTTCAGGAAACCGGGCGCAGGAGATTCAGGAGGCGCAGGCAGAGATGCGATCGCTGTAAAAAACACGGCTAGCTGATCCAGGAACCACTGCCAGCCATCGCCTTCGTTCGCCACAAGTCCCTGGAGCATCGCTGCTGTTGTCTTCTCCCCGCCGGCTGGAGTGATGCTGATCTCTCCCAGGAAAGGAGCGATGTGGGTGAAATGGGCAACCTCGGTCAGGAAACGTCCAATCTCAACGTCAGGATTTTCGCCAGGCTGAAGGCGTCTGAAGAGCTTCAGGATCAGCTGATCGCCGTAGAGAATCGACGTGTTGGATTGTTCCGCGGAACCTGTGCGCGAGGGCAGGGCTCCGGAGATATGCAGTTGAGCAAGGGCTGGCGAGGGGTGCCCATCGAGACGACCTTGAGTGGAACCATCAGTCGATTCAATGGCGCCATCGCCGTTTTTGACGTATTGAGAGGCAGAGCCATTCACGACCAGAGCGTTCAGAGCGGAGGATTCGGTGGTCATCTGGTACGCGGGAGTTAACGCAAGGCTGGCTTGGCGCTCGATGAGACTCAGAAGACTCCTACGGAAACTCTCATCGACGGTTGCGTCATGTAAGACTGCGGAACCCGATGGGGACGTGAGATTGGCAACTACACTCTGCGGGTGATTAGCCGGGATATCGTCCGCCCGTTGCCCTGTGCTGTAGGCGAGCGGTAGCTGATACATGTCGGAAGTACCGTCAACAAAGCCGATTTCAAGAAATAGCAGCGCTGCGGGCGCAGGTTCGATAGTCGTTTCATGTGGGATTGAGCCATCCCCTTTGCGCGGTAGTTCTAACCAATCGCGAACGCGTAGTGCTTGAATCGTACGAGTCTTTGCGCCGAACCACCGTTGGCTCGGCAACCACTCACTCAAGGCGGACTCAAGCAGAGACAGGCCATGAGAAAGAAGGCCAGACCATCCGGCTGAGAATACATCGAGAGTGTTTGTCGGATCCGCTGAATACTGCCCAACAGCTGTTAGATCGATCTCTGCCGCTGGTTCAGGTGTCCGATCGGGTTTCGCGCTTGCGGGCTGAAGTTCGAGCCACAGGAAAGAATAGGGAGCCAGCGTCAATGCGTAAGGGACATCAGTTATGGTGGGAAATGGAACGTAGCCCAGCATCTCAACGGGCTCAAGGCCCGCGTGATCGGCCAGGTCCAGTGAAACGGGCTGCGCGAAGCGGCTCAGATTGGCAACGCACAGGACGGTTTCGCGCGAGCCGTCGCCGCGATCCAGATCACGTAGATAGGCGAGGATCTTGCGGTTGGCCGGATTGAGAAATTTAAGGCTCCCGCGGCCGAAGACCTGAAACAGCTTGCGAAGGGCGATCATGTTGCGCGTCCAGTGCAGGAGGCTCGACTGATCGCTTAGCTGAGCCTCTACATTCACCACCTGGTAGCCGTAGATCGGATCCATGACCACAGGGAAATACAAGCGCGCGGGATCGGATCTGGAGAATCCGGCGTTACGGTCGGAGTTCCACTGCATCGGCGTACGAACGCCGTTGCGGTCGCCGAGGTAGATGTTGTCCCCCATGCCGATCTCGTCGCCGTAGTACATGATCGGAGTGCCGGGGAAGCTCAGCAGGAGCGAATTCAGCAGCTCGATGCGCCGACGGTTGTTATCCACCAACGGAGCGAGCCGGCGGCGAATGCCGACGTTGATGCGCATGCGCGGGTCGGCCGAGTACGCCAGGTACATGTAGTCCCGTTCGTCGTCGGTGACCATCTCGAGTGTGAGCTCGTCGTGATTGCGAAGGAAAAGCCCCCACTGGCAATTGTCAGGTATGGCTGGCGTTTGCGCCATGATGTCGGTGATAGGCAGGCGATCTTCCTGCCGAAGCGCCATGTAGATGCGCGGCATCAGCGGGAAATGGAATGCCATGTGGCACTCGTCGCCGTCGCCAAAATACGGACGCACATCGGCAGGCCACTGATTGGCCTCGGCCAGGATAAGTCGGTTGGCATATTCTGCGTCGATAGCGGCGCGGATGGCTTTGATCGCGGCGTGCGTCTCAGGGAGGTTTTCGCAGGATGTTCCATCGCGCTCGACGAGATAAGGAATGGCGTCCATGCGTAGCGCGTCCACGCCCATGTCAAGCCAGAACCGCATGGCTTTCACGACTTCTTCGATCACTGCTGGGTTGTCGAAGTTCAAATCAGGCTGATGCGAAAAGAAGCGGTGCCAGTAGTACGCTTTCGCAGTTTCGTCCCACGTCCAGTTGGACTTCTCGGTGTCTGTAAAGATGATGCGGGCATCTTTGTAAAGCTGGTCAGTGTCAGACCACACGTACATTTCGCGTTCGGCAGACCCCGGCGGCGCGGGCCGCGCAGCCTTGAACCAGGGGTGCTGGTCGCTGGTGTGATTGATGACCAGCTCAATCATCACCTGCATGTTGCGTTGATGAGCTGCATCCAGAAACGTCTTGAAATCACCCAGGGTTCCATACGACGGATTCACGTCTACATAGTTGGCGATGTCGTAGCCGTCGTCTCGCAGAGGTGAGGGGAAAAAAGGCAACAACCAGATGCAGGTAACCCCAAGATCCTGGAGATAGTCGAGACGCGAAAGCAGTCCGGGAAAGTCGCCGATGCCGTCGCCGTTTGAGTCAGCAAAGGCTCGAACGTGAAGCTCGTAAATGATCGCGTCTTTGTACCAGAGCGGATCGGTTGCGCTTGCCAGCTTCTTCAATCTGGGAATCTCCAAGACTGTAGGATGCGCTTTTACACTCAGAGCGTCGCCTGAAAACAGATGAAATCAAGCGTGGAGGACAATTCAAGAGAACGAAATGAGAGTAGCAGGGGAAGATCTGCCCCGCTAGCCTCAAATGTTACTGAGAACCAGGTGTTCGGTCACCGATCTCCTCTTGCCCGCCTTCTCAGCCGGGATACCAGACGCGCCTGGGTTCGTCGGAGCTTCGCTCGTACGACCATGCTTCGTCAATGAGCCGCTTGAGGTCGTATTTCGGGCGCCATCCCAGGAGAAATTTTGCCTTGTTGTTGTCCAGCCAGGTTGACCAAAAAGAAGTCTTGATCTCAATGCCCGGCATTCCTCGCGTTTCACGCAGGTAGTCCGCAACCTGGCCGTAGTCGACAGGTTCATCCATGCAGATGTTGAAGGTCTGCTGCCGGGCTTTCGGATGATCCAATGCCAGGACCATGCTCGCCGCCAGATCGCTGACGTGGACGAAATTGCGTTTTATCGGCTTGCCTTCGGGATCGAGCATAAGCGGAACTGCATTGCATTTCACGTATTCGTCTGCGCGCTGGCTTCCGACCAACTCGCGCCATCGCGGTCCCCCGAAGACGTCTTCGCCGAAGGACAGAGAGTATTTGAAGTCATCTTTCTCCATGATCCACGGCGCGCGTAGACAACATCCGGAGAGGTTGTACTGTATGAAATACTGCTCCAGCATGACTTCTTCCAGAACCTTTGATAGTGCGTAACAGCCGGGATACGCGCTGTGCTTTTGAGATTCCGTGATGGGTATGGGATGTGGGTAGAAGAAATGACCCAGAGCAGCGTCTCCGCCTATCAAGATAATCCGCTGGAAAGTCTTGCTGGCGACACATTCTTCGAGGAGCCAGAACAAGCCCTTCACTGTCACATCCATCACAAGATCCGGAGTCTCTTTGCAGGTTGCGCAATGGACCACATGGGTGATTCCACGCATAGCTGCGCGAACCATCTCCCGGTCCGAGATGCTCCCCGCCACGGTCTCCATTCGCTCGTGGGGCTCAGGCACTCGGTAATGACAGAGAGCGCGGATCGTTACATCAGAATGATCGTCCGATTCAAGGATACGGCGAATGAAGTGAGAGCCGACTTTCCCGGTCGCCCCGGTCACGAGGATGTGCTTCATTTGATCCACCGCTCTTTCGCTTATGCGAGTGTGGGAACTCTGCTTGTCTGGATCTTGTCGGAGTAAGTCTTCAGGTCAGAATTGCTCTTCTGGTGTGAATCTTGCCCTCGTTCGATCCTCAACATCAACTTATCATCCACCTCCGTTTGCACCACCGAAGATGACATGACGAAGCGCAGTCTGTGGCGCAGGGAGATTGGTCTCTTTCTGTTCTTGTGTATAGTTCCTTCTATGGCCGTGAACATGAAAGACATTGCTCGGGAACTTGGAGTGTCCGTGGTTACGGTGTCCAAGGCCCTTCGGGGGCATCCTGATATCAGCACAGCCACCCGCGAACGAATCCATTTGAAAGTCAAGGAGCTTGGATACCGTCCCAATCTCACCGCGCGGAGTCTGGTTACGGGACGGTCATCGCTTATCGGCCTCATCGTTCCCGACCTGATTCATCCGTTTTTCGCGGAGGTGGCGAAGGGCCTTTCGATGGCTGTTCGCCAGCATGGATATTTTCTTGTCGTATCGTCTTCGGAAGAAGATAACGAACTGGAGCGGGAGGAGATGGAGCATATGCTTGCGCATCGCCTGGATGCTCTGGTGATCGCTTCGTGCCAGACCGATGCTGAATTTTTCACCAAGATACAGTTGGGCGATACCCCGCTGATTCTTGTCGACCGATCTTTCAAGGGTTTTCCATCGCATTTCGTGGGTACAGATGACTACGCCGCGGGCAAACTTGCGGCGGAGCACTTGCTGGCAATTGGCAGCAAGCGTCCCGCTCATATTCGCGGCCCGGAGAACAGTGTTGGCATAAAGCGTCTGAAAGGATTTTCGGAGACGCTGAAGAAGCACGGCGTGAGTCTTCAGGATGACCACATTGTCAAAGTACCGCAGGTAGATGTAGCCGGAAGGAGTAACGGAATAGATGCGATGAGGCGTCTCAAAGAACTTCGTCGCATGCCGGACGCCGTCTTCTGCTACAACGACGTGATTGCCGTCGGTGTTATCAACGAAGCCAGGAAACAGGGCATTCGAATACCTGAAGATCTGGCTGTCATCGGCTGTGGCAATCTGCACTACGACGACGAAATCAGCGTTCCGCTTTCAAGTATCGACCAGAGGAGCGGCGAAATCGGCAGCCGCACCGCAAAACTCATTCTTGAGATCCTCTCCGGCGGTACGCAAGGCGCTTTTCGTGACGTCATATTGCAGCCTCGCATAGCAGTGCGGGCATCGACAATGAAGCCAAAAAGCCAGCGTCCACCCTCTGCCAGCCCTCACAAAGTTCTGTCGGCGAAGAACAGCGCCAACTGAAGAAGTTGTTTGGACTGAGCCATCGTCATAGGCTCGTTAGCGGCTGCGGAGTTAGCCGAAGATTGCGCCAGAACCTGCTCAATTTTGCCAATGTCTAAGCCGCTGTTGGCGTTGCTGTTCTTAAATCGGTTCAGCACTTCCCTGGCCTTATCGATCTGTCCGGTTTGGAAATAGAAGACGCCAAGCGTTGAATAACTCCCCGGCCACTCCGGCAGAATCTCGACCGCACTTTCCAGTTGTTTTGCCGCCTCTGCGGTATTGCCATCCATAGCCGAAGCGAGTCCCAGGCCCCACAAAATCTTGCCTGAACGCGGCATGCGAGCCAGACCCTTCAAGAGCGTCTGCTTTGCCTCTGCGACGTGGTTCTCACGGAACTGGAGCAGCGCGAGCGAGAGATAGTCCTGATCATTGTCGGGGTTACGCTTGATCGCGTTTCGGAAGATTTCAGTGGCTCTCGCGGTGTCACCTTGATGCGCGTAGATGTCTCCGAGCAGCGCCAGATAGGAATCGTCTTTGCGGCCCTCTTCCGAAACCTGTGCTGCGGCGTCGAGCGCTTGAGAATACAAGCGTTTACGAAGGTAAGCACTGGCGAGATCGAAGTTAACTTCGTCGGACCGAGGCTGTATCTGCAGCGCCATTAGGAATTGCTGGATTGCGTCGTCATACAAACGATGACGGGCCAGCAAAGCACCGGCGCCTGCGATTGTTCGGTAGTCGGCTGCGCTTGCTTTGTCGAGTTGCGCGATTGCTCCTCTTGCTTCTTCAATCTTTCCGGATTTCAGATACGCCTCAGCTAGTAGGTAAAGAACTTCAGGTTGATCGGGGTGTTTTTTGGCCTGTTCGACGATCTCGGCCAGATCCTGTTGATTTCTGGTGAGCGGATCGAGTTGGGATCGGCTATCGATGTAGTCGAAGAGGTGGTCGTAAGGGTGTGACTTGACCACTGCGTCCTTCGAGAGAGCTTGAAACTGGACCAGGTCTTTGTCGGCAGCCGTAGTGTCGTGCAGACTTCTCTCTACCATCGCAAGTTTGTAGTATCCGCTTGCCGGGTCGTTGCTGACGCGGACATACTTCCTTAGCAATTCCACGGCTTCTGGATACCTCTTGCTTTCGATTCTCAGATTTGCCAGCTCCAGGAGTGCATACGGGAAGTTTGGGTCCGAGTGAAGCACTTTTTGAAATGCAGCTTCTGCTGTTGCCGGATCTCCCTGCCGCTTAGCAAGAAAGCCCAGATGAAACTGGCAGAAATTGTCATGAGGATCAAGCTTAAGTCCGTTTTCAAAATCGTGCTTAGCTTCGTCGAAGCGTCCCAGGTAAGTGTGAGAAAGACCCAGGACGGCGTACGCTCTTACAGAAGGTTGCACGCCAATCACCTGAGTAAATTCTTCAATCGCTTTGTCGATCTTGTCCGATTTGAAGTAACTCTCGCCCAAAGCTGTGCGGATATCGGTCCGTTGCGGAGTGATCTGGAGAGCTTCTTCCAAAAGAGGTATCGCATCTTCAAAATACTTTTGCGAGATACTGATCTCGGCCATGAGGAAAAGGATGTCGGGATCTTTCGGCTCCAGCTTATGTGCGCGGACCAACAGATCGAGAGCATCAAGGGGCCGCGACTCCTCGTTGTATACCTGTGCCAATAAATAAAGAGTGCCGGCGGAGTCAGGTTTCAGTTTCAACGCGCGGTCTAGTACGGGCTCTGCGTTGGCGTACTCCCCAGTGCGGACAAAGACCTGTCCGAGGTTGAAGAGAATCTCGAACGTTTGTGGCTTGAGAACGTCGGCCTTTTCCAACTCAAGCTGAGCGGGCTTGTATTGCTTTTCAGAAGCCAGCAAAAGGCCAAGTGTGAAATGGAGTTGGACGTCGCTCTTGTTTTCGTCGCTCAGTTGCGTCGCTATCCGAAGTGCCTCTGCCGGATGTTTGCTTTGCAAATGTGCGCGGATGAGATTGAATCGTGTCTCGATCGTCTGTGGATGTATGCGCTCGAAGTGCGGTATTGCCTGGGCAGGTGAGCCTCTTGCCATCAGGAGCAAGCCAAGGTTGTAATTCCCGTCCCGATTGTCGGGCTGCAAGTGAAGGACGGTACGGAACTCCGTCTCTGCGAGGTCAAGCCTTTTTTGAGCCAGATAGAGATTGCCGAGATTATTGTGAGTCCTGGTGGAGTTGGGGGCAAGCTTCAAGGCTTTTTGGAATGCCGCAAGCGCATCCGGATATGCCTGCTTCTCGCTTTCGATAATTCCCAATAGGTTGTAGCCCTCTACACTCGACGGATTTCGTTGAAGCTCGTCGAGCACCTGCGCCTTCGCATCATCAAGACGTCCCTGCTGGGCGAGCGCCTCCGCGGGTCTCAGGTTTGCCGTGGGCTTTTCAGATGGCTGCTGCTCGGCTGCGCCGACTCGGCAGAGCAATAGAACGACAAACATCCCCGACATGCACGTTGCCTTGAATCGCGTAATACCGATTCTGTCTACAGCGCGAAATGAAGTGCTGGCAACCATTGTCGGAATCACTGTAGTGCATCCATCGCTTGTCTGGCTTTCGCATTCTGGGGTTGTAACCGCAGCAACTCCTGCAAGACTTCATGAGCCTGGCCGCGATCGCCTCGCATTGTGTAGACGCGCGCGAGATTGAGATAGGACTGATCATAGTCAGGGACAAGTTGGATGCATGTCTTGAATTGCTGCTCCGCTTTCGGGTAGTCCTGCAATCGAACGAAGAGAACACCCAGATTATTCAGGGCTTCGGGATAGTCCGGACGCGAGGCGATAGCTTTATGCAGATACTCCGAAGCCCGCGCTAACTGTTCCTGCTGGGCGTAAAGCATGCCGAGGCTGTAATTGATTTCCGGATCGTCGGGTTGAATTCCGAGAGCGTGATTGAGAGATTCCGATGCCTTCGAAAATGCGCCTTGCCGCCTATAAACATTTCCCAGATTGACCAGTGCAATGGCGTAAGTCGGCCTGAGCTGTAACGATTGCTGGAAGTCCTGTATGGCTTCGTCGGGGCGGCCCTGCTGGGCGGCCATCATCCCGAGATTGTTCCATGCTTCGGGATAGTTCGGCCGCAGCTTAAGGGTTTGTTCAAGATACTGGCGCGCCTCGGGGAAATTGCCTCGTCTGAGGCTGAGAGTGCCCAGGTTGTAATAGGCTTCAGGGTCATTCGGTTTCGCCGCAACCACCTGTTGAAAAGACTCGGCAGCCTGATCAAGATAGCCATGTTGAAACATTGCTACGCCGTACGTAAAGTCGTTGCGCTGGAAGGTCGTCTGATAAAGCTCTCCCTTCATTGGCATCGCCTTCTTCATGCGCTCTTCAGCTGTGGTTGGGAGAGAATTAACATCTGCCAGAAGCTGCCTGCTATCAGCAGGCCCCTGAATGACCTTGACGATCAGGCCCTCTTTATCGAGTAAGAAAGAGGTTGGAATTGCGAGGTCTCTGCGGCGGTCAAAGAGGTAACGGTAGATTATGTTGTAGATGCCGGCGACTTCCTCTGTGGCAAACAGCACGGGAAAGAAAAATCCTTCCTTCGCGGCCAATGAACGAGCCGCCGGAACGTCGGCTTCTTCATCCACGTTGACTGCCAGCACTTCGATATTATTCGTAGTCAACGCGGATCGTTGTTGATGAAGAAGCCGCAATTGCTCACGGCAAAGTGGCAACGTCGCAGTCCAAAAAGTGAGAAGGACGAAACTGCCTCGCGATTGCTTGAGTAGCCGCATCTTGCCTGCCAGATCCGGCAGCGAGAACTCAGGTGCTTTCAATGGTTCGAGAAGCCATGTTTCAACCTGAGACGGCAGCGTCTCCAATGTGGGCGGAGAGCCTGCGTGCGCGTAGGCTGACGGTGCCGAGGCGAAGGGCTTGGCTCTGAACGAACCAGAGCCCTCCTCAATTTCAATGCGCTGATTTACGGGCACGCTATCGAGTTGTTGAGAGAATCCGCTTGGCCATCGGACCGTGACCATGACGTTTCCTTCTGTCTTACCAAGGCCAAAAAACACTTCTTTGGAGTGTTGCGCCAGAAAGCCGGTTCCTGCCTGCAGATATTTTGTCTGGCGCAGTGTTCCTGCTTCGACGGTTATCGCGGCTCCGATTGCGTCGCTATTGCTTTTGGTCCCTCGCAGGCGGAATGCGATGGAGTTGCCGATGCCCTCCATTACGTTCTTCAGAACGCGCAACTGAGGTGCATTCCGATTTTTGAGGATAACTTCGAGGCGGCCGTCGTGATCGATGTCGGCGAGCGCGAAAGAGCGGCTGTCATCGAGAAAATCCAAGCCCAGCAAGCCGGAAACCTCGGAGAATGTGCCATCGCGGTTGTTCGCGAACATGACGTTTCTCTCGTATGCATTCCATGAATGATCGGACCGGATCAGCTCATTGATGGCATTCCATCCATGCTCATAAGCTAGTGAAGGCGTGGAGTCGTCGGTGGATTTCGCAACTACCTGACGCCAGAAAAAGCTTGCGAGGTCGTCGCGATCGGCAACAGAGATATAGCCGTTTGTGACGTATAAATCGGAGTAACCATCGTGATCGAAATCCCAGAAGTCCGCAGACCATGACCATCGGCCCATGTCCACTCCGGCCTGTTTGCCAATGTTCTGAAACTTGCCGTCTCCCTGATTGCGATAAAGTGCATTGCCTTGCGCGTGCCGCTGATAGAGTTTCCGGGTCTCCTCCGGGGTCGACGCGTGAAAGCGCTTCTGGCCGGAAACTCTCTGCCCGGCGGCCTCCCACATGCTTGTGATGTAGATGTCCTGATGGCCGTCGTTGTCTGCATCCGCCCAACAGGCGCTCATTCCGGCCCCAACATCTTCTATATGCGACTCGCTTGATACAACGGTGAACGTGCCGTTGCCATTGTTGCGGTAGAGTTGCGTTTTGCCGAAGTCGTTGGCAACACAGAGATCCGGATGGCCGTTTGAGTTGGAGTCGCCCCAGGCGCACGCGAAACTGTAACGGTCATTGTCCACATTCAGTCCTGCCGCTTCGGTCCGCTCGATAAACGTTCCGTTGCCTTCGTTATGAAGCAGGCAATTTGGTGGACCGTTGCGGGCGTCGAAATAAGGGACAGGATAGTGGTATTGATCGAGGCCAAGATAATACATGTACATGCAGAAGTAGATATCGAGACGCCCATCGCCGTCGTAGTCGGCGATCGCCGCATGCGTGAACGTCCCTTGAGGAGGACGCGCGAACTTGAATGCATCGCGCTTGTGCACGAAAGTTCCGTTGCCTTGATTCTGAAAGAGAAGGGGGCCGTTGCCGCAAACTACCAGCAGGTCCTGCAGTCCCCGGTTCTCAAAGTCAGCGAAGAGAGCGCAGGCAGTATTGTCGAGCACGCCGACACCGGCTTTTTCCGTAACATCTTCAAAAGTGCCATCACCACGATTGCGATAAAGGCGATTGGGCAGACCGGCGGGTTGACAGACGTAAAAGTCATCGAATCCATCATTGTCGTAGTCACCTGCTGCTACGCCGTTGTTGCTGTAGATGTCGATGCCGCATGCGCTGTCCAGAACTGTTCGCCAGTAATCGACTCCGCGCAGCATCTGGCTTTTGTACGACTCAGTATTGCCGAGCGTTTGAGACGTGATGTCTATGAATGCTCGCCCATTGGTTACGCTGAGCGTTTCTTCACCAATCTGCCACTTCGAGGCTTTCCATTCATCCGAAGCATCGCGCGACCACTCGGTTTGCCAGGAACCGACTCGCTCTTCACGCCGCTTGTCGTTCCGCGTCGCGACAATGTCATATCGAATCTGTGCGCGAATGGTCAGGGGTACGGTCGCGACCTCTTCGATCTCATAAATTTCGAACTCGGCTGTCTCTATCTGTGAGAGTTCTCCGAGCCAGGTCTGAATTTCGTGTCGAAGTCGTTCAGGTCCCCTCACAGGTTCAGGAACCGGCTCAGTCCCGAAGTGTCGGCGTACCGTGTCGACCCCGAAGCCCGTGCGCAGAGAAGCTTGTCCGGCGGGGGCCCAGGATGACGACTCGACAGATGGGTCCAGTGACTTCTCCAAGGCTGAAAAGTCCCGAACCGAAAATCGCAGCGCTTTGCTCCACCGCTCCAGGATCGATCCGATTTCAACTGCGTATTTTTCGGTGACATATTCGTCAGATCCGGGAGGGACCAGGCGAAGGATATCCGCAAGGGGAGACTTCGTCGGGTAGTGGGGCCTTAAGCGACTTTCAGAGAATGAAAAATCGGTGTTGTGACCTGGAAGAGCGCTGGCGGCGCCGAGCAGCGAGGCATATCCATGGAAGGGCGCCGGCCGCAGGAGAAGCGGCGCTAACCCCATATTTTTCAACAAAGACCGCCGGGAGAGGAGCCGTTTTTCGTGTTTTTTCGGAGATGTCATTCTCAGGGGCTACCGGCGCGGCCGGGAGAGTGTTCGCAGGATAGCACCACCCCCGGAGGCGGCCCAAACTGTGTCGCCGGGCCAGAACTGACCACTCCTAAAAATACCCTCTCAGCCTCACAAAAAGAACTTCTCCAACTTTTGGTTGACAAATATTCAGCGGTTGTACTAGTGTTTCTTCGCTACCTCTGTAACCGTTTACAACGTCGCCGTAAACGGTTACTCCTAGATGTACTTGATTACATCATTCTGGGCGGCGTGGCCGGTTTCTCCGTCAGGGCAAAGACCCTGGGTGAGGAAGCGGGAAGAGCAAAAACGAAGAAGAAAGTGGAGGACATTCGGATGGGCCTTGATCGCAACGCAGCCAGTGCGCTTAGAAAATTTGGTTACTTAATTCTCACAAGTTTGTGCCTTCTGCTGGTCTCAACCCAGCACGCATTCGGCCAGGTGGACGAAGGATCGATCTCCGGAACGATTCAGGATGCATCCGGCGCCGTGGTCCCGAACGCACAAGTCACCCTTTTGAATACCGACCAGGGTTTGACTCTGCAAACCAAAACCGGAAGCACCGGCGCATATTCCTTCTCGCCAGTCAGAATCGGGCACTACACAATGACCGTCACGGCCCCCGGTTTCGCCAAGACGAGCCAGGAGAATCTGCAGGTCGCTGTCTCGCAGAACCTGCAGGTCAATTTGCAGTTGAAGACCGGCGCCGCGACTGAAACCGTTGAGGTGACTGAAGCTCCACCCCAACTACAAACAGAGGATGCCTCCGTCGGTCAGGTGGTGACTGAGCAGACGATCAATAGCCTGCCTCTGAACGGGCGCAACTTTACCTTTCTCGCGCAGCTTGGCGCCGGCACGCAAACACCGCAGGCAGATACGCGCGGCAATGCGGCTTCCGGAGCCTTTTCTGCCAACGGTCTGCGCCCCGCGCAGAACAATTACCTACTGGATGGTATTGACAACAATTCCAACGCCGTCGACTTCCTGAACGGCACCAACTTTATCGTTCTGCCTCCAGTAGACGCCATTTCAGAGTTCAAGGTCCAAACCGGTGAGTTCAGCGCTGAACTGGGACGTTCCGCGGGCGCGGTTCTCAACGCGACCATCAAGTCGGGTACCAATAGTTTTCATGGCGCGGCCTGGGAGTTTTTCCGCAACGACAAGCTCGATGCCGCGGATTGGTTTGAAGACAACTCGGCTACCCCAACCAAGGGCGAATTGCGCCTGAATCAATTCGGAGCAACTGCCGGTGGCCCGATCATCAAGAACAAAGTCTTCTTCTTTGGCGACTACGAAGGCAAACGTCGTGTGCAGGGCACTTCTGATGTTGCTGCCGTGCCGACGGCTGCGGAACGCAACAGCGGATACACAGATCTCTCCGACTTGATCAGCGGTACGGCCAGAGCCGACGCTCTGGGCCGTCAGATCATACCGGGTACGGTCCTGGATCCAGCGACTACACGAAAGGTAACGGCCGGCGACGTTGATCCTATCTCCGGTCTCACGGCAACATCGACGGGATACGTTCGCGATCCCTTCGGCTGTTCTGCATCCAATACCGCCCCAACCACCGGCAACTGCCCGGGTTTGAATCAACTTCCTGCTGACCGGTTGAATCCCAACGCCATCAAGCTGATGAATCTCTTCCCGGACCCGAATACGGGTGGTACTTCAACTTCTTCGAATTTCCATTCGAGCCCCGGTCTCTACGAGCACAGCAACTCCTTCGATGTTCGCGGCGACGTGAACCCCAACGAGAAAGAGCAGATTTTCGTCCGATTCAGCTATGTGGATGACCCGCAATACATCCCCGGGCCATTCGGTGGGATTGCTGACGGCGGCGGCTTCCAGCAGGGTATCCAGACCGCGCACTCGAACCAATCGGTCGGGGCGTGGACCCATGTATTTTCACCGAGCACCGTCAATGTAGCTCGCGTGGGCTTCAATCATCTTCACACGACCCGCTTCGGCCCGGACGGCTCCGTAACAGGCATTCCGGCGCAATTCAATATCCAGGGCATTCCGCAAGGAAATGAGAACGGCGGCCTCGGATCGTATGGCATTGGCGGCCTGCAAACGCTGGGCAGCAACGCCTTTCTGCCGTCCGATGAAATCAGCCAGACCCTCCAGATCACGGACGACTTTACCAGGATCTGGGGCAAGCACAGCTTCAAGTCGGGAATGGAGTATCAGCACGTAAAGTTTTCGACCTTGCAGCCTGCGTTCTCACGCGGCAACTTCGATTACAACGGTTCCTTCACGGATATTCCGAACAACAACGTCAGCAATGAGACCGGCAAAGCGCAATTCCTGTTGGACCCGATTAAGTCGACTGTAGGCGGGGTGGATTTTGTGGGCGGTTCCGACAGCATCAACGCCTCAAACATCAACAAGACCTACGACGAAAAGAACTACTTCGCGCTTTATCTTCAGGACGATTGGAAAGTAAATTCGAAGCTGACCCTCAATCTCGGAATCCGTTGGGACTACTTCGGACCTATCGGCGAATCCAACGGCGGCCAGGCCAACTTCGTTCCCAGTGGCCTGCCGAGCGGCAAGCCTCTCTACCTGATCCCCGCAACGGGCAAGGACAACAGGACATTGTCCTCGACGGCCAATACTCCGACCCTGGTGGACGCCAATGGCAATCCAGTCGGTTTTGTCGATCTGCTGGCCAAAGATGGAATTACTCTTGTCCAGACCAACGAATACGGTAAGGGCCTGGTGCAGACACAAAAGTACAACTTCGCCCCACGCGTAGGCTTTGCTTATCAGGCTAACCCCAAGCTGGTAGTACGCGGCGGTTTTGGCATGTTCTACAACTCGTTTGAGAATCAGGGATATGGGCCTAATATCGGCGAGAACTATCCCTTTGTCTTCAACTTCGGCTATACAGAATCGAACCTTGCCTCACCTGGCGCAGCTCCCTTGAGTGCAGGTACACCGTATGCCGGCTGCTCGACCTCAGTGAACTCGGCGGGGGCCCAGACCGGAGCTGTGACCCTTGAGTCAGGCCTTTCCTGCATCAATTTCAATCCTAGCGTAGTGAACGCCTCGGGTCTTGGTCTCCAGGGACTTCAGTTCGCTTATCAAACACCGCTTACGTTAAGTGCAAACGGCACTCTTCAATATGCGATTTCCCGCTCCATATCCGCACAGGTCTCCTATGTGGTTACGGATGGAAAGCATCTTCAGACGGGCGTCGGAACCAACAATGTGAGCCAGATTCTGCCGAAGAACCTTCCGGCCGGGCAGAGCACTTCAGACTACGTCCCGTTCCCGGACTTCTCACAGGGTTCCAGCTACCACACTACTGTAGGAGACAGCGTATACCACGGGTTGCAGGCCAAACTCGAACAGCAGTATTCGAGCGGACTGAGCTTCCTTGTTGCTTACACCTATTCAAAGACGCTCTCGGATGCAGGCGACTTGCTGAACGGTGGCAGCAACGGCGGATATCGCGCCGTGGACGTTCCGGGCTATGGTCCAAAGTTCGACCGAGGTCTTGCTGATTTCGATCTCCGCCAGGTGCTTCACTTGAGCGGCGGGTACGAGTTGCCATTCGGCAAGAACAAGCGCTTCATGAACCATGCAAACAAGATCGTCGAGGCAATTGCTGGAGGATGGAGCACAAACTGGATTGCGACGCTTCAGGGCGGTCAACCTATCACTCTGGGTTGCCCTACAGGCGCGACCACCGGAACGGGTTGCAACGATCTCAATGTTCCTGGTCAAAGCCAGAACCTTGGAATCAAGGTGGACTTCGCTTCCCCGGTACATACACCAATCTGGTTTGGGAACGCGGCGGCCTTCAGCCAACCCTGCCCTCTGGGCGTGACCCCGGTTCCTTCAAACTGCACACCTGCCGGGAATGGAGTTAATATTCTGGGCGGTTATGCTACGACAACCACCGGGCCGGGATACCACAAGCTGGACTTCTCGACCTTCAAGGCTTTCCAACTGAGCGATCGCTTCTCGATGCAGTTCCGGGCTGAGTTCTTCAACATTCTCAACCATCCGAATTTCAATGCACCTGGATTCGGCGGCAACGGTGTCGTGTCGATCTCGGGTTCAACCGACTTTACAAACGCCAACTTCGGCCAGATCGGATCGACCCGTGACGGAGCATACTCCTCCCGGCAAATCCAATTCGCGGCGAAGCTGTACTACTAACGTAAGATAAAAACACCCCGGAAAAGCACTCCCGTTGGGGTGCCTTTCCGGGGTTTTGTTTTGTGCAACACTTTGCTCTCGTGGCGATCACGCAGGGCAATCAAGGAGGCGGACGATGAGCAGGAAATCTCCGGTTAGACTGGCGATCCTCTGCTCTGTCCTGGCTTCTGCGTTTGTTGCGGCAGCGCAGGATAATCAGACGCTGGATCGCCAATTCCAATCGGCGGTAGCTCATTACAACGCAGGGCAATTTGCCGACGCAGCCGCCCAACTCGAAAAGATCCTGCCCCAGGTTCCAAACAGCTTTGAAGCCCAGGAGCTGTTGGGGTTGGTCTATGCTGCTCTCTCTCAGGATGCGAAGTCTCTGGAGCATCTGAAGGCAGCAGTGCGGTTGAAGCCGGATTCGGCGGAAGCCAGAACCAACCTGGCAACGAGTCTTTCTCATTCTGGGAACGCTACTGCGGCGTTAGAACAGTTCAAGAAGGCCCTGGAACTTGAACCGAACGACTTCACCGCCAACCACAATCTGGGTGAGTTCTACGTCCAGACTGGAAAACTGGCGGATGCCCGCCCGCTTCTTGAACGGGCGCAGCAAATCGATCCATCCTCGTACGACAATGGTTACGATCTGGCGCTTGCCGACTCCCTGACCGGCCGGCTCGGCGAGGCGCGGCAGCTTGTTCAGACAATGATTCAGAAAAAGGACGCCGGAGAACTGCATAACTTGCTGGCCCAGATCGAAGAGAAAGACGGACAGTACGTCGCGGCGGTGAATGAATTCGAGAAGGCCGCTCACATGGACCCAAGCGACGACAATCTGTTCGATTGGGGCAGCGAGCTTTTGCTGCACCGAACCTACGACCCGGCCATTGAGGTTTTTCGTGAAGCTGCGCGGCGTTACCCGAAATCACCCCGGCTGACGATAGGCCTGGGTATGGCGCTTTATTCGCGTGGCCTCTATGAGGAGGCGGTAAAGACACTGCTTACTGCAGCCGATCTCGCTCCCTCCGATCCCAGGTGCTATCTCTTTCTCTCAAAGGCTTACGACAGCTCCCCAAATCAGGCGGCAGAAGTGATCGAGCGATTCCGCCATTACTCTGAGCTTCAGCCGGACAATGCTCTGGCGCAGTATTATTACGCGATGAGCTTGTGGAAAGGGAAGCGGGCGCAGGATGCCAGCGTTGACTTCGCTCAGATCGAATCGTTGCTTAGAAAGTCGATCGCGCTGGATGGCGCGCTTGCCGAAGCGCACACCCAGCTAGGCAATCTTTACGCCGACCAGCATGAATATGAAAAGTCGATACCTGAGTACGAGCGCGCGCTGGTTTTGAATCCAAACCTGCCGGACGCGCACTATCGGCTCGGAACAGACTACGTTCACGTTGGACAGAAGGAACGCGCACAACAGGAGTTCGATGTCTATCAGAAGCTTCGCGCACAGCATCTTGCTGAGGTCGACAAAGAGAGGGCAGACGTTCAGCAGTTTGTGTATTCCTCGAAAGCTGCTCCTGCCAACAAGCCCTGACAGAGTTATCCGGGCCAAAGATTAGAAAGTCGAGTTAATGTACACGTCGTCATTCACTAGCGTGCTCACCAGGAAAGCCTCTACCGGGGGCATAGTCGGTCCTCGTGAAGTTGCGTCGCGCCTCGGTCGCACCCGGCGCGATTTCCTGCGTGGGGCGGCAGGAATGGCGCTGGGAAGTACCCTCGTTGGTTCAAGTCCATTCCTGCGCGGAGAAGCAGCCGCAAAGAAGCGCAAGGTCATCGTCATTACCTTCGGCGGTGGTGCCCGGGATCAGGAAACATTCGCTCCCGAGGGCCAGGAGAATATCCCGCATCTACTCCACGAGCTGATTCCTCAATCGAGTTTCTTCACGCAGGTCACGAACCAGGGAATACTTGGCCACTACGTCGCGACTGCAAGCCTCGCGACCGGGGTTTATGAAACCCTCAATAATTTTTCCGCGGTTCCGCCTGAACATCCAACGGTCTTCGAGTACTTTCGCAAGGACCTGAAGCGGCCATCCTCCGATGCATGGGTTGTTGCGCCAAGCAACGGATTCAATCGTATCGGCGAAAGCGAATCTCGATCCTACGGTCCCGGCCTCGGGGCAAGAGTGATCTTGCCAAAGCATTTGCTCGGCGCGGCAACTTCTGGCGTGGCCACGAACTACGAGCACCTGCTGCATGACAACTATGAAACTCCGCTGTATGCCCCACAACTCGAAGGCGGCGAGTTTGAACTGCGGCAACTGGAGACCACGCTTAAACTGTCCGTCGATGATTTCAAGGCGCACGCACGTACTTTGTCGAGCCCAGACGAGCTTTCGCTCTACATCGCCAAGCGTCTGATGCAGCAGCAGGCTCCAAGTCTTCTCTGGATCACGATGCACGACATGGACATCGCGCACTCCGGCGCCTACTCGCTTTATCTGGATGGCATCCGGCGGACAGATCGTCTGTGTGCGGAACTCTGGAAGACCGTACAAAGTGAGCCGGAATATGCAGGCAATACAACCGTACTCATTGTTCCGGACTTTGGGCGGGACTCCGACGAGGACTCGGGCGGCAATGGATTTCAGCATCATCGCACCGGCGACGCAGCCTCCCGTACTACGTGGATGATGGCTCTTGGCGCAGGAGTCCGCCAGGGAGTAGTTTACGACCGCCCAGTGCAATCCATCGATCTGGTGCCCAGCGTAGGCGCGATGATGGGATTCTCAGCCGCGCAATCGCAAGGCGCGCCAATCAAGGAACTTCTGTAGGCCTATGCTTCCTTCCGAACTCAAGGCCGAATTCTTCGCGGGATATCCTCCCGAAGCGCGGAGCCTCGCCGTCGCAAACATTGCGGCGCTCCAGCAACTCCCGCTGAGCTTCCTGCCTGGTCTGCTTCGGCAGGTGATCGACTACGATTTCAAGTTTCCTGCCGAGCGCGCCGCAGTCGAAAAGGAGCTGGCGAAGCTGAGTTCGCTCTCTCCAGCGCAGACGCATCAATGGTTTCAGGGATTTGCGCAAATTTCGCTTTCGCCGAAACTGGAAAACTTCGATTGGATCAACCGGCCTGCGGAGTATGTCGAACAGGAATCGGCATATCTCTGGAGCACCCATCAACTGGACGCTTTCAGAAAAGCTGCAGTGGAGTACGGCGATCGGATGCGGTCAGCGTTGCCTGCTGATCCACTTCCAATGCGCAGGTTGGGAATTGCGGTCATCGGACAAGGTGTCGATTCGTATGACGGCGCCGTCTTCCGCAAACTTCGCGAGCACGGCACTTATTTCGGGCAGATCAAGCCCCAAGGCGGCCTTGAAAAATTGCTCTCCGCAGTTTCTATTCGAGCGAAAGCACACCCCATCCCCTACGATCACTGGTATGTGGATGGGGGGCAGGCGGCCAGTCACGATCCGGCGCTGACCTGCATCTCGTATCAGAGCCTCGCACCCACGCGCGCAACGCTGTTGAAACGCATGCAAACACAAATCGACAGACCGGGCATGGGTCCGGAGGAACTGCGAACAGACATGGCCCGGCTCCTGCCGTCCGATCTCGGCATGGACAAGGCAGGTGACGCAGTGCTCGACCGGTTTCAAGTCAAGCTCCTCACTGAAGGATCCGGTACTCAGATATTCAGCACGACGTTTACCCAGTGGACGGCGCGCGAGGCGCTTCGCCGTGCCCAGCCGCTTACCCTTCTCGCCCGCTTTGCCCCACGGCAAAGGCAGAAGCCGATGAACGAACTGCTCTCCAGCAACGCTGGCGTACCCGAACTGGATCTCATCGGTTCGCTCATTGATGCTGAGATGGGCTCCTACTATCATTGGATAAATCAGCAACGCTTGCCGGGATTCGAGAATTCGGTATTCCTGGTATGGTTTGAAGGCCACAGTCAGGCCTTGGTAGTTTCTCCGTCCTTGCCGCGCGGGACAGAGTCCACCTCAGCCATGGACCTCGGAGAGTTACTTGCTCTGGCGGTGAGTTAAGACGTGAGACCAGCTAACTGCTCATCCTATGAGGCGATAACAGATGCAAATTCGGCCGTGCCGGAAAAGTAAGTCACAGTCTTAACATGAAAAAGCGAATCGACAGGGCGGCCGAGGTGTTGAAGCTCAATTCCATCGGGAATCGATCCTGCAATCCTCCTCTGCCGTCAAAGCGCCCTCCGATAGTTCTCACCCTCTGCGCATTGCTGATGATCCTATGGCCTCCGCCAGCGAAATCGCAGCAATCTTCTTCGCAAGACTTAGGTGCGGCAAGCATCCAGGGCACTGTGCGCACCTCCGACGGCAAGTTAGTCAACGGCGCGGAGGTGAAGCTTGAGCAGCGGAATCCTTCGGTGGGAGCAGCGCCAATGATCGCGAAAACCGGGGCAGATGGGACCTTCACGTTCGTTGCGCTTAAAGCGGGCAACTATCAAATTACTGCGGCGAATTCGGAGCTACGCACGCACGCTCCCGTCGTGATCCAAATGCCACAGGGAGATCATCAAAAGATCGATCTTGTTGTGGAAGGAAGTGCATTAAAGAATCAAGTTTCCACATCTGATTTCCCGTCCGCAGGCCAGGCTATGGAATTCGCCGACAAGCCCGACTTCACCGTCGCGGGAGTCACAGACTGGACCGCCGCAGGTGGACATGGATCAGATTCCAGTTTAAGAACAACAGAAGATCTCACTCGCGAAACGCTCAGCATCAAACCGAGTAGTTCTGGACAAACTTTACTACCTAACTCGGCGCCAGTCTCCGACCGTGGCAGTACAACGAATCAGAAGAACGCAGACGCGCATCGGCAGGCAGCCGAACTCGCCGAAAAACACGGCGACCCGTTAGCTGCTGTGAAGGAATATGAGCAGGCTGTGCACCTCGATCCTAGTGAGCAAAATTACTTCGGATGGGGTTATGAGCTGCTTCTCCACCGGGCGGTGTGGCAGGCGCAGGAGATTTTTCAAAAGGGCGCAAACGCCTACCCGAAATCAGCCAGGATGCTTACCGGGCTTGGTACAGCTCTCTTTGCCGGCGCTCGCTACGATGACGCAGCGCTCCAGCTCTGCGATGCGTCTGACCTGAATCCGTCAGACCCCGAGCCCTACATCCTCATGGGGAAGGTTCAAGTTGCAGCGCCCAATCCATTAACGTGTATTGAGCAGAGGTTGTCACGGTTCGTGCAGCAGCAGCCGAATAACTCTCCGGCCAACTATCTTTACGCCATGGCGATCCTGAAACACGGGGAACAGTTGACGGATGTGCAGGTTGCGCAACAGGCTGAGGCCCTTCTTACAAAAGCTGTGACAATCGACTCTAAGTGTGGCGACGCCTACCTGCAGCTTGGCGTTCTCTCTTATACCCATCACGATTTTCAGAAGGCGATAGCTCTCTACACTAAAGCGGTTGAAGCTGACCCGCAACTGGCCGACGCCCACTATCGGTTGGGCGTAGCCTATGACCGCGTCGGTGAAACGGCGAAAGCCAAAGAGGAGTTCCGGCTTCACGACGCGATCAAGAAGGAACAGGCAGACGCCATCGAACGTGAACGCCGGGAGATCAAGCAGTTTCGTGTGGTGTTGCCGGACCAGCCCGCGAATCCAGAGGCCCACTGAAGGTATAAATGCGCCTATCCGTGAGTTAGTATTCAATCTGCGAATCAGTTGAATTGAATAAGATGTCCAGGAGACCTTCCATGTTCAGAGTATTGGCCCTTTTGCTTCTCTGCACCTTGCCTGTGATGGCGGCTGACCTGCCGAGCAAACAGTACTTGAACCTTGCTGCCATCAAGAAGATGGTTGCCGCCTCCGAGGCGAAAGCAAAAGAACTCAATGTCGAAGTGACTATCTGCGTGGTCGATGAAAGCGGAAATCTGCTGTTCCTGGAAAAGGCTGACGGCGCTGCGCTCAATACCCTGCAATTCGCGCAGAAAAAGGCCCGTCACGCCGCCTTCTATGGCAGCCCTTCAAAAGATGGAGCAGACGCAGTGAAAAAGGGCAACGTCGAAGTGCTCGCATTCCCGGAGTTTTTTCCTAACCAGGGAGGCTTGCCCATCAAGGTAGACGGTAAAGTTCTTGGAGGGATCGCGGCCAGCGGAGCAAAGTCAGAGATAGATGAGCAGATATCGCAGGCTGGGATAGATGCCCTTCTGAAGAAGTAGGCATAACTACCTTCTGCCGTGATAGTCAAAATGTTCGGTCAGAGTCCTAAGTCGATTTCGGTTTAAAACTCCCAACGATCCCGTCGCCCTCGCGAATGGTAAGTATCTGATTGGCTTTGATCTGCGTAAATTTTTCGATCTTCTGCGTAGTTGGCCACTTCACTTCGATCAAGTCGACAGTCTCGGCCTTTCCCAGGCCGAAATGGAGTCGCAGGTCGCTCTGCGACATCACGCTTGTGCCGCTGTGAACCTCATCCATTTGCGCATGCTTGCCGGTTATGACACGAACGCGCGCTCCGATAGCCGTGCGATTACACTTGGTTCCGATCAGCTTGATCTTGATCCAATTCTGCTTGTTTCCGCCTTCGTTGCGCAGCAGTGACGGAAGATCGTTCAGATTCAGAATCAGGATATCCATATTGCCGTTGTTGTTGTAGTCTCCAAAAGCTGCGCCGCGGCTCGAAAATTTTTCGCTGATGGCGGGACCCATCTCGGCTGAGACATCCTTGAAGCGGCCATTGCCGAGGTTCTGATATACCAGACGGGGATTCTTGAAACTCTCGCCCATGCTGTACTTATCTACTTCGGGATAAACATGCCCGTTGATCTGAACGAGGTCTTGCCATCCATCGTTGTCATAGTCAATAAAACCGCACCCCCAGGCCACATATCGGTTGTTTACTCCAACACCGGAAGTAAATGCGACGTCGCTGAAAGTCCCATCGCCGTTGTTGTGGTAGAGATTGCTTGTGTCATCCACGAAGTTAGTCTTGAAGATATCGAACCATCCGTCGCAGTCATAGTCCGCCACCGCAACACCCATTCCAGCCTGCTCATGTCCGTTATCATTGTAAGCGCAGCCCGCCATCACGGCCACATCGGTGAATGTCCCGTCATGATTGTTCTTGAAGAGAATGCTCGGTTCCGAATCCACAGCAACGTAAATATCCGGCCATCCGTCATTATCGAAGTCATATGACACGGCAGTGATTGAGTATCTCGGCCCAGGCTTCAGGATGCCCGACTTTTCTGAAACATCGGTGAAAGTGCCATCCCCGTTGTTGCGATAGAGGATGTTAGTGTCACCCGGTAATCCGCGCGGCCCGCACATGATCGGTATACCCTTCCACTGGCAGAAGGTTGTATCACTGGCAGAGGGAATCTTCTCCGGATCGATCGTGATGTAGTTGCACACAAACAGGTCGAGATGCCCATCCCGGTCATAGTCGAGGAACGTGCAACCCGCTCCCCAACGGCCCTTTGCCTGGTAGAGACCAGCCTTGTGCGTAACATCTGTAAAGGTGCCGTTGCCGTTGTTATGGAAGAGCATGTTATGCCCCAGGAAACAGCAAAACAGGTCGTCCCATCCATCATTGTTGTAATCGCCAACGCAGACACCCGTCTGCCAGCCCGTGATCCCCAGTCCGGATTTCTCGGTAACATCGGTAAAGGTGCCGTCGCGGTTATTCTTATATAAGTGAGAGGTAGGCGCTTTACCAGGTGGCCACTGTGTATCCAGCCGGTTTCCATTGGTTAAATAAATATCCAGCCATCCGTCATTATCGTAGTCAAAGAAGGCCAGTCCACTACCCTTGGTCTCGATGATCGACCGCTTGTGATCGACCCCACCCCAGACGTTGGGTATGTTTAGGCCAGCCTGCTGCGCCACGTCTACAAACTGCACCTGAGGAGACAGGGGGCCGGCTGTCGCTGAATCCGGCGCCATCGCTTCAACGGCAAGCGATTCCTTCCATTTCCAGAGTGGAGTCGCCAGCGCGTTCGTTAGTGTACTGCCGAGCAGGAAGAGAGAAGACCCAAGGAAGCGCCGTCGTGGGAAAATCATAGCTGGAAGTGATTATAGCCAACGCGTTAGCGCGCGGGTTGTCTTCATTTGCCGTTCGCCGCATCGGCTCGCTTTACGATCGAGTGAATGGGCTCGTCCGAATCCATGACGCTCAGCATTACGTGATCGATTCGCGCTGCGATGTCCGGCCAATCGGAGCGTCTCGGCAGCTCTCTCGCCGTCGAGTGAAGCTCTTCGAGCCTGGAATAGCCTGGGACGATCGCCTGAACCTCCGTGTCACTCCATGTCGACCTGCGGCATCCGATTGCGCCCTCGAGGGTCGACAACTTGTCCATCTCGCGGCTCATGCAGTGCTTGATGAATTTGTAGGCTGTATCGCGGTGACGGCTGCCCTTCCCGATCGCCAGCAGCCAATAGGAGTTCAGCGACACCGATCTTCCGCCCTCTCCAGCCGGCACCGTTGTCATCTGCACACACCCGCGCACGCGAGAACTCTCAAGCGTTTCCGCCATCGCGCCGAATCCAAACCAGTTCACCATCATCGCAATCTGGCCGTCAGCAAACGCGATTCCAGAGCGAACAGAATCCATCTGCCTGCATGCCGGATGGATCGCCATTGTGTCGTTCAAGATCTCACGGTAAAAGATCAAGGCTTCAATCGCCTGGGGTGTATCGAATCGGACGATACCGTCTGCATCGATCAACTCCCCTCCACGGGTCCAAAGCTGCAGCAGGAAGTCATAAACAGTGTTGTGCCCGTCGGGATATGCCGCGAATGCGGTCCCGTAGACACCGTCTTCCGGCCGATGGAAGAAACGGGCGAGCCGATGAAACTCCTTCCAGGTCTTCGGCACGGCGAGCGTGGCCCCATATAGATCTTCGTAGTATTTTCGCTTGCTGGCATCCTCGAATAAATCCTTTCGTAGCAGCAAACACTCGGGCCCGTTGTGGTATGGGATGCCATAGACTGCATCGCCAATCCGCTGCATTCGCAGCAGCGACTCGGTCCACTCGTTTGGGTAATCCTGTGGCGGGTCAGACTGCAAAAGATCGGAGAGATCGACCAGGCAGTTTGCTTCGCTTGCGGCCGCGATCCAGTCGGTGCTGACAAAGGCGATGTCCCACTCTCCGAGCTGCAAGCCTCGTTGTTCAAACAGAGATTGATACAGCGGGTGCAAATCAAACGCCACCGCTTCCAGCGTGATGTCATCGCCTGTAGTTCGCGAAAATATCTCCCACTGCTTTCGTATTGCCGACTCAAAAGGATCGAACTTTCGTACGGCGATGCGAAGCTTGCGGTCTCTAGACATTGGCTTTCGCGACCTGATCCCTGAACAGTGAAGGATCCCGATACTTTGTTGTTTGCAGATGCTCGCAGTAGAGCACCAGTTCTCCGGGATGTTTAAAGACTTCGTAGGATACAGTTACCAATCCCATCGTTTCCGTTCGCGGTTTCTTCCGAAGATTGGTGCGGATGGTGTAAATCGTGTCTCCGATAAACACCGGCTTGATAAATCGCAACCGGTCATATCCATAGCTGAACGCGGTCACGCAATTGTTGGCGACTAACCCCAGTCCCAGGCTGAACACGAACGCGCCCGCGACGATGCGTCGGCCAAATACACCCTCGTCTCTCGCAAAAATCTCATCGGCGACGTACGGGTGCATGTCCATGACCAGAGCATTGAAGGCCATGCTTTCGCCCTCAGAGATAGTTCGCCTGATCGACCGCACGCGTAGGCCAATCTCGAAGTCTTCGTAGAACCAGGATTCCGTGTTGTAAAGCGGAATATCCTCATGCCTTGTCACATCTGCATCAGGCTTGGTCATGGCCTCGCTCCTCCTTGGTGCTCAGTGCAAACTCAAGTCTTATGGAATCCGTGTCCGCTCCGAGCCTCGGCGCTCCCTGGCTGCTCTTAAGCACATCTCCATCGATGCGAATGGGACAGCGAAGGGTCCGCATAATGGCCCCCTCGGGGCGGTTCACCTGTTGCACCATGTCCAATGCCCTGAAGCCTTCATGCTGCATCAGTTGCTGCATGTTGAGCACCTCGGCACACCATATATCCGCCGGCTCGAGGATTGAAAGCCAGTGGGCCGCGCTGCGGGTCAGCAAGTGCTCTGCAAGCACTTGTTTGATTTCATCCCGTTGTTCAAACCACGATTTGGGATTTGCATAAGCAGTAAGTCGCGGACATTCGAGCAACTCTCCGAGCCGAACCACCGAACCCATCGCCAACGCCAGATGGCCTTCCGCCGTCTCGTAAATTCCATATGGAGCTCCAAGGTACGCGTGAGCATTATTTACAGCGCTCCGCCTGGGTAATTTGCCGCCGTCGTTCAGATGAGTCGAAATGACCTCGAACTGGAAGTCGAGCATCGATTCCATGAGGCTTACTTCAACTCTGCCGCCCTTGCCTGTAATTCCTTTTCGTACAAGGCACGCAAGGATTCCCTGGACGAGATGAGCGCCCGTAAACAGGTCAGCCACGGCCAGACCGAACGGAACGGGAGGCTGATTTGCATTGCCGCTTAACCAGGGGAGTCCTGACAATGACTGCACCAGCAGGTCTTGCCCGGGTTTGTCTCGCCATGGGCCTTCTTTTCCGTACCCGGTGATCTCGCCATAGACCACATGCGGATTGATCTTTACTACCGAGTCATAGTCGCATCCCAACCGCTCCATAACGCCTGGGCGGAAGTTATGAATCACGACATCGGCCTTGCGAAGCAACTGGAAAACTTCGGCGCGGTCGCGATCGTTTTTCAGATCAGCAGAGAAACTCTCTTTGTGCCGGTTGATTGAATGAAAAAGCGTGCTGTCTCCATCAAGCTCCAGGTCTGAGATATATAACCGGCGGCATAAGTCTCCACCGTCGGGGCGCTCGATCTTGATTACTCTCGCGCCCAGGTCCGCAAGCCTTAACGAGGCTGCCGGCCCTGCAAGAAACTGACTGAAGTCGATAACCAGCAAGCCTTCGAGTGGAATCACAGGTCGACCTCCGCACTGTTACCCCGCGCCCGGCGCAGCAATGTGTTCAACTCCTCCAGCGTTTTGCGGCTGTCTCCTCCGCCCATCAGGTATTTGTGGACAATCAGGCCCGCCTCCTCTTGGAAGGGTGGGTATTCATCGAATCGCGGTCGCAGGTAAGCCTCGTCGAGCGTCTTTAATGTGTTTCTGAAGAATCTGCCGCTTCGCCGGTTCACCTCATCATCTATCCATGAGGCGCGATACCCAGGCTGGCCACCGGCCTCGAAGTAGATCCCCTTTTGCACCTCGGCAGACGCGACGAAGGCAGCATAGCGAGCCGCAGTCTCAGGGTCGCTCACGTATCGAGAGATTGCCAGTCCAGCACCCCCCAAAGTCGAGCGGCACGTCGTGTAGCCATCGACGGCGACCAAACCTCCAAATTCAATCGGATGCTTCGCATATCCGGGGCGCGCATAGTTCGAGTAGCCATAAGCGAAGGGGCAATAAGCTGCCTCATCGGTCGAAGACATAAGCTCCCAGGTGGCGATAGGATTTCTCTGCAGACACTTTGAATCGCATAGAGACAGCAGGCTGCGAAGCATCTCCAGAGCGCTTCTCCCGACGCTGTCAGATACCACGGCATCGCGATTGCGAAACGGCTCCTCGCGCAGCCCCGTGCACAGCATGTAGAAGTGCATCAAGCTGTCAATGGGAATCGCCGGAACGGCAACCAGCCCTTGCCGTGCAAGCTCGATGAGCTCTGACCAGGTATTGGGCGCGGAGACGCCGTGCTTTGTGAGCAAATCGGTGCGCGCCCCGCTTACCGGCGTTGCGGTGTCTGTTGGAAGAGCCCATAGATGTCCGCCGTACAGATAGCTTTCATACGAAAGACCCACGGAGTTCTTCTTCTGATCCTCCAGGAAAGCTTGCTCCAAAACCTCGTCCAGCGGCAACAACACATCGCCCTGCGCGGCGCGTCCGGAGTACGGGTGATCGATGACAAGAAGATCGAAGCTCTCGGCAAGCTGCGCTATCGATTGGTCGGCAAAGGCTTGTAGGGATCTCGTCTCCCAACGAATGTTGACCTCTGGATTGAGCTCGCAGAAGCGCTGGGCGGTTGCCACCATCGGTAAGTATCCCCGGGTATGTTGCCAGGTAATGCCGCGAAGTTCAGACATGCTGTTATCTCGAGGGCAATGTGTCTAAGTCCCAAGTGGTGGATGCCCGATCAGTTCGGGGCTATACGCGTGTAGCGCCTGAAGCTTACTTTGTGGCACAAACTTGTCCCACTCCGTGACCGGTGTCTCTTCCGCCACCGCTGAATCAGTCCTGAAGTGAATCGTGACGATTTGTTGGGGCCGTAGGGCGAAACGATATTCCGAACCGTTGGGCAGCGGCGAGACTGGATGTCCTGTCAGGTCGGTGATCACAGCGCTCTTATGCGGAAGCGAAAGTTTTACATGAGCTTCACCCGCGATACCAAAGGCCTCTGCAAGGCGCAGAGTTATATGGTCGCCCTCGCGCCGTAGCGACTCGACGATCACGTTATCTGAAGTCTCAAGGTACGAGTGGCTCGCAATACCTGTTCGCCCTCCGACCGCAACTGGCGCCAGGTTATACTCCCATGCCGATTGGGGAATTCGCGCCTCCTGCCAACCCGATTCATAGGGCAGGAGCGCAAATTGCAGCAGATGCTTGCCTTTACCTGTCAGCCAGGGATTGTCATATCCCCAATACTTGTCTTCAGCGTTGAGAAGGTAGATCGAGGCGACGCGTCCGTTCAGCTCACGCCCGCTTAGCCCGCGGTCAAGGAGCGCCACTCCACCGCCGGCGACTGCGTAGGCGCTCCAGCGGACAGCGGGAACGATGCCTTTTGTCCAGCCGTGCAGATTTGGATTGGGCTTCGACCACGCGGCGTGCGAGAACCCGAATGGAACGCCTCGCCTCACTTCATCGATATCGCTGGCCAGCGGAAAATCCGCGTACACCACCGTATAGTTTGGGATATCGTTCAGCTCGGTCTCAAAATCGATTCGCGGATGTCTGTCGTAGATCCGTATCGTTCGCCGCAGAATACCCCCGCCGTAAAACTTTCCGGTCACGGTGATGGTGGTGGTTAGCGGTCCTCTGCTGATCTCTATGGTTGACGGGCCGTCGCTCGAAGTGGCGAGCCGCTCCCGCTCTGGAATGGGAGGCATGTGATCGCCTGGGTCATCGGATTTTTGCCTGGGCCTCTCTGCATACAAAACATTCGCCGGCGCGCCCAGTATCTCTCGCCCGCTCTTTCTCATCCTCAGGCTCGCGATCGCTCCGGTCTCCGGGTTCATCCTCAACACGTAAAACGGCGTCTCGATCGTCTCACCAGGCTGAACGGGCATCGCTTTCTTTGGTGCGCCGGCCGCGAGTTTCAGTGAGCCGAGACTCATTGCCGCCAGTGGCGTATTGCATAACACTCGCCCGTCCGCTAGCTCTTCACACTCCGCGCCTTCAATCGTCGTTCCCGCGGGAATGTCCAAAGTGACCGGATCATTCCGCCGCCAGTTCAGCGGGTTGAAGATTGTCAACTCATCTCCGCCAGGTGTCAGCGACTCTATAGCGTTCACCTGCGTTCGCGTCGCAGACTTCGTCACCCACTCCAACCTGTCCTGCACATCCCAGGATTCGGCGCTAACGAATACCATTCCTCCGGCTGAGCCCCACAGCGTGTTGCGATCCATGTTGAGGAACATCAACACCCATGACTCATAAAGACTTTGCGCCGGATACGTGTAGCCGCCACTGAGGCTGGCAATCGCTGCCAGAGCCTCCGCTGATTGAAGCCCTTGCTCACAGCTTCGATACCAGGTCTTCACCTTGGGGCAGTCAATCCAGAACGCGTCGAAGTCGTATGCAGTTCCACCCACATGAGTCGGAATCTTTATCTTGCCTGCTTCGACGCCAGGAATAATCGAGTCGACGTATTTGGTGAGAGTTGCAAATCGGAGTTTTCGCTTGATTCCCGCCTCCGCCCACTGGGTCAGAAAGGCACTGGGGTAGGATTTCACCGGAGGAGCCAGGGAATAGTCACCGCCCCCGCCGAGAATTAGCACCGGTGCGCCTTCCGGCGTGGTGCTCTCTCTCTTTGCAAACTCGTTTTCAAGTTTGTCCAGCCCAACGTTCGTCAGAGCTGATTTACTTTCAAAGATACTGCTCGCTTCGGAGTAGTGGCCGGGACACAGCGTCAACACTTGCGATCCATCGGGAGACACGGTCCAGAAAATTGTCTTTCCCGTCGGATTTTTGCGCGTGTAGATCAGCGCTTTCAGGCCCAGGCCCTTCGCAATCTGAGCCATCTGGTCATGTACTCCACAGGTATCGATGCACCAGGCGTACTGTGGTCTTACGCCGAAGATCTTCTCGTACCACCGCAGGCCTTCCGCTCCAAGCCGGACAAGTGCTTCGCCGCCCGACAGGTTGATGGTCGATTCCAGGAAGAACGCATTCACAAGTTCGACGCGTTTCTCGGCCACGCGCTGTTTCAACTCCGCCACGCGCTCAGGTCGAAAATTCATGATTCCGATGACGTTGTTCACCTCCGACAGCACAAACTCATATTGCGCGTCGTCTCGAACACGGTCCAGGTGGGAGAGATAGCTGTTCACGCAGTACATGCGCTCTTTGGAGAAGGTCGTCAGCCAGCCACAGCTTGCCGGATGGAAATTCGGCACGATGTAAACGTCCCGGCCGCCAGCGGAAGTCTCCTCCTTCTTCGCTGGTTCAGCGGGCGCCCATCGACTCAATGCCACCGTAGCCGCGCCGGTCACGAACTCTCTGCGACTCCACCTTGTCTGTTGATTGCGCTTCTTCATTCCTCGATTCCTCTCGGCATTGATACTTTACATATAAAATTACTATTTGTGTACAAAAAACTCCTAAATACGCTCTACTCGCGCTAACAGAACCGGCTAAAGGCTGCCCGAGACGTCGGGATGCCGCAGCACCTTGAGGTCATGCGAACTCTTGTTACGCAGCGGCTAACGGCTTGCGATCTACCAGCAACAGGTGCTCGCAGACCAGAACAAGCTCGTTCCTCTGGTTGAATACCTCGCAGCCTTCGACCGCAATTCCATGTGCTGGATTCCTGGCTGCATCGCGCTTCTCTCTTACCGTGACAGTGACGCGAATCGTGTCGCCGATAAACACCGGCTTGATGAATCGCAGCCGGTCATAGCCATACGACATAGCGTACGGGTTTACGACACCTGCGGTGAGGCCTACGGCAAAGCTGAAGATCAGCGTTCCATGGGCGATGCGCCTGCCAAACGGTTGTGTTCGGCACCACTCCTCGTCCATGTGGTGAGGATAGAAATCACCGGTCTGGCCGGCATGCATCACGATGTCGGTTTCTGTGATCGTTCGGCCGGTGCTAGTCCGCTTTGCTCCCACGACATACTCTTCAAAATATGCAGGGCCTGTCACTTCTCCTCCATCAGCAATACGATCGTCTTTTGCTCCAGTCTTCCACATGTCAAGCAGGACAGGAGAGTTTTCCAGTGTGAATAAGGTTTCACTGGTAAAACAATGGTAACGAGTCTAGCATTGCCAAAGTTGTCCTGGCAAAGCGCTCAATCACGAGGACGGACGACACGGAAGAGCAGATCGAGCGTTTCTTGCTGCTTACATTTGTGCATAGTCATCACTCCGCACGAGTCGAGCGAACTTGCAATGGCATCAGCGCCATGACACACTCCTTGATAACCGTAGGCATTGAACCCGCTGATGAAGATGGAGACAAAGACAAAGTATTTTGTTCCAGCGCTTGAGAAGGGCCTCGACATTCTCGAGGCCCTTGCGATAGCCGTTGTTCCTCAATCGCTCACCGATCTGTCGCGAACCTTGAATCGCACGCCCAGTGAACTCTTTCGCATGCTGGATGCACTTGAGCGGAGAGCGTATATCAGCCGGGATCTTGTCTCCGACGGATATTACCTCACGCTGAAGCTATACGAACTTGCCCACACGCATAGCCCGGTGGATCATTTACTGCGCGCAGCTGCGGCGCCAATGCGCGAGTTGGTCGAATCGATCCATGAGTCCTGCCACTTAAGCATTCTTAACGGGCCGATGCTCGTGGTGATCGCGCAGGCCGAGAGCCCTGAGCCGGTCCGTCTATCTATCGAGGTTGGTTACCGGGTGTTGCCGCTGATGACAGCCTCGGGCAAAGTCCTGATATCGATGCTTGAAGACACAATGCGGGGGCGATTTCTAGCGGCTGACGCGATGTATTCTTCGATGAATCGCTCCCAGCGCCAGCGATTCAGCACGGAAGTCCTGCAGATACGCAAAGCCGGCCACTATGTCGCTCCCAGCACGCGGCGAGCCGGCATCGACATCTCGTGCGTCGTAGGGAATCCTGAAATTGAGGTCTCCGCCGCCCTCGGTGTACCGATCATGCCCGGCGGCCCCAACCATGGCAAAGAGAGCAAACTTGTTTCCACGATTCAAAAGTGCGCAGGCCAGATTACTTTCGCGCTTGGCCTCAGCAGTCGCTGACTGTTGGGCTTTTGAACTTGGCTCCGGCATGAACAAAAGCAGCGTATGACCGGCCGTGCAGTTTACAATCGGGGCCATGTCGAAGTTATCTGACGCGAGATTTGCATTGTTATTCGTTGGAATAGTGGTGGCTGGTGTCGCCCCGCTTTCGGTATCTGCTTCCACGCCGGAAGAACAGGCAGTTCTAGTTCCTGTGAATGCGATGTTTGACGGCATGACCAAACGCGACGCGGCTGCGATCAAGGCGCCTACGCTGCCGGGCGGCGTGATGGTGTTAATGCGAGATGGTAAGCCGACTCAGATGACGTTTGAGGAATTCGCAAATCGAGTGGGAAAGCCTGGAACCACGCATATCGAAGAGCGAATCCACGATCCGCTTGTAAGGATCGATAACGATCTCGCGGTGGTGTGGGCTCCATTCGAGTTTCTCGTGGACGGCAAGGTTGATCACTGTGGGACCGACCTGTTCAACCTCGTCCGAAAGGACGGCGTATGGTTGATCGCCAGTGTCGCCGATACTGGCAGGAAAAACTGCGCGGCGAAGTAGCAATCGAATACTGCTGAAGTGTTCAGTTCCTCTGATGAAGCACGGAATTACTGAACACTTCAGCGAGAGCTACTTACTCTGTCTTGAGCACGAGCACCGTCGCGATCGGATCCACTGCATGACCGGATAGAGCGATGTCGACGCCGGTAGCGGTCTTTGTGACCTTGAGAGGCTTCTTTGACTTATCGGCCAGCAGATACGCGCTGGTCACCGTACGCGGGCTCTTTTCGAGGTGGAAGCTGCCTCCGGGCCAGGTGAAGAGTTCAATGTAGATGCGGTCGGCGGCTGTAGTTGAGCGCCACTTCCATGTCGGAATGAACTTCGGCTTGCCATCGGAGTCTTTCTCTGTCGGGCTGAAGCTTCCGGCCTCTTCGCCAAAGAGAGTAGCGCTAGTGCCGTAGATGGCTTCGCCGTTCACGGCAAGCCATTTACCAACCTGGCGGAGACGTTCAGCTTCGGGAGGAGGCACATTGCCCTTGGAGTCTGGTCCAATATTCAGCAGATAGTTGCCGCCCTTGCTCGCGATGTCGATAAGATTGCGCAACAACGTCTCTGTGGACTTGAAGTTCGTATCGTATGACTTATATCCCCACGTGTCATTCATCGTCATGCAAGCCTCCCAATCTCGCCCGGGATAGCCTTGCGCGGGGATGTACTGCTCTGGAGTCTCAGTATCACCCTTGTAGCCGCCGCCAAGACGGTTGTTCCAAATGAGATTCGGATGTTGATTGAGCAAGGCGACGATCTCGCCGGCGAGCGCAGGAGTCATGTCGTCAGTCGGGGTATCGAACCAGATGACGACAGGAAAGTCTCCGTAGTTAGTGAGAAGCTCCTTCATCTGCGGGATTGCCTTGGTGTGAAGATAGGTGGCGAAGTCGCCGTCCTGTGCTTTATCCCAGTGATGGTTGGGCGCATCATGATTGCCGGTCTTGTAGGCCGCGCCTCCTGGAGCTGTCCAATCCTGATCCTGCGAGTAATAGAATCCTAGCTTGACGCCTTGCTTGCGGCACTCATCCGCCAGCTCACGAATTGGATCCCGATGGAAAGGCGTCGCCGCAACGATGTTGAAGGGGTCCGCCTTCGAGTCGAACATGGCGAAGCCGTCATGATGCTTCGCGGTGATGACGATGTACTTCATGCCCGCCGACTTCGCAAGCGCGACGATGTCGTGCGCGCTGAACGCCGTGGGATTGAACTGAGAGGCAAGGGCCTTGTAGTCGGCGACCGGAATGGTGCCCTGGTTCATGATCCACTCGCCGATACTGGGAATCTGTTTGCCATTCCAGGTGCCGGCGGGGATGGAGTAAAGTCCCCAGTGAATAAACATGCCAAACCGGGCTTCGCGCCACCAGGCCATGCGCGCATCGCGCTGCGCAGCGGTCTCCGTATCCTGAATCGCGGCCACGGGGTGGTCTGCGTTGATTGCGATGTGTTCGCCCTCAACCTGTGCGCGGGACGAGAGCGGATATGAGGCGATTAGCAAAGCGGCGACGGCGAAGCAGCGTATCTTCAAGAGACCTCCAGATGAAAAAGCGGCAGCGCGAGAATTGTATATGAAATACTTTGTTCGCTGGCGGAAAATCAAACGGACGCCCAAAATGGGTATGGTGGAGACGGAGATCCCGTCAATCGCTAATCGGAGCTTCCGACTTGATGCATGGTGGTACGCTCTACGTCTAAGACGTCTTAACGCAAGAGAATGAGCGAGCGAATATGGCTGCCAAACGAACCACAAAATCCGCGACCAGTCCCGCCAAAGTGGTTAAGTACGCAACTCCGGCGCTAGATAAAGGACTGGACATCATCGAGTTCCTCGCACATGATCCAACGGGCGCTACGATGAGTCAACTGGCCCGTGAATTGAACCGGACAGTGTCAGAGATATTCAGAATGCTGTTATGTCTGGAACGTCGCGGATATATTGCCCAGGTAGCGAAAGACCGTTATTCATTGACGTTGAAGTTATTCAAGCTCGTGCAGGAACATCCTCCAACGGAGCGCCTGATCGCAGATGCGTTGCCTATCATGCAAAGACTTGCGCACTTGATCTTTCAGTCTTGCCATATCGGTGTCATCGAGAGCGACCGCGTCGTTATATTGGCACAGGTCAATGCGCCGACAAGTCAGGGTTTCTACGTAAAGCTGGGCTCGACGGTAGATATCATGGACTCGTCGAGCGGCTACGTCATCCTCGCGCATCAGGATGCCGCCCACCGTCTGCGCACAATTACCGATTGGAGCCGCGAGACGGGGAAGAAGCCGCCCGGTAACTTGAACACACATCTTGACCATCTGCGCAAGGTCGGCTATGAGCGCCGCGCAAGCTATCTCGTGAAGGGCGTCGTCAACATCAGCTTTCCAATTTTCGACGATCGCGGCGCGCCCCTCGGAGCACTGACTGTCCCATACATTGAGCATCACAAAGGCTCTTATCGCGAGGCAGATGTGATCGAGGCTCTTGGTGAAGCGGCGGCCCAGATCACCGCTGCAATCGGCGGAAAATATCCAACACATGCAAAGAAAAGTGCTGCGCGCAGTACGAGCCCACCTGCTCGACGTCTGCAAAATAGTTGACTGTTCGGGTGTAGCGGCTGGTTCCAGTCCAGATGCCTATTGTGGTTTGTTTGCGGAATCCAGCAAGACGAGCGCCTTTTTTACGTCTTCATCTGCTGGCGATAGCTTTTGTGCTTGCAGCAACTCCGTTCGACCATTCCTGAAGTCGCCGGAGTGGCAATAAATGAGGCCCAGATCCTTGTGTAGCTGCGCAAGCGCACTGCACTCGCCGCATTGCTGGATACCTTCCTTGAGCTGGGCGACGGCTTGCGGCCAGTCATGTGCGTCGGCCGATGCCAGCGCAAAGTTACCCAGCGTCTGAGCTCGATCCATGATGTGCTGCTGCGCCTGTAGTGCTTCAAAGCGCGCCTGCAGGCGTTTCGCTTCCTGAGGGTCTGTCTTCATCAGAAGGCGCGAAAGGCTGTAGTATGCCTCGTTGTACTGCGGGCGAATCTCAATTGCCTTGCGCCATCGTTCGATGGCTCCCGCGGTATCGCCTTTGCGCTGGAGCTCCTGCCCGAGCATGAAGAGGGCCTCGGCGTTATCCGGCCTGGCAGCGAGCGATTTCTCAAAATGACCGATCGCAGCGTCCGTCTCTCCTGCCTGGCGCGAAATCAAGCCCAGCAGATACCAGGAATCCGCCGAGGCGGGATCGAGCCGCGTGGCCTCTTCCAACTCCGGTTTTGCTTCGCTGTTGCGCTGCAGATCGAGCAGAACTCGGCCCTTGTTGTAGTGGGCGATGGAGCTGGTGTTATCCAGACGCGCGGCCTCTGAGAATTCCGCCAGTGCGCCGTTCAGGTCAAATTGATCCGCGAGGGCGATTCCAAGATTCAGGTGAGCTCCTGGCGATTTTGGATCCAGTTCCGTCACCTTGCGGAACAGCGATATGGCCTCGCTAGCTCGATTCAATCGAACGAGAACCATCCCGTACGCACTGAGAGCGCCGGTATTTTTTGGATCGAGTTGCACAGCGCTGGCCAGCGTCTGGCTGGCCTGCGAGAATTTTGACTCACTCGCCAGGATCATGCCCAGATTGGCAAAGGCCTGGCCGTATTGAGGATTGTTTTCCGTGGCCTGTCGAAACAGTTGCTCAGCCTCGGCAATCTTGCCTGCCTGTCCATACAGCACGCCAAGATTATTCTGCGCCTCGGCGTACTGCGGGTCGAGAGCGATTGCCGTTTTGAACAGCTTCTCCGCCTCGCTCGCCTGATTGGCTCGCAGCTCGAGAAGACCAAGCTGGTTGTGAGCCGGGGCAAGTTTTGCATCGAGACCTATCGCCTTTTCGAGCGCTTCCCGTTCACCCGTGTAATCGGCAGTCTGGTCGAGAGCGAGGCCAAGGTCGTAGTACATGCGGGCATTCTCTGGATCGTCCGCAATCGACTCGCGGTACAGGGCTGCCGCCTTCTGCGGTTCGCCTGATTGCATGTACGCATTGGCCTGGTTGGCTTTTACACCGGCAACATCCTTCTTGACACCCTCTTCCTTCTTCTTTTGAAAGACCTTCAACTCCTGGCTGGCTTCGTCAGTCATTCCGAGTGCGCGGAGCACCGAAGCAAGTTGAAAGCGAGCCTTTTCCGATTCCGGACTTAGCTTGAGCGCAGCTTCCAGTTCCGGTCGCGCTTCGGCTGGCCGATTGAGGCGCGCGAGCACAAAGCCCAGGTTGTAGCGTGCATCAAAGTGATTCGGATCGATGGTCACCGCTTCGCGCAAAGGCTTCTCGGCTTCGGCATTGTTACCCAATCCCTTTTCGACGACGCCGGTAAAGTACAGCGCATCAAAGTCGTGCGGATGTCGTTGCAGATAATCCTGAATGATCGGTAACGCAGCATCGAACTGTGACAAAACTACCAAGGTCTTCACATAGGAAAGGCGCGCGACATCATCCGACGGATCGAGCCGTAAAGCCTCGCGAAACTCATTTGCCGCCTCGGCAAAGAGGTTCTGCTGGGTATAGACGATTCCCAGGTTGAGGTGCGCTTGCGCGTAGTCGGGATGCTCCTTGACAATCGCCAGCACCGTCTTCAACGCGTCGTCTGTATCGCCATTTTTTGAATACGCGACGGCCAGATTGAGTTGCAGGACTTCATCCGGAGGCGCGTTCTTCAGCTCGGCGATTGCAGCGGTATATCTCTTCTGCGCGATGAAGGCCTTCGTCAGCCCGTCGAGCGCCTTGACCGACTTCGGGTCCGCCTTCAGAATCGCCTGGAAGGCGGCGATCGCCTCATCCTGCCTGTCCAGATCGCTCAGAGCCGATCCCAACGGCAGCAGAATCTGCGCCGAGTTCGGCTTCAATCCAGACGCTGTTTGCAACTCTTTGACCGCGCGCTCAGGATTGCCGCTCGTGAGCAGAGCGATTCCGAGATCGTAGTGGCTCTCCCATGATTTTGGATCGAGCCTTAGCGCGGATTCGAATGCCGAAAGAGCGCAGGGGAAGTTGCGCCTGGCCGCAAACCAGGAACCAAGCGCATCGTAGGCACCCGGCGAAGGATGCGAACTAATCGTTTGCTCAAGGCCTGCCGGCCCCTTGCAGCCGGAGACTGCCTGAGCAGAAACAGCCAGCGGCAGAAAGCAACAGCCAGACAGCACACATAGCAGAAATCGCAGGATCGGCTCCCGCATCTCAGAATGCCTTAGGGGAAATCTCTCGTGTGACGACACGAAGGCGTCACTGCAGACCATGCCCACTCCGTTGCACCTTGTCCTGACCTGCTTCAATATTCTGCACACCATCGGTTTAACTATCCCGAACCGGGCAATCGCATGAACAGGATAGACCAGCCGAGCCGTTGACCGGGCGACAGCGGTCCGGACATCAGGGCAATTGCATGAACTGAAATGCAGCCTTGACAGCCCAAAAAGCGAACAAAAGGAGTAGAACACCCGGGGGTGGCGTACTATTTGTCGACATATCTCCAACTGAATGAATGATTTACGAGCTGTTTTAGAGTCTCTAAGGCGCGATTTACCGGCGTTTTGCGCCGCTTTTGCGCACTTTTTTTGCGAATCGATGCCAATCTGCGGTGGGACAGAGGATAACTGGAATGCTGCCAGGGTGTCGGGCTCCAGTTCCACTCCAGTATGCGCCGGCCAGGGGTAATTCCGCGCACTGCGGGCGAGACGATGGGAATGGATGGGCCTGGAGGGGTTGGGCGCGCCTTGTTCCAGTTTCTTGCACATTCATGCGATTGCCCTGATCCGGACAGTGGTCCGGACAGCGACCCGCACCCCGGATGCTACAATTCGCGAGAATATGGGGAAACACCGTTTCATCGCCGCTCAAAGCGGCATCATCTCTCTATTTCTTCCATGCGCATTTCTCTTAATTCTTGTATTTGCCGGGCCCTGCCTTGCGCAAATGGGGGTAGCAACCGGCAACGGCGTGGCGACCCCGGCCAAGCCTTTGCCTGCCGGAATGAAGCCGCCCGTTGTGAACTACGAAGACATCGCGGCCCAGGCAGGATTGGTCGGTGTGAACGTCTCCGGCGCTGACAGGAACAAGCAGTACATCGTCGAGACCACCGGGACGGGAGTCGCGATCTTCGACTACGACAATGACGGCTTGCCGGACATTCTCTTTGTTAACGGTGATCGCTTCCAGCAAAACGGCGCCCCGCCAACGCCGTTGCTGTATCACAACCTGGGTGGTCTTAAGTTTGAGGACGTCACCCAGAAGGCCGGCTTGACGCACACAGGCTGGGGTCAGGGAGTTTGCGCCGGAGACATCGACAACGACGGAAATGTTGATTTGTATATGACGCAGTGGGGGCATGACGTCCTCTACCGCAACCAGGGAGACGGCACATTTCGCGATGAGACGCAGGCGCGCGGCCTAGCTTCGCCAAAGACTCGCTGGAGCACAGGCTGCGCCTTCGTGGACTTCAACCGGGACGGAGCGCTCGATCTTGTCGTAGTGCACTACATGGAATTTGATCCGGCCAAAACGCCGCATCCAGGGGAGAAGTCGCAGTGCCAGTGGAAGGGTCTGCCGGTCATCTGCGGTCCGCGAGGCCTGCCCGGAGAAACACTCTCTCTGTATCAGAATGACGGCCACGGACACTTCACCGATGTCTCTGACCGCATGCACATTACAACGCCGAAGAATTACTACTGCTTCACTCCACTGATTGCAGACTTCGACAACGATGGCTGGCCGGATATCTACGTTGCCTGCGACTCGACGGCGAGCCTCTACTTCCACAACGTGAAGGGAGAGCGTTTCGAAGAAATCGGCGTGCCGGCCGGTGTCGCCTATAACGACGAGGGGCGCGAGCAGGCTGGCATGGGTGTGACGGCAGCAGACTTCGACCACCATGGTCGCTTCGATATCTTCAAGACCAACTTCGCCGATGACACCCACACCCTCTACCGCAATCAGGGAGACAACAACTTCAGCGACGCGACCATCGACAGCGGGCTTGCAGTCAACACCAGATATCTCGGGTGGGGAACTGCCGCAATCGACATCGACAACGATGGATGGAAAGATCTGATCCTCGCCAACGGACATGTGTATCCCGAGGTCGACTCCGGGCACACCGGGGAGAAGTTCAAGCAGGGCCGGTTGCTTTACTGGAACCGCAGAGACGGACAGTTCTTCGATCTGTCCGCATCCGCCGGAAGCGGCATCACTGGCGCACACTCTTCGCGAGGTCTGGCCGTCGGCGATCTCGACAACGACGGCAACGAGGAAATTGTCATCGTCAACATGGGCGAGGCTCCTTCTCTTCTGAAAAACACAGCTCCATCACTCGGCCACTCAATTCTGATCCGCGCTCTGACCTCAACCAACCGCGACGCAATAGGGGCGCGGGTTACCGTGACCGCGAACGGTCAAACGCAGATCGATGAAGTCCGCAGCGGTGGTTCGTACATTTCGCAAAGCGATCTTCGTCTGCATTTCGGGCTCGGCAAAGCGGTTTCGGCGAACGTGTCGATCCGATGGCTCGACGGCAAGACCGAGAGCCTTACTGCGGTTGCCGCGGATCAGGTCGTGACCATCCAGGAGGGAAAAGGCATCGTCAGGAAGCAGCCATACAGTACAAAGAAGCCCTAAATTCGCTTCGTGGATTTGTTTCAAGGCTGCGAGCTTTTCCCCTCGGCGCGGGCCAGCATCTGCCTCATGAAATCGTCCTGCGGGAAGATTTCGAGATAGTGCGTGAGCGCTTCGTGGGCCTTGGCATATTGCTTGGTTTGGATCAAGTGCACCACCAGCATCTTCCGGGTGACGGGATTGAATGGATTCAGTTCGATAGCCTTCTCAATCAGGGGGAGGGCTTCTTCCGTCTGCCCGAGATGTGTCAGGGCATCGGCCAGATCGGCATAGGTCGTCGCCACCGGTGGAGTGCTCTCAAGTGCGCGTCGCAGATGGCCTACGGCGCTCTCAAAGTCTCCTTTCTTCAGGTCTCTGCGCCCAAGCGCGGCCTGTACGAAAGGGTCGTTCGACTGTGATTTTTCCAACTCGCTGAGAACCCTGAGATACGCCGTCACATATTCTGGGCGGTTCTCCGCCAGTTCTCCGTAGGCCTGCAATAAAGTAAGCGCAGGCAGTGGAGAGTCCTCATGCCCTGAAGCACTTTTTTGTATGGGATTGAGATGGATCAGATCAGGCAGCGATGCCGTGGTCTGCGTGAACGTCACGTCGGGAAACGGCTCATCGGGTCTTGCCACGATGCGATGATTTGTAGCCGTCGAGTGGGAGATCACCTGAATGTCCCGCTTCGGCATGTGGCAGCCTATGCAGTTGTTGGCTGGCTTCTGTTGCATCCGGGTTTCGATGGGTAGTTTGCAGCTTTGGTTCGTATGGCAGGTGAGGCATTTGGCGGCAAAGTACGCAGGAGCCTCTTCCTTGGCAGGCTCCACATGAGGATCGTGACAGGTAATGCAGCTAAGACGGCCTTCGCTCGCGCGATAACACTTGCTGAGCGTCATCGAATAGTAATGTTCGACATGGTCTGCCGAAGGAGGAGATTCCCGCGTCGGCGGCACCATCAGTATCGAGAGCGTCTCGTCGAGCGGACGCCCGGGTCGCACATCCTGGTAGGTCTTTCCGGGCTTGAGCACTCGCGCATCGCCCGTCTGGTGGCAGGCCATGCAGATGTTATCCGCGAGATAGGGAGTTAGACGCGCGGGATTGACAATCCTGCTGTCGAGCGGCTTGGCCGCCGCGTCCCTTTTCCCTGGCGCGGGATTCGTTACGTGCATCGCCTGCACGTGCGCTGCGCCTGGACCGTGGCATTTTTCGCAGCCGATTGCCAGTTCTGAAAAAGGCGTGCTTTCAAACTCTCCGCTGCTCCCGGGCAGAGAATTTGGCCGGCCACTATGACAGAAAATGCAGCCCGGAAGGATAGGCCGGTTGAAACCCAGATCAGTGAATTCATATCCGGGTGAGGGCCCCCAGGTTCTTGCTTTGGAGTAGAACGACAAAGGAGCCTGAAAGAGATAGCGGTCTTTTTGAACGACGGCCCCAAATCCATTGACACCCGCGCCGATGATCCATTCGATCTGTCGCGAATCTCGAAAGCTTTCCTTCCCGTCTGCACCAGTTCCGGATTCACTTTGGTAAAGCTTCTGGTCTTTGGAGAAGACCTCAAATCTGCGGTTAAGCTTTTCATTGACGTAGGAGGCCGGGGAAGCTGTGTTCGCAAGAAATGCCGGCGTCACCGGCGACATAGAACGTCCCATGCTGGTCTGCGAAAACTGCCGGTAGATTCCGGCATGGCAACGTGAACAGGCCTCAGACCCGACATATCCGGCGCTGGATTCCCCCGCAGCGGCAGCAGAATCTCTCTTCACCTGCCCGACGCTCTGGGACAACACTGTTGGCCCGCAAAGTGGTCCGAACAGCAGGATCGACAGCAGTGCCGTTCTCCGCAACCCGCATCTGGCGGATCGAACAGTGACGCCCCGGCGATAAGAACTCCCAGTCAAGTTGGCCCAGTTCACGGCGTCACCACGCTCCGGTTTTCAAAGACTCGGCATGAACAGAACCTATTTTCTGCGAGTGGATGACCTAACCACCAGTGTTGGCTCAAGAATGATGGTCCGAGCGCGCGGCGGCTGTTTGGACTCGATCAGGTTGAGCACCAATTCAGCGGCCCGCTGGCCGATCATCTGGCTGTGCTGATCGATGCTTGAGAGCGAAACCCGGAGGCAATCGTTATTCGGTAGATTTCCGCAGCCGATCAGAGCAATGTCCTCCGGAACCCTCAAACCAGCGTCGAGAATGGTGCTCATCGCTCCGATCGCCAGCGGATCGTTGAAGCAGAATACGCCGTCCGGCTTCGGATCGCGCTCAAGCAAGAGGCGCATGGCCTCGGCGCCTTGACGCGTAGTTTCGGTATCTACGTAGCTCCTGCGCACGACGTAGTCTTCAGAATAAGTAATTCCGCGATGGAGCAGTGCCTTCCGATAGCCCTCGAATCTGCCGACTCCCGTGCTGTTGTTCTGACCCCGGATATGCGCCACTCGCCGGCACCCCATCGCTATGAGGTGCTCCGTCGCAAGCCGTCCTGCCGTTTCGTCGTTGGTACCCACGAAATTCGCCCCCAGCCCGTTCAACTCGCGGTCGATCAGGACATATGGCTGCGACCTCGCATCCATTCGCTGGAACATCTCGATATTCGTTCCCGCGGACGCGATGACCAGCGCATCCAGCCGGCGGCCCAGCAGCCGCGATATTTCTTCCTTCTCGATCTCCGGATCTTCCTCCGACGACGAGACGATCAGAGAATAGCCTCCGCTCCGGATCACGCGAGAGAGCTCTCTCGCAATTTCCGCGAAGAACGGGTGAAGCAAACTAGGAGCGACTAGCCCGATCAAAAAACTGCGTCCCGTAACCAGGCTGCGAGCGAGTGAGTTTGGCTGATAGTCCAATTCCTTGACGCGCTCGAGTACGCGCTGGCGGGTAGCCTCGCCAATATCGGGATGGTCGCGAAGAACCTTGGAAACCGTGGCCTGAGAGAGGCCCAGATCCTTCGCTATGTCTTTCATTCTAATTGCCATCTGACGCGCGCCCGCTTTTCTAGGTGGATAATTCCGTTTTCCCCGCGGATGCCCCGGAAACGCTCAAAGCACACTCCGAGATCGCCCAATTTCCAGGGTTGGTGATATACAAGGGTACCCGAAACTGTTACTCAACCGCATACTGTAGCGAATTTTTCGATTTGCCGCAAATCTTCTGTTCGTGTTTGCAAACTCGGTCCGGCGAGCTGGCCGCAGCGCAGACCTACCGATAGTGGATAGCTGGCTCCATCGGAAGGTTGATTTTTCCCTTGACAATCGATATCGGATTTGGCTAAAAGTTGTTCCGTCTCGCGAAAGTATGCGCAAGAGTAACGGTATTCGTAAGTTTCGGACATCCAGGCTGATGGCTAGGCCAAAATGGCGGATTTAGACGACAGCACTTTGAGAGAGGTTTTACATGCCAGGTCGCACGCAAGATTTCCCAAGGCAAATCCTGAACTTGCCTCGCTATATGTACAAGGCCGGTCTCATCAGCGCAATTTTCCTGATCCTGATGTGCTCAGCGCGAGCCCAGGTTTCAACGGCTTCGGTGAATGGAGTGGTCAGAGACCCCAAAGGGTCTGTGATTCCCGGCGCGACGATTACCTTGACAAACGTTGCAACTTCAATCGAGCACCCAACGGTCTCGAACAGCTCCGGCGAATACGTCATTCTCAACATCACGCCGGGCCATTACACTCTCAGCTCCAGCGCCTCGGGATTCAATCCGCAGAAAACAGCGGAGTTCGACCTGGCTGTCGCTCAGACCGCGACGTTCGACTTTGCCCTGACCGTTGGTTCTGACACGCAGGTGGTCACCGTAGACGCCACCGCCACGCAACTCGACGTTTCGGGCGCAAGCCTCGGCACGGTCATCGAGACCAAGCAGGTCAATGAGCTGCCTCTGGATGGCCGCAATTTCACCGCGCTGCTGGCTCTCACTCCCGGCGTAGTTCCGATCATGACCGGGCAAAGTGCGGGCATGTCGGGAGGAGGCGGCTTTGGCGCCGCCGTGGCCATTGGCTCGGACTACTCCTTTCCCTCGATCAATGGACAGACCAACCGCAGCGACTTCTTCCTGCTGGATGGCCTCTACAACTACAGCGCGATTGAAAGCACCTATGCGGTCGCGCCGATCATTGACGCCATCCAGGAATTCAAAGTGGTGTCGCATACCGACAGCGCCGAATTCGGCGGCGTGCTGGGTGGCGTGGTGAATGTGGTCACCAAGACCGGCACCAATGAACTTCACGGTTCGGGCTGGGAATACCTTCGTAATAAGGCCCTCGATGCGTCTCCTCACTTTACAACGGAGCCATCTTTCCATCAGAACCAGTTTGGCGGCGCGGTGGGCGGCCCGATTCTGATTCCAAAGCTCTATAACGGCAGGAACAAGAGCTTCTTCTTCGGCTCCTATCAGGGCTACCGCTACTCCCAAACGTCTAAAAACCTACTCCTCGTGCCCACCGCGGACGAACTGGCCGGAAACATTGCCGACAATCATCAATATCAAATCTACAATCCTTTTGAGACGACTTGCGTTGCTGTGGGGGATAACCCCTGCGGCACGTTCACACGGCCGACTTTTGCAGGTAACCAGATTCCCGCGAATCTGATTGACCAGAGAATGGTTGCCTACGCCAAGTTTGTCTTCCCCGCGGCAGGCCCCTGTTTGACCAGCAGCAACGGTGTTTGCACGGCAAATGCCATCGACAGCACGCCGCTCACTCAAAAACAGAATGAATTCAACGTCCGGGGAGACCAGAATTTCGGGTCGAAGGACTCGGCATGGTTCCGCTATAGTTTTATCAATAGCCACGTAGGCTCCTCCGGAGGACTGCCCGGCCTGCTCAACGCGCATGAAATCGACGCGCGCAACTGGGGCGGCAGTTACGTTCACATCTTCAGCCCCACACAGATTGCGCAGGTGCAGTACGCGCGAGTCACGGTAGTCGACAACTCGGCCACCCGATTTACTGCCTCGACTGCAGACATCCTCACCACGGTTGGGTTCTCGAATGCATTCGCAAGCGGATTCGCAGGCCTCAACGGAGGTTCACTGCTCCCGGGTCCGGGTATTGGTGGCTACGCGAATGGCGGCGAAAGCCTCAACCTGACCCCGAAGGCGAATGACACTCACGAAGTTCGCGGCACTTACACGAGAATCATGGGAAGCCACGAAGTGAAGTTCGGCGCGGGTTGGGATACCGCCAACTTTGCCAGTCCGCTCTCCCAGATCGGATTGGGTTTTGGCGCAGCGCAAACTGGCGATCCAGAACTCACCGGCTCAACAGGCGACGCTCTCGCTTCCTTCCTGCTGAACGTTCCTAACAGCGCCAGCCGCCGCAACGTGAACGAGCAGGAAAGACCAGGCGGTCTGCTGAGCGGCTTCCTCCAGGATTCCTGGAAGGCAACGCGGCGGCTCACACTGAACTACGGGTTGCGCTACGACTATCCCTTCCTGCCTGCTTATGGAACCAGCAAAACGGTCGGCCAGCAGGGAGGGCCTGAAACCGGCGATATGGATTTCTCGAACGGAACCTATATTGTGCAGAAGTTGCCACCGCCTTGCACGGTTCGCGGTTTCGCTCCTTGCATCCCAGGCGATGGCACGCTGCCAGAGCACGTGATCGTGAGCCAGACAGGCAAGATCAATCACAACGTTCACAGCAACTTCGGACCGCGATTCGGCTTCGCCTACAAGGTCAACGAAAAGACGGTGGTGCACGGCGCTTTTGGCATCGTCTTCGACGACTGGGCGGCAGTAACTCAGCTGGCCCAGAATATTGAAGGCGCCTGGCCCGACATCGGGCAGCAGATCGCCTCTTCGCTGACCAACGTTCCCACTTCCACCCAGCAAACACCGAATGTAAATGCGCAGGATCCTTTTAGTGGAAGCGCTGGAGGCGGACTCTTTCCGCCTGCCTCTCCATTCGTCGGTAGCAACCAGTGGTACTACGATCCGCATCTCAAGAACCCTTACAGCGAGCAGTGGAACTTCGGCATACAGCAGCAGTTGGGCAACTCACTGGCTCTGCGCATCGACTACGTAGGTTCAGGCTCGCACCGCACCAACGTCGGCGGACTTTACAACACCGCTTTGACGCCAGGTCCGGGAGACATCCAGCCAAGAGCTCTTTATCCCTACAGCATTCCAACCTTCTATGACCGGAGCATTGGCACCGGGAGCTACCACGCGCTGCAGGTGCAGTTGGATAAGCGGTATACCAGCGGATTCTCCTATCAGATCGCCTATACCTGGTCGAAGTCTCTCGCTGAGGACGACGGATGGTTCGGTGTAGAAGGGCAGGTCGTGCAGAATCCCTACGACCCCAAGGCATCGCGCGGGTTGTCCGGCACCAATGTTCCGCACGTCTTCTCGGCCAACTCACTCTATGAGATTCCGGTCGGCCGCGGCAAGAGATTCTCAACCAACAACCGGTTCATCGACTACGTCGTGGGCAATTGGCAAATCAATAACATCTTCACCTGGCGCAACGGACAGGATTTCACCGCGGCCGACAGCAACGATCAGGCCAATATTGGAGGAGGCGGACAACGCGCAAACCAGATCGGCAACCCCCACCTGGGGAATAAGACGGTTAACGAATGGTTCAATACCGATGCATTTGCACTTCCAGCCCTCTACACCTTCGGCAATGCTGGCAGAAATACACTGCAGGCGCAAAGATGGATCAATCTCGACACATCCGTCATTCGCTCCTTCCCCTTCTGGCGCGAGAAACGAATCGAATTCCGAGCCGAGGCCTTCAACTTAGCCAACCATCCGATCTTTGGCCAACCAAATAACGACGTGCACAGCAACACCTTCGGAGCGATCAACAACAATCAGGCGAACTCAAGCAGACAACTGCAGGTGAGTGGCAAGATAGTCTTCTGATCGGTAGGCGAGGGTAATTTTCGTCGAGTAAAACAATTCAGCGCGGTTGGCCTGTCCCGGTCGGCCGCGCTTCTTTCTTGCTCTCTAAGTTCTTTCCTGATCTGCATCTAGCGATGTCCCAAAGGAGGGGTGATCAGCCATGTATCAAGGCTCAATGGATCAAGGTTCATTCACGCGCCGCAAATTGCTCAAGGGCAGCGGCGCCGCCATCATGACAATGGCTGCATCGGGCGCCATCGGGGTAACCGCCTCGGCCCAGGACTCTAAGAAAGAAGCCCCCGAGCCGGGTGAGGAAACCCGTGCGCAACGCCTCGCCTGGTGGCGCGCCGCGCGCTTTGGCATGTTCATCCACTTCGGCGTTTACAGCACGATTGGCCGGCATGAGTGGGAGATGGAGGACGAAGCCGTCCCTATAACCGAATACGCCCAGCACGCAACATCCTTCCATCCCCATCCTGGATCCGCACGTGCGTGGGCAAAGCTGGCGAAGCAGGCCGGCATGAGATACATGGTCCTCACCACGAAGCACCACGAGGGCTTCTGCAATTTCGACACCAGGCTCACCAACTACAACGCCGTCAAACAGGGTCCGGGACGCGACGTGGTTCGTGAATACGTAGAAGCGGCCAGAGCGGAAGGACTGCGCGTAGGCTTCTACTACTCGTTGATGGACTGGCATCATCCGGATGGTGCAAAATGCGCAAACGACGAAGAAGCCCGCAAGCGCTTTGTCGAATATACCCACGGCTTGATTCGTGAGCTACTCACGAACTACGGGAAGATCGACGTCTTATGGTATGACGTTGCGTGGCCGCTGGATGCGAATGGGTGGGAATCCATCCGCATGAACAAAATGATCTTTGAGTTACAACCGCAGATCGTCGTCAACAACCGTAACAAGCTAACCGGTGACTTCTCGACTCCAGAACAGAGAATTGTAGCCGAAAGCGGTGGCCGCGCCTGGGAGTCCTGCATGACCATGAATGACAGTTGGGGCTATCAGGCAGCAGATGATAACTGGAAGAACTCCCGCACCATTCTCCGTAACCTGATCACCTGCGCGCGCGACAACGGCAATTACCTGCTCAACATTGGTCCAAAGCCCGACGGCTCAATTCCCGAACCCAGCGTTCATGCTCTGCGCGAAACAGGCGAGTGGCTTCAGACCAATGGCCACACGATTTACGAGACAGATATCTGCCAGGTGCGCCGCTCCAACTACGCCAGCTTCACGCGCAAGGGCAACACGCTCTACATGCATGTGCATTTCTGGCCGGGCGAGTATGTGGCCATATCCGGCCTGATGGTCAAAGTGAAATCGGCAAAGCTGGTGAAGACCGACGAAGCCGTCGCATTCACTCAGGACGAATTTCGCGTGCGCTTCACCGGCCTGCCCATCGAGCCGCCGGACACACCGTTGACGACCATCGCAATCGAGTGCGATTCGGAGCCGCATCAGGATACCGACTTCGTGCGCAAGAGCAAGCCGCGCATGGGTGTGTAAGCCGTTGCTTTCCTGAACCGGCGCATATCTCCTAGTAAGTCTTCAGCGCGATCACGCTCACGTTGGCATCCGGCGCCTGCGGAGGAATGTCGATTGTAAGCTTCCCCTCGGCCTGGCGGAAGGTTAACGGTTTGCCATTCGCAAGCAGGCGAGCAGACATGACCCTGGGGTCGATGCCGGAAATCTCGCAGGTCGAGGCCGGCCAGTCGAATACGTGAACGTAGATGGACTTGTTCTTCGCCGTCGTACGCAAACCCGCTGCGCCCTGAACCGGCCCGTAAGTGGTTCCGTAAATCGAGTCGCCGTTGAGCGTGAGCCAATCGCCGATCGCGCGCAGCCGCTGCTGAAACTCCGGCTGTATCTGCCCGTCCGGCTGCGGCCCTACATTCAGCAGAAAGTTGCCACCCCGGCTTGCCACCTCAACCAGACCTCGGATCAGTGTTTGCTCTGATTTGAACTCGTGATCGTTCTTGTTGTAGGCCCAGGTGTTGTTGATGGTCATACAGGTCTCCCAGAGACGGAAGTCCTCCGGCCGCGGAACCGTATTCTTCAAACGCTTCGATACCTCGGGATCAATGCCGGTAAGCTTAATACCCTTGGTGGGAATCGCCGTCGGGATGAACTGTTCCGGCGTTTCGTAGTCTGCGTCGACGCCGATCCGGTCATTTACGAGCGTACCCGGTTGCAGCTCGTGGATCATTCTGAGCACCCGGTCGCCATCGTATTTCTGCTGATCGTTCAGTCCATCAAACCAGATGAGCGCCACTGGACCGTAGCGGCTCAGCAGCTCCCTGAGCTGCAGCTGCATGTATTCGAGGTAGCTGGGCCACTCTGGACGCTGAGGCTCGCCATGCCAGTTTTCACTCGCAAGTTTCGTCGTATCGCGGAAGCCTGGATGGTGCATATCCGGAGGGGAGTAGTAAAAGCCGAGCGGCATCCCGTCTTCTCCACAGGCTTTCACCAGCTGCGCCACGATGTCCTTGCCGTAAGGAGCATTAGTGATTTTGTAGTCCGTATACGACGAGTCAAACATGCAAAAGCCGTCATGATGTTTCGTGGTGAACACCATGTATTCCTGGCCTGCAGATCGCGCCAGATCGACAAATGCGTGAGGGTCGAACTTGACCGGGTTGAAGGTCTTCGCGAGCCCTCTGTAAGCAGCCTCGGTAATCTCGCCCGGCTTGGGCCTCATGATCGGCCACGAAGCCTCCACGCTAGCCTGCGAATATGGACCCCAATGGATAAACATCCCAAATTTGGCATTGCGATACCAGCTTGTGCGGTCGCAGGCGGTCGACTCACCCCATCCCATGCGAGGTAAAAGAGGTACACAGGAACCAGCCAGCGCAAGCTTGAGGAAGTCCCGACGATCACGAATATAAGCGCTCATATCCGACGAACGATAACGATCTGAATAGCGGCTGTCAAGACAGAAAATGCCAGTAAATGAAGATGCAGGGCCGAGGATATATCGTTGTTAGAGTCCTTACTGGAATCCAGGAATGAGCGCTTAAAGTCCATGTCGTTGCTTAGGCCGCTCGCCCTCTACCCCGGTCAGTCCAGGTGGAAGACTTCTTCCATATCTGCCCACCATTCGCCTTCTTTCCGTGTCGACAGCGGCTCCTGCAGCGGTTCGATCACCGCCCACCACTCCTGCGTCTTCGGATGCGCAGCCATATTCGCCCAATCGGCCTTCAAATCGCTGCCGTGGTATTCGAAGTAGGTGAATAGAAGATCGTCTTTGAGATAGATAGAGTAGTTCCGCAGGTTGCACTCCTGAATCTTGGCCACCACTTCCGGCCAGGCGGCTGCATGATAACCCCGGTAAGCATCAGCACTGCCAGGCTTCAGTTTGATGACCATCCCGAATCGCTTCATTCTCTCGACCCCTCTCGCGAACTTCCAGCCGCGGTCTGCGTGCCAGGACCAACACATCCAACAGCCACAACACTTTGTCCAAAGGAGAGTAGATCAGATAAGCGACCCGATGCAAGTGCTTAAATTTGCACTTGACGGCTGTAATAATCAAAAGTACGATCAGTCTTCGTAATTTGAGCGCTTGCTTATGCCTACCGCATCCAACCTCGCCACCGAAGGCCTAGTGAAGCACAGCCTTGCCGAGCAACTGCGCAAGGAAATCATGAGCGGATCGTTGCAGCCGGGCATGCGCATCGTCGAAGGCAAATGGGCATCGAAGTTTGGCGTCGCCCAGGGCTCCATTCGTGAGGCGATTAACATCCTGGCGCAGGCAGGCTTCGTATCCAAAGCCTCAGGGCGCAGCGCGCGGGTCATAAATCTGAGCGAAAAGGACGTCGCCCACATCTACCAGCTGCGGGGCGCCATCGAGGGGTTGGCGGCTCGCCTCGCCGCGGCCACTAAGCCGGACCTCAAGGTGCTCCAGGCAACGCTGGATGTGATGCGTGAGTCGGCAAGTGCCGACGATCTCGACGGCCTGCTCGACTGCGACTCCCTCTTCCATCTCGAGCTCTGCGAACTGTCGCGCAATCCATATCTCATCGAGCATGCCAGGCGGATACTGCTTCCATTCTTCGCCTTCGTGCGCATGCGGGTGGCTGCAAGCGGGCAGCAAACCTCAGCCTGGGATAAAGACCTCGAAGCGCATCAGCGCATCATCGATCTGTTGCGCGAAGGCGAGGGCGAAGTAGCCGAACAGTACGTAAAGAGGGCCATGGAACGATTCGCAAAGACTGCCTACGACAACTGGGAAAAGCGGACCTCACATGCCGGCTGACCTCTCAGGAAAAGTGATTGTGTTGACCGGCGGCGCCGATGGAATCGGCCGCGAATGCGCTCTTGCCTACGCACGAGAAGAAGCCACCGTTGTGATCCTCGACCGCAATCTGTATGCGGCGCAGAAGACCGCATCCGAAGTCGGTCGGAACAGCATCGCTCTCCATGCCGATGTCTCCGATGGCGATGCAGTGCGCGTCGCGATCCGCGCGGTGCTCGATACGTTTGGCCGCATCGACGCCGTGCATAACAACGCAGGTATCGCCAGCCCGTCGAAGCCCCTGCACGAAACCACCGAGCAGGAATGGGACGACCTGCAACGCGTCAACTTGAAGTCTGTCTTCTGGACGACAAAATTCGCATTTGAGGCCCTGGCGGCAAGCAAGGGAACAATCCTGAATACGGCCAGCATGGTTGGCCTGATCGGCCAGCAGGATCATGCAGCCTATGTTGCTACGAAGGGCGCGATGATTTCTCTGACCAAGGCAATGGCTGCCGATTACGCCTCTCTCGGCATCCGCGTCAATGCTGTTTGTCCCGCCGGAGTTTGGACGCCAATGCTAGAGCGTTGGTGCGGCGAACAGGCAGATCCAGCGGGCATCCGGAAGTATCTCGACGACATTCACCTGCTCGGATCATGCCCGCACGGGGATGTGATCGCGGACGCGGCGGTTTTTCTTCTTTCCTCGAAAGCACGATTCATCACCGGCTGCATCCTTCCCGTGAGCGGCGGAGCAGAGCTGGGTTACAGGAGATAGGCAAGAGCGATGACGAACTGCACGGTCCAATCCGTTTCCACCGTCGACGCGCGCTTTGCGCTCCCGCCTGGCGCGGGTACCGACTCGGTTCACACCAACTCCGAGTACTGCATGGCAATCACCCGCTTGGCCGGCGACAGTGGCATCTCCGGAACCGGGATTGCGCTGACGCTTGGTGACGGCAACCGCCTCGTCTGCGAAGCGATTGAACTGCTGGCGAAGCCCCTCGCCGGTATGGAAATCAATGAGGTAATGTCGCACTTTGGAGAGTTCTCCCGCAGCCTTGCGGATGACCCTGCGCTGCGCTGGCTCGGGCCGCACAAAGGTGTCGTTCATCTCGCGCTCGCTTCACTTACTAACGCCTGCTTTGATCTCTGGGCCAAGAGCCGCGGAGTTCCGCTGTGGAAGCTGCTCCTCGACCTCACGCCCGAAGAAGTCGTCGCAACCCTCGACCTCAGCTATGTTGAGGATGCCCTGAGCGAAGAGGAAGCGCTCACGATACTTCGTGCTAACGCTGTAACTCGCAACAACCGCGAACCGATCCTGAAGACCGGATATCCAGGCTACGACACCTCCGTCGGATGGATGGCCTACGACGATCAGAAGGTACGCGAACTCACCGCGCGCGCCATCGACCGCGGCTTTCGCGCCTTCAAACTCAAGGTAGGGTCAGCCGACGAGTCGCGCGATCTACGCCGCGCCGCCATGCTGCGCGAGGTTGTCGGTGATAGCGGAATCCTGATGTTCGACGCCAATCAGCATTGGAACCTTCCGGTCGCAAGACGCATGTGCAGAGCGTTGACCCAATTCAACCCGCTCTGGATCGAAGAGCCGACGCATCCAGACGATGTTTACGCCCACGCAGTCCTCGCGCGTGAGATCGCCCCGATCAAAATCGCTGCGGGTGAACACATCTCCAACCGCATCCTCTTCAAGAATTTCTTCCACTACGAAGGCCTGCATTTCGCTCAGGCGGATTGCACGCGGCTCGCAGGCATAAGCGAGTTTCTTACCGTCAGCCTGATGGCAAAGAAGTTTGGCCTGCCGATCGTGCCCCACGTAGGTGACATGGGCCAGTTGCATCAGCATCTGGTGCTCTTCAATCACATCGCTCTCGATCATGAAGCCGTCTTCCTTGAGCACATTCCACACCTACGTGAGCACTTCGTCTTTCCCGCGAAAGTTAACGGAGGCTTCTACGAGACACCTCAGGAACCAGGCGCATCCACAGACATGGTGATCGAAAAGAAGACAAGCATCATTGCGAACGCTAGCGGGCCCAGAACGCCAGTGGCGCTAGATAGATGACGCCCTCCTTGTCAATAGGGATCGCGCTCACGCTGCTAGCCGGACTGATGTCGGGCAACTGCATGTTGCCCATGAAGTTCAATCGAGCCTGGAAGTGGGAGAACACCTGGCTCGTCTTCAGTTTGGTATCTCTCGTCATCCTTCCGTGGGCGCTCGCCCTTGGTCTCGTCGACCATCTATTCGAAACCTATCGCAGTCTCTCGTTGCTACAGATCGCTGTTCCTCTGCTCTTCGGAGCCGGATGGGGGATCGCACAGGTTCTCTTCGGAATTTCAGTCCAGCGTCTCGGTCTCGGCCTCGCATACGCAATCATCGTTGGGCTTGGTGCTCTGCTTGGGACGCTGGTGCCGCTCTTTGTTCAGCATCGGGCGCAAGTGGGCCGACAGGCACTCCTCGAAATTCTCGCAGGAGTGGCCACGATGCTCGTCGGCATCGGACTATCCGCATGGGGTGGGCAAATCCGCGAACGAAGCGGCCGGCTCACCCTGCGGTCGACGCCCACGAGCGGGTACCTCGCCGCCGTCCTGCTCGCCATTCTCTGCGGAGTGATGGCGCCCATGCTCAATTTCTCCTTCGCCTTTGGCCAGGACATTGCGCGTCAGGCCGTTCGCCTTGGCAATTCTGAGTTGCACGCGGCATACGCAGTGTGGCCCGTCGGATTGGCTGGCGGCTTCCTGTCGAACATTGCCTACAGCCTCTACCTGCTTCGAAAGAACCGAAGCTGGCCGGGATTCAAAGCGTCCTCGCCTGATGTGCTTCTGGCAATTCTCATGGGTGCGCTCTGGATGGGCGCCTTTGCCCTCTACGGCATGAGCGCCACTTTTCTCGGTTCCCTCGGAACATCCGTGGGCTGGGGATTCTTCCAGATCTTCATGATCATGACCGCAACCCTCTCCGGCGTATTGACGGGCGAGTGGAAGAATGCTCCCGGTTCGTCCCGGCTGCTGCTCGTCTCCGGCTTCATTTGCTTAATCGGCGCCACAGCACTGCTGGCGCTGGGGAACCACTGAGCACGAACACTCTCGCAGACCCAACCCGGGCGTCGCGGCAAACGATCGCACTCTCGATATAATGGAAGAGGCGTGCTACGGCTCAATGTGGCAGAGCTAAACGGCGGCCGCACAATGATCAAAGCCCATCAGCATCCTCTTCAGAAGATTCTCCAAAGCCGAATCGCCATCATTGATGGAGCGATGGGCACGACCATCCGCACCTACGGCATGACAGAATCCGACATCCGCGGAGACCGCTTCAAGGACTCAAAGAAGGATCTGCTGAACAACGGCGACCTCTTCTCGCTGACTCAGCCGGATATGATCTGCGACATCCATCGCCGGTTTTTAGAGGCCGGAGCGGACATCATCGAGACCAACACCTTTGGCGCAACCAGCATCACCCAGAGCGAATTCTTCGTGGACGATCCACGAGAGCATGGCGGCCGCAAAGATCCCGGGTTCTACCAGAAAGTCATCGACGACAAGTTCCTCGACGGCCTCGCCTGGGAGATCAATGTGACGTCGGCCCGGCAGTGCCGTGAATGGGCCGATCGCCTCAGCAACGAGACCTCGCGACAGCGGTTCGTGGCGGGAGCCATCGGTCCGCTGACCGTGTCTCTCTCGAATTCGCCCGACGCCGATGACGCCGGCTTCCGGGTCGTCACCTTCGACCAGGTGAAGACCGCCTACGCGCAGCAGGTGCGCGCCCTCATCGCGGGAGGCGTCGACCTGCTTCTGGTCGAGACAATCTTCGACTCGCTCAACGCCAAGGCCGCGCTGGTGGCTATCCGCGAGGTATTCGATCAGGATGGCCTTGCCGCCCAAGGCAAGGAACTGCCCGTGATGATCTCGGCGGCAGTGGGCCGCGGTGGCGAGACGCTGATCTCCGCGCAGACCACAGAGGCTTTCTGGAACGCGGTCCAGCACGTCAAGCCTCTATCGGTAGGGCTCAACTGCTCCCTCGGCCCCGACCTGATGTACCCCTTCCTTGAAGAACTCTCCGAGAAGGCGAACGTCGCTATCTCCTGCTATCCAAACGCCGGCCTGCCGAATCCTCTGTCCGAAACCGGCTTCGATCTGGGACCGCAGGACATGGCCCGCTATCTCGGCGACTTCGCACGCGGAGGCCTGATCAATATCGCGGGCGGTTGTTGCGGCAACACCCCCGAACACATCGCGGCTATCGCCAAGGCGCTCGAAGGTCAGCCTCCGCGCCAGCTAAGCCGGATCGAGGCCGCAGCGTGAGCGAAGCTAGCGAGACGAAGCCGCTCCGATTATCCGGATCACAGCCCTTTACCCAGCAGCCCGGCGTCTACATCATGATCGGCGAGCGGACCAATGTGGCCGGTTCGCCCAAATTCGCCAGGCTGGTCAAGGAAGGCAAGTTCGAAGAAGCCGTAAGCGTCGCCCGGCAGCAGGTCGAGAACGGAGCAAACGTTCTCGACATCTGCATGGACGAGGGCATGATCGATGGCGTCGCGGCGATGACGCGCTTCCTACAGTTGCTGGCCAGCGAGCCTGAGGTGGCCAAGGTGCCGTTCATGGTGGACTCCTCGAAGTGGGAGGTCATCGAGGCAGGGCTCAAGTGCCTGCAGGGCAAGGGCATCGTCAACTCGATCTCGCTGAAAGAAGGCGAAGAGAGGTTCCGCAAAAACGCCGCCGCGGTGCTGAAATACGGCGCAGCAGCGGTCGTGATGGCCTTCGACGAACAGGGCCAGGCCGCGACCTTCGAGGACAAGATCCGCATCTGCGAGCGGGCGTACCGGATTCTGGTTGACGAAGTTGACTTCCCGCCCGAAGACATCATCTTTGACCCCAACATCCTAACCGTCGCCACTGGCATGGAGGAGCACAACAACTACGCGGTTGACTTCATCAACGCCACACGATGGATCAAGGCCAACCTGCCGCACGCAAAGGTCTCGGGCGGCGTCTCAAACATCTCGTTCAGCTTCCGCGGCAACAACAAGGTCCGCGAGGCCATGCACTCCGCCTTTCTCTATCACGCCATCACGGCGGGCATGGACATGGGCATTGTGAATGCCGGAATGCTCGAGGTCTACGAGGAGATTGAGCCCGAACTGAAAGTGCTGGTCGAGGATGTGCTGCTGAACCGCCGTCCCGACGCCACCGAGCGGCTGGTGGAGTTCGGCGAAGCGCTGAAGCACGTCGGCGCAGTCGTGAGTGAAAAGAAGGCAGAAGAATGGCGTCACGGCACAGTCGAGGAACGCCTCTCTCACGCGTTGGTCAAAGGCATAGACACATACATCGAGATCGACGCCGAAGAGGCCCGCGTCAAGCTGGGCCGTCCTCTCCTGGTTATCGAAGGCCCATTGATGGATGGTATGAGCGTGGTGGGCGATCTATTCGGAGCCGGCAAGATGTTCCTGCCGCAGGTAGTGAAGTCCGCCCGCGTCATGAAGAAGGCTGTGGCGCACCTCACGCCATTCATGGAGGCAGAAAAGCAGGCGATGGAAGCAGCCGGCCATGTGGTCAAGGCGCAGGGAAAGATAGTGCTGGCAACAGTCAAGGGCGATGTTCACGATATCGGCAAGAACATCGTCGGTGTTGTTCTCGCATGCAACAACTATGAGGTAATCGACCTCGGCGTAATGGTCTCCAGCGAAAAGATTCTCGAACGAGCTAAAGCAGAGAAGGCCGACCTGATCGGCCTCAGCGGCCTCATCACGCCGTCCCTCGACGAAATGGTGCATGTGGCCAAAGAGATGGAGCGTCAGGGATTCAAGCTGCCCTTGCTCATCGGCGGAGCAACGACGAGCCGCGCGCACACCGCCGTGAAGATTGCGCCGCATTACAGCGAGCCGGTCGTTCACGTGCTGGATGCCAGCCGGGCGGTGCCCGTGACGACCAGCCTGCTGAGCGATGACGGCAAAGAGGAGTTCGTAGCAAAGCATCGCTCCGAATACGAAGCGCTCCGCAAGGCCCACTCCGCGCCGAAACAGCAGGTTGTGCCTCTTGAGGTTGCCCGCGCAAGGCGCACTCCGATCGAGTGGCGCGTCGAAGACCTGCCCACACCGGCGTTTACCGGGGTGCGCGTGCTCGACAACTTCCCCCTCGCGACGCTGCGGGAGTTCATTGACTGGACGCCGTTCTTCCACACCTGGGGCCTCAAAGGCGTTTACCCCCGCATCCTCGATGACGAGCGGCAAGGTGACGAGGCGCGCAAGATCTTCACGGATGCCAACGCTCTCCTCGACGTCATCATCGAGAAGAAGCTGATCACGGCCCGTGGCGTATACGGCTTCTTTCCGGCCAGCGCCGTTGGCGACGATGTCGAACTGTACACGGATGACAGACGCGATCAAGTTCTGGATACATTCCATTTCCTTCGCCAGCAGGCAAATCGGGAAGGCAGCGAGCCATGCCGGTCGCTCTCCGACTTCATCGCGCCCCGGGAAACAGGTCTACCCGATCACATCGGAGCTTTCGCGGTAACCAGCGGCATCGGCCTCAAAGAGGTATGCGACCGCTTCCGGGCTGAGAACGACGACTACAACGCGATCATGGCCGAGGCCATCGCCGACCGCCTTGCGGAGGCCTTCGCGGAATGCCTTCACAAACGGGTGCGCGACGAATGGGGCTATGGTTGCTCGGAAAATCTGAGCCCCGCGGAACTCATCCAGGAAAAGTACCGCGGAATCAGGCCCGCGGCGGGCTATCCGGCGTGCCCCGATCACACCGAGAAGGGCACGCTCTGGCGTCTGCTCGACGTGCAGGCGAACACCGGAATGCTCATTACCGAATCCTTTGCCATGTGGCCCGGCTCAAGCGTGAGCGGACTATACTTCGCCCACCCGGAATCGCGTTATTTCAGCCTCGGCAAGATCGATCGCGACCAGGTCGCCGACTATCACGAGCGCAAGGGAATGACCGTGGCAGAAGTCGAGCGCTGGCTAGGCCAAAACCTCAACTACGACCCGGCCGAATAGCCCACTTAGCTGCCGGAAGACGTAGTTGCCGGAGGCTGCATGCGCAGCCATCCCTCCTGCGCTTTGGCGGGGTCGGGCGGAATCAGAGCGTCCCCGGTTGTGTTCGTCACTTTATCTTCTTCCCATGCGGTGATGCTGGTGCGATGATCCCAGCTCCACGTCCCATGGATCTCATTTGGGATTGGCATGCGGATACGCTGAGGATCGACCAAAACCGGCCCAAACCTGAAGGTCGGCGCAATCTGCGACAGAGCGGTAGCGACCCACTCGCGCCGCATCCCAATCTCCTTCCTCGGGGCGAGACCGCTAGTGGCGTGGACAAAGCTGTGCGGCTCGACAAGCAGGGTCAGATTGACATCCTGATTCGGCGGAATGAGCATCACGCCGCTGGTGTTGACGTAAGGATGGTTGACCGGATTATTTCCCTCTGTAACCGTGCCCAGGTTCGAGGAAGTACCCACTGGCGTCGTGACAGTGATAGCGACTGTGCCAGTGCCAGCCGGGCTGACGGCGGTGACCTGGGAATCCGAGACGAACACAAAGGACGTCGCAGGCGTCGAGCCAAAGTTCACAGCCGTGACTCCGGTGAAGTTGAGTCCGACGATCGTTACCGTATCGTCGCCTGCGAGCGCCCCCGCTGCCGGGCTGATTCCCGTCACCATCGGCACCAGCGTACTTGCGGCGCTTGCGCTTACCGCCGCGTGCGCGGAGGCCTCGCTAGCCTGCCGCGCTGCACCGCCATAGGTGAACTGATTGGGACTCGCCAGATCGTCCGAGAACTGCTGATAGAAGTTCGGAACCAGATTGATCGGTCGAAGAAATCCCTGTCCGGGACCAACATCGCGCGCGAAGCCAGCAACTGCGGCGTCCGCGCAATAGAGAGTTTCGTAATCGTCGTTGACGAAGTAGCCAAAGAGCCCATCCTGCCAGTGCGTAAGGGCTCCGAGTCTCACCGGGACACGCGCCGTGTTCACATCCGTGGGGTCCACAGGCTCACTCACCTCCACACGCACCACAGCGCGCATCACGACGACGGGATGCCCGATCAGCAACGACAGATGCTCATCGCCCGAGTGGGCGTACGGATCGATGGACCACAGGGTCGAGTCGATGATCCGCAGGAGTGCGCTCAACGCATCCTCGCGCGCACCCTGGCCCAGCGAAGCGTCGGCAAAACCCCAGGCCACCAAACCCTCCGCGATGCCAGCCAGAAACTGGTTAGGTATTGCGTCGGATGGCGTCGTACCCACGGTCGAGGGCGTTCCCGGAGCGTCTTCCCAGACGATTCCGGCCTGTGGATCCGGTCTTACGTCGCCGAGGTTGTTGCCTGTCGCATCGAAGAACTCAAGATCGCCGTCAAGATGGTTGGGAAGCACGAAGCCACAGACAGGAGTAACTCCGGCCCCCGCATCGCTGTTGGTTCCGGCCGCGTCCTGGAATCGGAACCACACGCGCGCCGGCGAAGTAAAGCGCGGAGGAAGCGCGACAAGATCGTTGCGGGCCGGAACCTGCATCGGCTGAGAAGCGATGATCTGATTCGGATCGGCAATGGTGGTTGTGCTCGAACCAGCCAGATCGACAAACTGACCGAAGCAGTCCACAATCCGCAGACGTAAAATCCGCATGAAGCCTGCCCGCACCGCGAAGAAAGGGCTCGGCAATCCGGCGCCGGGGTTTGGAGTCTTGCCATCGCCCGGCACGCCGCCGCGCAGCTTCGTCCGGAAATTGTCGAGGGCGCCGGTGAGCACATCCATGTTCTCGAGTGACGATGCGAGGTCCGCGAGTGTCGACCGATCGATGGTGCTGACGTCGTGCGGAGCTACTTTGCTTCGCAGCCGCGCATGCGCAGCCACTCCACTTAATGAGGTAAGCAAAGTCTCGCTCACTGAGGAGTTGTACTTGAGCACCAGGTTAGGTTCGATGGGTCCGGTGCCGCCGGTCTGCTGGGCCTGTGCGAGCGCAAGGCGAACACTGGAGGCAATCGCGGCTGGCGCTCCGGCGGTCAGGTGTACGCGCCCTGATAGAGTCGCACCGGACGTTGTGTCTTTGGGGTCGGGAAGAGCCTGGCTGCCTGGGACGTAGTCGATTTCGTCCAGCGGCCAATCGCCCACGCCGTTCGCGGAAGGAATGAACTGGACGCTCCAGTCCAGGTGGAGTGGCGTCCAGGGCAGCACCGGAGGATTCACCGCCACCGGCGACGGCAGCATCCCGGCCAGGCCACTAACAGCTGTCAGCGGAGCCTGATCGACCCGCAAGTCTCTGGTCGCCCACCAGGCCGTCTGCTCGACCTGCAGATTCTGAATGCGAGTATTGAGATTCGTATTTGGCGGGGCGCTGACCTGCGCCGCAGCATACGCCGATCCAGGGTCCAGCAGAACCAGTTCTCGCAGCAACTCTTCACATTCGGGAGGAACGCTGCCGTTCTCCACGCCACGCTCGACGATGTCGTCTCCCACCACCGCATATCGAGCGTTAGCGTTCACCGTGTCCGTACAACTCAATTCGGTGATCGCGAACCCTGTCAGACGGCAGATGAGCTTGTTGTCTTCTGAAAAGCGCCCATCATAGCCGTGCTTGTACGAGCGGTCCGCATTCTGCACCAGGAAGACCGGGTCGCTCGGGAAAAAGAATCGCGGCGCAGTTCGCTTGACGGTAATCGTCTGGCTCGGCGCGGGAGGCGGCAGAGGAGGCTTGGGAAGAACTCCCAATGCCGAGCTGAGGTTTCCCGCCAGGATGAAGCGCTCGCTGAACAATTCCGGTGCCACGAACTTCTGCGTTTCGACGGTGCTCGATACCAGGTTCGTAATCGGACTCCGCGCCGGAGTAGTCGTGGGGACCGCCGACACTTCACCGCTGAAGATCCCCGGATTGATCGAAGAAGGCGCCGCAGGCAAAGGATTGGTCGCAGGAATGGGAGGTTGAGAGATATCCTCCGTCGTCTCTTGTCCCGGAGCGGAGCCGAACGAATCTGCGTGCAGCCGCACATCAACCCGGGCCGCTCCATCCGCGAGGTCGAGTTCCGCCAGCGCACCGGACATGAATGCTTCAAGCACACGCGCCTGGTCGGCTGCGTTCGAAGCGTTATTTGTTTTCGCGATCATCGCGCCCATCGCCTCGGCCAGAGTGCTGCCGACCGCAACAGAGATCTGGCTCGACGGCGGCGGCCCTCCGATCTGGCCGGAGAGAAGTCCGCTATCGCTGCCAGGCAGCGTTGTACCCGGCCAGGCGATCGCCACCACCGCGCCGTGATAAATCGTGAGGCTCGGCCACCACGAGCCATTCGTGGTGTAGCTGCCACCCATCGGCTGGCCGGTAGTATCTACCGGGGCTGGTGTTGTCTTGATGTTGGCGACGTACGGAACCGGCGGGACGAATGCCGATGCGATGCTAATGTTGGGCCGCGCCGCCGCCGTCGCAAACGACGCGGATGCTGTCTGAATATTGAAGGCCTCTGCAGTCTTTAGGCCGAGCATGCTGGCATTCGCGATGTACTGATACGAGTGATTTGCCGATTCCTGAAGCTCTCCTGCTGCGAGTTCCCAACCGAGTTGAGCCATTCGAGAATCGAAATCGCTGAGCGATTTGATATTCGAACCGAGCGGGTCAAGCGATGGATCGGTGTACCAGCCACAGACCATATATGCCAGCGGCCCCTGAGGCGCAGGAGTGTCGGACAATGGGTCGTAGAAGGCAAGCCGGTTCATGACATTGTCGTAATACGCTGCCCACGCCATATCACCATGTCCCAGAGCCGTCAAAGGATTCAGCAGTGTACCCTGGTTCGTCCCGTCTTCGATGAACTTGTCAAGTACCACAGCAGTAGGCGTCTGGTCGCCGGCCCTAAGAACCCAGCCAGCCAGAGCGCGGCGCGAAGCATTGGTAGCCGAACTCGAGACACGCACCACCAGCCATCGATTCGGAATTGCAGGGAAGCTGGCAGCCGACGTGTCCGACCCTGCGGTGCCTGCGGTGAGACCGTCCGGCAGCGCCCAGTGGAGATACACGCCCGGCGTGCGGGAGCCGTCCGGCAGATTCTGAAACGGTGGCGGCAAAAGCGAGCTCCGGGTGTTTCCCGTGCTCCCGGCCACCGGGACCGTCATGCCGCAATCAGCCCACTCTCCGCCCGTCGACCTCACCGCAAGCGCATCGAGTTGGATTGGAACCAGGACCCGCGCCGATCGCGGAAGCTGAGGTGACCAGGTCGCAATTGTTCTCGCGGTAATCCCGTGGGCAGCTGCAATCGAGAATGTTGAATTAAAGCTGGACATAAACTCCCCAATCCAGAAATCGTTCTTAGGAATCGTTCCTCATCAAACGCGGCTCATCAAATATGGAGCAACTGCTCCACAGCCGTCAGTGTGGCCGCTTCTGTAACTCGTCCGGCAATCATCACAAACGGAATAAAGGCACCGGACCCACCGCCGGCCTCGTCGACAGTACCTTCAAAACGCTGTCGCCAGGGCGGATTCAACACCTCGATTGCAAAGGAAGCGCTGCCGTTGATGGCCGGCATCGTTGGATTAGTGTTCTTTGCGTTCGCCAGCGCGTTATACAGAGCCTTCACGTCGATGACCCGCTTATTCCCGGCCCGCAAAGGCACGTTCAACGGGGTTGGGTTCCCGCCAGCCAGGATTTGTTGACCTTGCTGATTGCGCAAATCGACCTGCAGCGTGCCGTTTAACGAAGCGTCAACGCCGAACTGTACGCCGTGGTGTGGCTCCTCAATAATCACCAGTTGCGGTATGCCCTGGAAGAGCGCAATCATGACCGACGGAGACAGCAACTCCAGCCGAAGTGTCGTTAGTTGCGCAGCTATCGCCTGTTGCGAGGACGGATCGAGGGGTTCCGGGATGTCGCTGCTGTAAGCGCGGACGTCTATGTGCGGCCATCCGCTCACCGCGGCAGAGCGCAGCAGGAAGCCCGTCACGACCTCCCCCGGGGTCTGGTTGTTATCGTTTCCCTGCTTCAAATTTGCGAACGAGTCACGGTGTCGCTGAAGATCACGCACAATGCGTTCTGTCTGGTCTACCTGTTGCGCCACAGGTCCGCTGCGTGCCTGATGATGCGCCTGCTCACGGCTCCCGATCTTGCCCACCGAGATGGCGCCGTCCACAAGCCGGTCCGTCCACGAGCGATCCAGATAGAAGAATCGAATACTCTCGTCGGGGAGTAAGCGAGCGTCTGGGATCAGGTAATCGAACGGAACGCCGATGAGCAATCGCAAGTGCGCCAGCAACGACTCCATGTACGGCGGCATCTCTGCTTCCGGATCGGTGTCGGCGACCTGCTGCGGAATCAGCATCCGCTCGCGAAGAGCTTCGGAAGAATTGATCCAACTGAGTCTCATATTTCGTCCCCCAACGTCGGAATCAGTGAGCCGCCTTTGTAGATGAATTTGTCCGTCAGCGTTATCGCCGATGTACCGCCAGGTGTTGTCACGGTCACATCCACGGTCCCGCTCCCTTTGGGTATCAATGCCGATATGGCAGAGTCGGAAATGACAGTGAAGCGGTCAGCTGGTATCTCTCCAAAGTGAACCGCGCTTGCGCCAGAGAAACCGGAGCCCGTAACAATCGTGGACGCGCCCGGATCAAGGAATTGGGGTAGCACGATAGTCACCGCCGGAACCGGAATGTAAGTAAGCTGATCCGCCTGGCCGGTTGCCGACGTCCCACCGGGCGTCGTGACCGTAATATCCACCGTGCCTTTGCCGGGTGGAGCTATCGCGAGGATCTCTCGTTCGGATTCGACGTTGAAGCTCGTGGCCGGGGTCGAGCCGAAGTGTACCGCTGTCGCCGAAGTGAATCCGCTTCCGACAAGGGTGACCTGAAAATTGCCGGCTGCCGGTCCTGAGTTCGGCCCGATCTGGAGCACAGACGGCGGGGTCACATACGTAAACTGATCCGGCGTTCCAGTTGAAGACTTGCCGCCCGGAGTTGTGATCGTGATATCGACAACGGCAAGGCTGAGCTGGTTCGCCGGACTTACAGCTGTAAGCTGCGTAGCGCTGACGAAAGTAAAGCTGGTTGCAGCTACCGAGCCGAAACTAACTCCACTAACTCCAGTGAATCCGGTTCCGGTTATCGTCACCACAGTCCCACCCGCCTGCGAACCGGCAGTCGGATTGATGCCCGAAACAGTCGGCGGCGATAGATAAGTGAATCGATCCGCGGCAGTAATCGCCGATACACCGGCCGGAGTTATGACAGTTACATCGACTACGCCCTGCCCCGCGGTGTCCTCGCTCGGACTCACGGCTGTTATCTCCGTATCGGAGATAACGCTGACTCCGGTTGCTGCCGCCGGGCCAAAGTCGACCGCAGTTGCCCCAGTGAACTGAGCTCCTGTGATCGTGACAGTTGTGCCTCCCGCGCTTGGACCCTGCGCGGGGCTGATGCCGCTCACTGCCGGCGCTCCCAGGAACACCGATGTATTGGTCAGGCTCTGATTCCGCGCCTGTGTAAGCCTGCCCAGCCCGACTACATCGGCTGCGACTTCGTCGATTGTGGTGGCGAGTCGCGGGGTTTGAATGATCGTCGAAACCAGCGCGCCGGTCGCGCCGGCATCGCCGCCAAGTATCGAAATTGCCTGCTGCGGCGTGTCGAGGTTGAAAGCCTGCTGCACCGCCGCTGGATTGAATCCCACGACGCTCTGCACTTGTTCAACACCAAATGGATCCGAGATCGGACCGGCGCCTTGAGCAACGAGCGTGGTCGCACCTGCTGCCAGGAAGGGCAGCACGGGAAGATGCAGATCGAGTGCGCCGATATTCAGTGCGGTCTGTGCGCGCGCAACCGTATCGGCGCGCGCAGATTGCGTGTAGGAGTCGCGCCGCCACTGCATGAGAGCAGACGCCAGGGTCTTGTCTGAGGCTGCAATCAGTCTGCCGACTTCGAAGGCTGATGCATACGAGATGTCCTTGGCGCCGGTTTCAGGAGTTGCCCGCACGCACTGATCGGCGGAGTGATACGGACCGAGCGGATCGCGTGTCAATTGGAACGGTGTGCACGGACCTCGATAGAAAACACTCTCGGGTACTCCGGCCCGATCCTGCAAGTCCATCGGCAGATGGCACGTATCGGTAAGCGGCGGATGGCCCGGGTTGGCGACCGTTCCGATCATGGCAACGTTTAACCCTTGCATCAGGTCGCGGAAAGATCCCGAACCGGTACAGGCAAACTTCCAGCTCTGCAGCAGAACCAGTTGCACGCTCTCGAAGAAATAGATAACCGGGCTCACCTCGGAGATCGTCGTGAGATTACCGCCAAGGATCTGAAAACGCGATTCACCCAATACGCCTGCAGCATCGCCGATTCGCTCCCCAGGCAGATTGGCTGTCACGATGTCCGAACGTGCCTCCAGAGAAACAAGGCAGACCGTGCAATTCGCATTGGGGCTTGGAAGGCGGTTCGACATGATGACCGAGAAGAAGCCGTCCGTGCTCCCGATATTCAGTTCGCGATCATTCACGTTGACCTGACGAACGTGGGCAAGCAGGGTCAGTTCTTCCACAGTCGGCAGCAGTAGAGAAAGTGTCGCAATATCCGTCTGCAGCGCGTCGCAACTCACGTTGGGAGGACTCTCCAGATCGGCATAAATGCTGGGACCGACAATTTTCTCGAGCGGCACATTCTGGATGATCTGAAAATTCTCTCCGTCTTCGAACACCAGCAGCGCGAGCCACGGCGGAGGCGCCGCCGGTGCCGGAGCATCTCCCTGTTGGGCCGTCGGAGCGGGAATTTTATGCGCAGGGTCAAGCAGTCTTTCCCAGGGCAAAGTGCGTCGCGACAACACGATGTGAGGCACCGCCTCAGAGAACGACCCATGGCCGTTTTTTGGCGGATACATTCCCGCTACCTCGGTCGCAGCTAACTGAAAACGTGGCCCTTCGATGCTGAAGAAAGATTGCTTCGATAGCGGATTGGGCGAGCTCGGGTCCGTTGGCGGAGGAGCTCCGTCGATCGTGACATCGGTTTCTACCGTCAGCCGGTAAGTATTGTCTTCAAGCGGCGGCAGGATGTCGTCGTAAAGGACCATCTGGCCGATCGGAGGTTGAGGAGGATTTGGCATCGTGTTTTCCTAAGCCGCAGGGGTTCCGGAAGGCGGCGGAGCAGGCGTAGTGATCGTTATTGTGACCGATCCATCGGGCGTGAGTGGACCATCGGCTACGATGTGTTCCGGAATTGCCCCGTTCCAGTTCACAGCCCATTCCTGTGCGCTGCCCGACAGGCCAATCACCCCCGAGAGCCGTGAGGCGTTGCGGCTCGCTACACCCACTACGATGTGGTCTGTGGCCGTCACCTGAGTTACGTCATACAGCAATATCTTCCGCGCGCCGCCGGTTACGCGCACCGGTGGGGTCGACAAGGTAGCGCCGCTTACGGCAATAGCCAGGTCGCCATCGCTGGCCGCAGTTGGGTCTTGCTGGTCGAGCACCAGCCCGACAACGCTGATAGATGGAGGTAGCCATGTCTCAATTCCCGATTGATCGACAGCAGCCTGAGAAAGCCGGACCATACCCTGAGCGCTCACCTGCCTCCCCTTTCGAGTGAGATTGGGCTGCGACAGAATCGCACAAGAGCCGCGGCTCAGGAACGTACTCGAATTGACCTGCGGCATCAGGTTGCCGGCCTGCCATCCAACTACCGGTTTGCCGGTCTGGGAAGCAGCGAGAAAAGTGACGGCTCCAAGCCCGCCGAAGACAGTCGACGACGCGTTGCCGAGGCACGTGATCGCAACGGCGCGTGCCTTCGCCGGCGCATTGCACGATGTCTGCGGGTTTCCGGACTCCTCCAGATCCTCAATGACCTGGCCGGATTGGTTCAGGAACGTAATGCGAACGGCGCTGCTTCCGCTGATCTTCACAACATTGGCTTGCGGCGGCAGCTCCCAGATGTGGGTCGTGCCTGCGGGAATCGACACTCCAGTCGAACCAATCTGAGCCTCAGCCCCTTGAAATGCCTGCAGGTGAGCCGAGCCAACCGACCAGCCAAGTTGAGAGCTGCGCAGCGTGCGCCCGGACCGGGCAAGCGCAGTCGGCCGTGGCGCTGCCGCTGCCCGTAAATGACTCAGTCGCGCTCCCGGCAGCGGCGCAGGAGTGGGAGGGGTAAATCGCCCGATCGGCGCTACTACGACCTGATCTTTGGCTGCCACTTGCAGGAAATTGACAGTAGTCCGAATCGCTGCCGGTGCATCGGCAGCAGGCAGAGGACGGTTCTGCAATACCACCCTCAGTCGGAAGCTCTGCAACGATACCGGCTTCAGCAGAACGACGGGATTGATCTTCGGCGGCAGCGCAAGCCCCACCGGCTTCATCGTCAACCCGGTAGTAATCGGAGTAATCAATGGCCCCGATGAACTGAAACTCTTAAGCGCTCGCGTCGCCATCGGCTGCAATCCAAGCGGTGGGAGCCCTGCGGCAGCTCGAGCTTGGCTGAAGACTCCCGTGCCCTGCAACAGCGCAATCGAAGCGCTCAGGTCAGTCGCAGTAGTGACGCCCGCAGTGATCGCCGCCATGCCGTCGGCGGCAACCCCAAACACCTGCAGGCCGCCAATGATCACCGTGGTCAACGTCGCAAACGGCAGCGGACGGCTATCGCCGGCGTCAATGAGCGTGCTGATCGGTATCAGGCCGCTCTGGTTCTGCAGAAGCGGCGTGCCCGTAATCGTCAATCCCAGCAATGCAGGCAGCGTCTGCGCAGCAGCCGGAATGCTGTCGTGATCGATGTATTGATAAGTAGCCTGCGAGACCTGCCCGATCACTGGACTGAAAGTAAACTGCGTAGGATCGGCGCTGAATTGCCCGCGGCCTGTTCCGGCGATAACCGTCCACCCGCCTCCGTTCTGTCCCTCTAAAGTGACCTTGTGCAGACTCGTGATAGTGTGACCGCCCATCGGGGCGATGTTGATTTCCTGTACGGAGGCAAGCTGCCCCGAATTGTTGCCAAAGAAGTCCTGATAAGCCATCGCCGGCATGCGAGTCTCAGTCTGGAACGAAAACTCACTGGTCATCTGCCAGGGCTGACTCTGCGTGCCCGGCGTAGGCTGCGCTCCGGACGGCGAAGGAGGAATCAGCCCGGTCTCCACGTGCGTGTCAACTGCTGTATTGCTCGGGTCGCCGGCTTGTATGTATTTCTGCGCAAATGTTGGCCAATCGATGAAGTTCTTGTTCGGTGTAGGATCCGGCCCAAAAGAGACCGTCACCGTCGCGATGGCCAGGTCAACCGTCACCGTGCCGTTCAGAGGTGGTCCCTGCACCTGCAGCGTGGCGCCGATCGAGACTGACATATCGATGTCGACGCAAGCGAAGAAGCAAATATGTATGTGGAACGAGGCACCAAGTGAAACCCCGGCGGAAATGTTGTAGAAGAAGGGATCCCATGACAGCAGGAAATCGGTGTAGGCCGTGAACCAGACCTGTATCCAGTCCGGCCCGTACGTCGCCTCCATGCGTGCGCCCGCCATCACACACGAGTTCGTCAGGGCGAAGTACGACTCGCCCTTGATCGCAACCACCCCCAGGAACGACCAGTGATAGCCGAGGCGTGGAACATCGGGGAACGCGGGCGGTTTCTGAAACGCCGGATGATACCCGCCGATGGTGATGACAAACTGCGAATCCGGGAACGAGATGTAGTATCCAAAGCCGCCGGTAAGCTGGCAATCCTGGTTCAGCAGCCATGAGTTGTCGGTGAGCTGCGCGATGATCAGGAGCGTCCCGCTCGTAGGGCTGAAGGTCACTTCCAGAGCGAGTTCGAGGCTGACCAGCGCAGTATCGTCCGAAGGCAAGGCCATGCGGGCAATGCCCAGAATGCCGATGGTGACGCCGCGATCCAGTGCAACGTACAGCACCGCGGTCACATTGACCACGACAAAGGAATTTCCATGCAGACCGGCGGCGAACCACAGACTGCCGCGTTTCGCTGGAATCTGGCCTTGTATGCTCATCAACGCGCCCATCGGATCGTTTGCGATCGCGGCCGTGTTGTCCAGCGCCTCCACAAGAAGGAAGCTCGACAGTTTGTTAAGGTCTGTCGGCGGCAGCAGTTCGCGGTTGTACCCGAACCCGAGCCCCAGCCCGGTGATGTCGATGATCGGCGGCAGGCCGATAACGATAAACACGCCTGCAAATACGAACAACGAAGTGTAGGTGTCGTTCGTTGTCGGATCGGTTGGCGTCGAGTACGCGCCGACTGCGATGAAGCCAAGTTCCGTGATCTGGATCAGCAGCAGGCCGTCGTATTCAACAGGCGGTCCCGGATTCTTCAACAAGCCGCCGGCAATCGTAATCCCTGGTTCTGTGAAGCCGATCGCAAGGCCTTTCAGATCCAGGGTCCAGTCGCCCGGCGTGGTGATCGATTTGTACGGAATGGCGATGGTCAGCTCGTCAGCTTGCGCAGTCAGGCCATTGACCTTGATGCTGCCGTCGATGAGAAGCTGAACCTGATTTGAGTCGACCTCGAGACCAAGCTGATCGATGTAGACCGGCCCGAATCCGCTGTGGATCCCGATCCACAAAATTCCCGTCTGGCCTCCGAACTGAATGTGGAAGTTAGCATCGCCTTGCGGGCCGCTCCAGTACCAGGCCGAAACATCGACAGCCGGATTGACCGGTTGCGAATCGCCACCCGAGGTTCCGTTCGACTGCATAAGGCTCGCAGCTACCGGATTGCCGCCAATGCCGCCTCCCGTTGCAAGTCCTAGCGGCAGCCCCATTTGGACCAATTCCAGGCCACCGCCGAAGCTGTTCGGTGCAGGTCCGTTGCTGAACTGTATGTCGACGAAGAAGTAAAGGTTAACCCCGCCCAGACGGAATGCAGAGAGATTCACAAGCGGCGCGTCGCTGGCCCCCGCCAGGCCCAGTCCTACACCTGCACAGCGAAGCTCCGGAGTGAAAGTGAAGGATCCGCCGCCCGCATCGGTAAACAGGTAAAGCTCGAGACCGGCGTCGGCCCCAGGAGTCAATGTAGCCCAGGCGGAGGGAGCGCCAAAGAGCGCCGCCAGCGAGTAGGAACCAATGTCGAACGCCTGCTGCCCGCTCAACCGCAGACCGATCTTGCCGCTGTCGTCAACGATGCCGAGCTTGAGCGTGCCGAGCTGCACTGAGATGCCGGGGCCCGCAGCGAGTCCGGCAATGGCTCCGCTGACCATGCTTAGGACGTCTGGTAACGGAACATTCAATGTTCCGCTCTTTAAAATTCCGGCGGAGGTTAAAACGCTGCTCAGGGTCGCGGTAGTGCCGGTCCAAAGGGGATTGTTCAACTGCGCATTGGCGGCCTTGATCGCAACATTCGCAGCGAGCGGCAGCAGCCAGTTCTCAAGCAATTGCAGCGGAGTCTGCCCACCGGCAGTCACCTGAATTTGCGGCGCAAGCTCGATTTGCAGCGGCCCGTTGTTAGTGCCACTTGCCAACGGGAAGAACTGAGAAGTGAAGCTGAGCCCGCCACCGCTCGAAGACACGCCGATACTCAACTGAGGAGAGGCATTGATTCCGAGTTCCGCCGGCAGGCTGAGTTCAAGGCCGCCAGTACACTGAACGCCTCCCGTTGCGTACCCCCCTGAGAGACTGATCGCCAGCGCTCCGCCGCCCAGCTTGATGTCATTTGCGGATACAAGCGCCACCGGTCCCGAGCCGTCCCACCCAGCAGTGAGCGAGACCGTTCCGGAATCGCCCCCGGACAGCGGGAACGACCAGTTCACTGTGGAACCGGATGCAACCACAGCGGGAGATACGCCGAGCGCGTTCAACATGTTCGCGGCGGCCGAGGCAACTGCTGGCCGGTTCGAGGTGCTGAAGAGATTCAGCCAGTTAGTCTGCAGCAGCGTCTTCAATGTGTCCGCATGTGCCGCGAATCCGCCCGCCGGATCGTACACTCCGAGCGCCTGAGCCATCGTCAAGCCGGAAGCGAGCCAGGTGGGCGCGGGTCCGGGCGTTGTCAGAGCCTTTGTGAGTTCGTCCAGCGCGGCAGGCAACAGTGCTTCGAGCCCGGCCGCCAGCGCTCCCAGGCCGCTGAACGTTGGCAAGATTTGAATGGGCGTTTGATTTTGCGGCGTCACCGATAGCGAAAGGCCGCCAGGTGTGATTCCAAAACCAACCGTTGCCGAGGTCCAAGTTCCAGACAACGGGGTAGTCAGGCTGAGTGTCCCGCCGGGTGTGGCATGCAGCACCTGATCGAACGCCAGCGATAACTGTGCCCCGAGAACTCCGCCGATAGGCGCAGTCGTTGCAAGCTGCAACTGGACCGGCTCTGTGACAGTTCCCGATCCCGAGGCTGTGAGTTGGAAACCTCCCGGCAGCGTCAGGCCTGACCCCGCCGGCAGCCCGGCGAGTTGGTTCACATCCTGCAGCAGTTTCGAAAGTTTCGCGGAGTCGAGACCTGCACCCGTGCTGCTGCCCAACGCCGACACGCTCGACAGGAACTGGGCAGTGTTCGAAAACAGCGCATCCGGCGGGGTAGAGGCAAAGTTTGCCCCGAAGAGATCTGTGAGAATCGTGTTCGCGGCAGACCCCGGAGGCAGAGCAGCTCCCACCAAAGCCGTCGACGCGCTTGAGAAGAGAAGGCGAGGTAGCACATCATTCAGTACTGAAGTTAGCGCCGCAGGAGAGGGCGGCGGAATCAGCGTGGTCTGAGGCAGCCACGGCGGGGCTTGTACCGTAAGCTGACCGCCATTGGTCGCTGACCACGTGAGAGCAAGATTGCCTACCGCCAGCGTCGCACTGAGAGAGGGCGTAAATCCGGGCAAAGTTACCCCGACGTCAAACGTCAGAGATGCATCTGCTCCGAGCGCCAGCGATGGCGTCGTCCGCAGTCCGATCGTCCACGATCCCTGTTCGATATAAGCGGTGAGCGGCAAGCCCGGGATTTGGTAGAGCCACGGCCCCGCAGTTCCACCAGTAAATCCCGCGAGGCCCGAAGAGCCCAAAGCCGCGGCGATGCGTGGCTCGAAGAAAGACGCAGGGTCGGTAGTAATTGCCGCGAATGCGTCCGCGGAAACACCGCTGCTGCCGTCCGCATTTGTAACCGTCACCTCCAGCGCGTTCAGCGCGGTGAGCAAGCCGCTGACAGCAGACGTCGCAGATGGCGCCGGAGTAGAGATCGCTTTGACCACCGCGCCTAAAAGCGCTTGCGCCGGCGCCGCATTCGTTGCGAAATCGATGCGCGGCAGCATCGGGCCATTTAACGACGCCTGATGCAACACGATTCGCGGCGTCACCGAAACACCGCCGGACCCGTCCGCCTGCAGATCGACTCCGAATTCGGCGCTGCGAACCCGCGCGGTCCCAACTCCCGGTTCGCCAGCCAGCCAGTCGCCCGGCCTGCTCAATTCCGCGTCCACCGACAGGAACTGAGCCGGTCTCGCCGGTTCAGCGGCCCCACTTTGCAGCGCAATGCGCAGGATGCCGGCTCGAAGAGAAGCATCCGCCGCCACCGAAGCATTGTCGGAAGGCGGCAAGCCAAGTCGCGCTCGCAATCCCAGACTGAGGTGGGTCGGCACCGATCCGCCCGCTCCTCCGGCTTGCGTCGCCAGCGATGAGACTGCGGCAGCGAGATTCTTCAGCAGAGTATCTGCAAGCGAGCTTCCGATCGCAAAAGCCGGCCGTCCTGCGGTGTCAGTGCTTGGAGTGCCCGTGAACGAGCCTGCCGGATATGGGGTCAGTGTTGGGAGAGTCCCTGGATTCGCAGCCGGCAGATATCCGTCGAGGGCGCTGAAGTAATGGTCGAACGCATCTCGCACCGGACTGGCCGGCATCCCTGCCCGCAGTGGCTGCAGCAGGCGAATGGCGCTCGCCATCAGCGGATCGGTCAGGAAAGGAAGCGCCGTTCCCAGATGCGGAGTGCCCATCGTAATCAGACCTTGAATCAACGTCGGATTCGCCGAGGTGAACACTCTTGCGGCAACGCCTGCGGTAGAGTGCGCCACCAGAGTAACCAGTACACCCGGCTTCAACTGGCCGATGCGCGCCACCACAAACCCAATTTGAGCGGTCAGCGAAGTAAGGTCTCCGGTTCCGTCATCGTTGAGATCGCAGGTGTAGTAATCCACGACGTCGGTAATCTTCGAGAGGTCAACCGCACCAGGGTTCGTATTCGGAATCCGGAAGTTGAAGTTGGCCGACGGCTTCGCGCCTAGAAGGGTATCCCAAGTTGTGTGATCGCTGAATGCCGGCCCGAGCAGCAACGCTGCGCGAGGTGATGCCGCGCCGCCTGCCATGGTGTCGATCTGTGCAGAAATCTGTGAAATCGCAGCCGGGTCCTGCGTCTCCAGTGGGTGCGCGGACTGGATATTTGTGCCCGCAGTCCACGTCCCGCCCGTCGGAACCTGCGAAGAGAGCGGCACCACGCCGTCGCTCGACGTAAGAAACGTCTCCAGATTCGACAGGCCAGTTGCGGCCTCCTGAACGTCAAGATCCCGGGTTGCATCGGCCAGGCCTGAAAGAAACGGCGCAAGCGCCTGGACAAGCGAAATCAGCGTAGGGAAATCAGCGGCAGCGGTCGCCGGCGCAGCCAGCGCGCTCGCCCACGCGGCTGGCGGGCCTGCAGGTTCAAGCCACGCGAGAACGTCGGCGGACTGTGGCCCGGTAAGCAGCGGCACCGACCATGGGTCCTCGTATGTGCCGGATCCGGAAAACAGCGGCGTTGCCGCCGCGACATGCGGCGCGATCGCCGCAATCGAAGCCGGAAGCGAGTTGGACAGCAATGACTGGAGCCAGTTGAGTGCCTGCAGAAAGAACGGCGTCCCGCTCGTCGACACACCCGTTGCGACCTGCGCGAGCCAATTCCGCAGTGCGCTTGCTGGATCGGTAATCAGCGACCCCGGAGCAGCCGGATCAGCAAGCACTGGCCAGTCGGATTGAAGACCTGTGAGACCCGAATGAACGCCCAGCAGCGCCGCAATTGTGTATCCCGGAACGCTCCCCCATTCGAGCGCCGCTCGCGCGATCAGCATACGCAGCAGCAGTTCAAGATTCGGGATCGAAACTCCGAGCGCTGCAGCAGTCGCAGGCAGATTCGAAACGTCGAAGCCCCCCGCGGTCGGGAAGGTGAGCGAGAGCGGTCCGACTGTGGTTGCGCCCGAAGTTATGCTCAAGCCGTTGACGCCGGCCTGCCACGAAATCGGCGAACCCGGCGCCCAATCCAGTTCCGCCACGAAAGAGTCCGCATTCAACCCGAATCCGGCAACAGCCGGGGCTGCAACCCCAGGTTGAATCGACAGCACAGCATGCTGACCGCCTAGCAGGCTTGCCGTTCCAGCAGCACTCTGCGGCAAATCAAAAGCGAGCAGCTCCGAAGTAAAGGCCGACGTCACTGGCGCTCTAACCGCAACCGCCCGCAACCCAAGACGCAACTTCTGTGTGTCTGTAGCGACTCCTGATGTCTGCGCATTCCATGCCGCGAGATTGAGCGTTACAGTTCCGCTTGCTGCTATGGGCACAAGCCACGGGTCAGCCTGCTTGCCTGTACCGGATGCTGCGGTTGCGATTCCGGCTAAACCTGCAACTTCATCCAATAAGAACGACCACCTCTGGCCGTCGAGCAACACCTCTCGATGAAACGCCCCAATCGCGCGAGCAGGATTCGCAACCAAAGCCGTGAGGTCGACGCGGTGCGTCGAGGAGGGATCGCCAGCAGGCGCGACCAGCCCTGCCAGCGCCAGCAAATGCGACCCCGCGCTTGCGCCCAGCGCACTAGTAAGCGCAGTCTGCACCGCCGTCGCAGCAGCCGATCCGACACTGTCGGCATTCGTCAGGTCAAGCTGCGGATAAGTGGTGCCGTTAAACACGACCCCCGACAGCAATACAGCCGGCTGCAGCGTTGAGCCTGTCCAATTCAGACCCGCACTAAACGAACCCACAGTGATTGTTCCACTCGTAACGAGCTGGGCCGATGTACTGCCCGGTGCACGAAACGCAACGGACGCGCTCGGAAGAACCACTGCGTTGCCGGAGCCCGCCAGCGGAATCGAAGCAATCACCGCCTCAGCCTGAATCCGCCCCGGACCCGACGCTCCGCCAGGCACGACCGAGGCCTGCACACCTATCTCCAGTGCAGACCCCGTAGCCGAAAGCGTCAGCGCCAGTCCCGACTGCGAATCAAAAGGAATTACCGTGATCGTCCATGGATCGGCAGGCGTTCCGGTGCCGTTGACCGTCAAATCAGGCACGCCGATCAGTCCCGCCAGATGTGCCAGCCACTTCGACATGGCGCCGGCCTGAATCACCGATTGGAACCAACTCTGCAGCGCCGCGGGATTCGTCGCTAGATCCAGAAATGGAAATTGCGGGATGCCATCGTCGCCTAGCCCAAGCACTCCCGGCAGATGGGCAGCTACGGCGCCCGAAAGGGAAGCAAGCTCGTTCTTGAGCAGGCCGAGTATGACGTGGAATGCCTCCGACTTCAGCTGGCTTGGATCGAGCACGACGTTCTGCAGGGTGCCGTCGCCGAGATCGAGGTTCTCGAGCGTCACCGTAAGCGCCACGGACGGCGGAGCAATCGACGCGACAATCGAGATTCCATCGAGCTGAATTGGAGGCTTCTTCAACCCGAGGTTAATCTGAATCGCGACCCGCAGCGGACCCTGGGCAGTCCCGGCAACAGCCTCCAGGCTGGTGTCGGCGCCGATCAGCGGCAGACTCACCTGAACGTCGGCAGTAATTCCGGCTGATCCCGGATTCCCAAAATCGGCTGCAAAGCCAAAAAGCACGGTCGAGGCCGAGTCGTTCACCGTGAAGTACACATTTCCGCGTGGCTGATCGCCAAGCAGCGGATGCCACTTTTCACCATCCGGAATTCCAGGAATATTCGCAGGCGGAAGCAGCGCGTCCAGCAGACTCATCAACCCCTGGCGCTGGGTCGGATTCGAAAGAATGGTCGCCAGCTTCGCTTGCGGCCCCTCGAACCAGCTACTGTCGATGCCTCCATTCGAGATCAGGCCAATCGCCTGCCCGAGGTCCGAGAGCTCTCCCGCCAGATCTTGCGTTGAAATCATAGCGACCCTCGTGCGCTGGCCGTCAGCGCCGATCCGACCACCACTGTGAGGGAGCCTTGGCTAGTTAGCCCAATGGGCGCGCCTCCCTGTTGCGCGGCGGAGTCTTGTGCAAATCCGAGAATGGCCGCCCAGACGGCCGATTGCAGAATCTTGCCCCATCGCGCGACAAGCGTGCCCGGACCGCGCGGGAGATCGTCCGTTACAGCCGTAAGTCCTGCCGGATCGCCTGCCGCTCCCAAGGCGAAAGCGACAACGAGCGTCGCACGCCCCGTCTGATCCGACTCCAGGTCAACGGAAACCAGCAGCGACCCCGGTAGAAGCCGAACCTGGACGCTGTCAAGGTGGACCGCAATTTCGTCGCCGTGGTCCACCCACACGATGGTCGCAGCGTTGAGATTCGTTAACTGCGATCCATCGGCCGAAGCCCCGGGAAGGTACGAAACAATCTGGGCCGCCAAACCAGCCTCATCGACAGTGCTGGGAACTGTTGATACTTGGGTCGGTCCCATATAGCTTCCTCCCCCGTGCTTTTTTTGGCCCATTCGCAGCTCTGGCCACGAGTCGCGATCTGTATGTTGTCCGGGACAGCTGCGATGATCCTGGGTTGCGATTCGGACACGTTCCGGCGATCGGAGTGATCCGCAGAAAGCTTCGATTGATGAAAAGGCAACCAACCACGAGATAATCAGGGTGATCGCTCCGCCGGTTGAACAGGCCGGAGATTCGAACACTCAAGGATTACGGATGTACCAGGGAAGAGCGCCAGGGAACCGTTGAGCAGGCCCAGGTACAGATTGAAACACTCGAACACGAGCGTTTTCGGTTGCCGCCGATTGTGGCTGAGGCAGGCCGACTTGTCAACCAGGAAAGTAACCGCTTTGTCTAGAAGCGCCTGGTTGCGTGCCGGCACTCTCTCAGGCCGCTTTTGGAGTCATATGCGAAGGGGCACCCCTGAGTGATATGGGTCGAGTGACTCAGAAATACCAAAGCCGATCGAGCCGTCATCTCTCCCTTTGCAAACCTGTGATTCAAAATTGCGGAGAGCAGGACATCGTCATACGAGGACACGAGCGCGAATTACTTAATAAACAGAAGGTTCAGTTGCGATGGGAACTGCCTGATCGAATAACTTGCTTTACCAGAACTCAGTATATGTCTGTCGATTCATCGTCTATTGTCTCGCCGATGGGCACTCGAAAAAACTAAAAGGGCCAACGCGAACGCCGACCCTTTTGGTTTTGTACGTGATAACTCTTTCGATCCGGAGGAGAAAGATAGCGCCGCTGGTTAACTCCCGAAGACCTTCTTGACCTCGCCGACCTTCCTCTCAACCGTGCCGTTAAACTTCTCCGCAGTCCCTTCGTCCTGAAGGTTTGGGTTGTTCGTGAGTTCGCCGACCTTTTCCTTGACCGCGCCCTTTACTTCGTGAACTTTCCCTTCAACTTTATCGTGCGTACTGGTGGTTGTCGTATTGGTCATCTGAAATCTCCCTCGGCTTCCCGCCTTGAAGGCGCGGAAGGCAATTTGATTGAAATCATGAAACGTCTCGCTCATGGCCAATTCGGCAATCTCCGCCGACATGGCGGCCAATCAGCGTTTCCAAAAGGTACACCCCGCAAGAATGACCCGCTGGTCTGAATTGAGCACGCCTGCGGTTTTGACCTAGTCATCAGCGCCGCCAAAATGCACTCCGAAATGCTTCGCAGAGGCAATAGATTTGCGGGTTTGCTTTAGGGATGCGCAGTGCTGATGCTGTCGCTGCTTTTGGGCCGCACAGCGACCACGTTGAGATGGCTCAAAGCGGAGGAAGGTACGTCCGTCAATCCGATTCCCGGCCCCTCCCAGAGTATCCGAGGGGTAAAGGGGCTCATCGATTGAAGAGACTCCACGCGCAACACATGTTTGCCGGCGCGCAGACCGATCGTGCCGCGCGCATACCGCACAGCATTCACCGGCGACCCGCACACCTCGCCAAACGGCGGTCCCGTCTGCGTTACCAACATTCCGTCGATGAAGACCCTGGCCCCATCGCGGGCCAGAAGATGAAAGTTGTAGCCGCCGTCCTGAGCAACCTGCAGAAATCCGTCATACGCCACCGCATAGCGCGTAAATCCACCCGCATCCGGGTCTGACAGATTCGCTGCTACGCCGTGGACCGTCGCCGTCTCCCTTGCGAACACCGGCAGTTCGGGCCAAGTTCCGGGGTATATCTGATAATCCAGCCCAGGAAGGGTAGAGCGATTGCCCGGATTGAGGTTCGCCGCATCGTGCCAATGACTAACTACTGCGACGCCCTGGGAAGACCAATCCTGATGTCCTTCCTTGTCAGTAACATGCAGCAACACGCGAAACAGTCCCGAGCCATTGGCATCGGTCCCATTGAGCTCAGTGCCCAAAGCATCCGTAAAGCGGTGCTTCACCTCCTGGCCCACCGCCGTTGTCCCATCGCCAAAGAGCCATGTATAGCGCGCGCGAGGGTCTTCCGCCGTATCTGCAGTAAACGTCACCGTCACGCCGGGCTCTATCACCGCCGGACTGTATTGAAACGCTGCGCGCACCTCCTTGTCTCCCTGTGCGTAGGTCGGCGCCTGCGCGCCCTTGCTCAGGGTCACGGGCAGATTGGCATTCGAAGTAACGATCGCCTGCCTGTACTTCACATTCTCCAGGTGCACTTCGTTCACCGGGCCCTCCAGCCTCGAAGACACCAGCGGAGGCTGCTCCAGAGCCCAAATGTTGCGAAACGTGAAACCATGCAGCCCCGGCTGCTCCTGCTCCATTTGGAAGAGCGAGTACCAATCGTCAAGCCACAGATTCTCAAAGGTGTAGCCGGTGTGTTCTCCCTTTGCCCCGTTGGCTCCCCAGAAGGTGAAGAGCGCAAACGGAAGTCCACACGAACCGATGCCGCCATGCAGAATATCCGAGTCACGCAGCGTGAAGTTATGCGAGCTGAAGGTCTTGGTCGGCCATCCCGCCCGCACAATGTTCGAGATACTCGTCGAGAGCACGCTGTGCTCGATCAGGATATTCGCAACGTCGTGCCCAGGCGTCACCATCGCGTCGTGCCCATAGCCGTCCCAGTTCCCCTGCATCGCAAAGACGTCATCTGAGGCACGGAAGAAAGAATCTCGCACGACCGTATCGCCACCTCCCAGCCAGTCCATACCGTCCTGGTTGGCGTTGCCAGGGTTGCCTCCGATCACGCGCAGATCGTCATAGAAAAAATCGCCCGAATCCTTCATCTGGATGGACCATGTGCGGCTGCGCACCACGCATGTCACGCCATCGATCTCGATGTGATGTGCCTCCAGCGCTCCAATGCAGTGCCAGTCCGGCTTCTGCATCCAGCCCTCGTCATCCGACGGATTCTGCGGCCCGTTGTACACAATCAACCCGTGGCCGAACACCTTTACATTCTGTACCTTCCACAGGTTGAGGCTCCCAAAGATCACCGCGCCCGGCGAAAGATAGTAGGTGTCGCCGCTCTTGGGATTGAGGCTTCCCCGATGCACTCCCGGTGAGACCATGTGAAAGCCCGGTTGCGCCATCTCTGCCTTCGTCGGAGCAGCAACAGGCCGCGTCACAAACAGGAAAAGCATTCGCGCGTGGTTTAGAAAATCTCCCGGCCGGGAGATCGAAATCTTGGCGGCATCCTTGAGCTCGAACTGGATCGTGTTGCCATTGCGGACAGGGCGAATGCCCAGCCGCCACGGCTGTACATCCACGCCGTGATCCCAGAATCCGTTCTCGCTCGCCGTGATCGAGAACGTCACCGTCGTGGTGCTCTCGATGCTCACATAGTCGCAGCTTGCCGCTGCGTGCACCACATCCACGGGATTGCCGTTCACCAACACCCGGAATTGCGAGGAGCGCAACTCGTTCGGCATGGAGGCAGACAACACCCGGGCCTCAGCGTCGCGACAGACGCAGACCGAGAGAACCAGGGCGGAAAACAGCACAACAGGAAGACGGAATGAATACATGGAGCAGGGAAAGCACTTTTCCCGGATTGATGCTCGCAGTGTACCCGCGCAGACCCATGCCTGGCATCCCCGCTTTGGGGGATGGAACGAGATATGAACTACAACTAGACGCTTAAGAGTTCTGGAAAGTCGCCCTCAGATCCCTTCGCCCATCGACACGTAGTCCCGCAGCTTGTCCATCTCTTCCCGATAAGCTGAACGTTCCACATCCTCGGCCACGAAGGTATTCTCTCTTGTCTCCGCACACCCAACCAGCGCCTCCAGCAACTCGACGCGTTCAGCCAGGGCAATCATCGCGTCCGATAGCGGATCCTTCACCTCGTGCGGATCGGTAATCAGCACTCGCTGCCCGTTGCGATAAACGATGTGCGCCGGCACCCCAACCACCGTCGAGTTTGGAGGCACGTCGCGCAGCACCACCGAACCCGCCCCCACCCGCGAGTTCTCGCCGATGGTGATGTCGCCAAGGATGTTCGCATTGTTGCCGACAAAAACTCCGCTGCACAGCGTCGGATGCCGCTTCCGTTTGCCCACGTCGCCGCCGCTGCCCGTCCCGCCCAGTGTGACGCCCTGGTAGAGCGTCACATCGTTGGCCACAATTGCGGTTTCACCAATCACCACACCCATGCCGTGATCGATCAGCAGCCGCCGCCCCAGCAGCGCACCGGGGTGAATCTCGACTCCAGTCCAGAATCGCGTTATCTGCGAAAGAATTCGCGCAGTCAGCCGCCATCCCCGTCTCCACAGCCAATGATTCAGCCGGTGACTCCACACTGCTTGCAAGCCGGGCGAGCAGAGGAACACCTGCAAACGCGACTGCGCCGCAGGATCGCGCTGCATCACCGACTCAATATCTTCGCGAATCCGCGCCAGCCATTCCATGGAGTTCCTTGAAGTGTGAAGTGCGAAGCGCGAGCCGATGCCTCTCACGCTTCACACTCCACACTCACACTAGCTCTTACAGATTCACCGGCTGCGCCACCAGCGCCGCCACTTCCGCGCGAATCGTCTCGAACAGCACACTCGACAGATACCGCTCGCCAAAACTGGGGATAATCACCACAATCAGCTTGCCTGCATTCTCCAGCCGAGCCGCCACCTTCAGAGCCGCATGTACTGCGGCGCCTGACGAAATGCCTACAAACAACCCTTCTTCCAACGGAAGTCTGCGCGCCATCGCTAACGACTCATCGTTGGTAACCTGGATCACCTCGTCGATCAGGTGGGTATCCAGAATCGCCGGTACAAACCCCGCTCCGATCCCCTGAATCTTGTGCGGCCCAGGCTTACCGCCGCTCAGTACCGGGCTGTCCGCAGGTTCAACCGCAACGACCTTGAACTCCGGCTTGCGCTCCTTGATATACCTGCCCACGCCGGTCAACGTCCCACCCGTTCCCACGCCGGAAATCAGAATGTCCGCCTTCCCGTCCGTGTCTTCCCAGATCTCCGGCCCGGTAGTCGCGTAGTGGATCGCCGGATTCGCAGGGTTGTCGAACTGCCCCAGAATGTAGCCATTCGGAGTCGCCGCCAAAATCTCATTCGCCTTGGCGATCGCCCCCTTCATGCCATTCGGCCCTGGCGTTAGCACCAGCTCCGCTCCAAAGCTGCGCAGCACCACGCGCCGCTCCATGCTCATCGTCTCCGGCATGGTCAAGATGATGCGATATCTCTTTACCGCTGCAACAAAGGCCAGTCCAATGCCGGTGTTGCCACTGGTCGGCTCAATCAGCACCGTCTCACCCGGCTTGATCTTGCCGTCTCTTTCCGCTGCCTCGATCATCGCGAGGCCAATGCGGTCCTTCACGCTGCTCATAGGGTTCTGGCTTTCCAGCTTCAACACCACTTGCCCCGGGAGACCCTTGGCGATGCGGTTCAGCCGCACCAGCGGAGTCTTTCCGATCAGTCCTGTCACATCCTCTGCAATACGCATGGCAAACACCTCTTCTTCAAGTTTCAGTGAAATGTGTTTCGCGAGTCGTGTGATTTTTCTGGGGTTGGCCGGGGTTGATTGCCCTGTCGCAAGCGATCGAATTATGCTTCCCGATCAAAATCCCGCGCAGAAACGCCTCGGCGTAAGTACCAGGCCGGCACTATCGACATCGAGACATGGCCAAAGGTTACGCCGAGGCACCCCGCCAGCGCAAGCGTAAGCTACAGTGAATTCAGTTAATTGATAAACTAAGGTTGGGTGCAAACGGCATGGAAATCCCAGCTTCAACGGTTGAGCCACCGATCGACCCGCCGATCGATAGGAATCACGTACTTCCCCCGAAAGCCCGTGCTTGTCTGCAATCTCTCGCAGCAAGCTACGTCTGGTGGAAGACCCCGGAAGAAGCAATGCTCTATCCCGACCGCGTCGCCGCACAGGTAATGAACCTTGGCGCCTTTGAAGATCTCACCACGATGGTAGAAGCCGCCGGCGAAGACTATTTGCGCGGCGTTCTAAGTCGTGCCGAAGTCGGCCAGCTCAATCCCCGTTCCTGGCACTACTGGCATTACCGCCTCGGTCTTGCTGAGTACGGTCGAGTTCCCGTGCCGCCTATGCCGGTAAGAAAAACGGCATGAATACCTTTTCCAAAAGCGATAAAGATATTCTCATCCACTCAGCTTCTGCCCTTCGACGAATTCCGATTCTCGGGAGGGCCTCGCATTTCCTGTCCTCCAGGGAGTAGAGCATTTTCCGTAAAGGCATGACCGAACAACCGAGGCCCGCGTGGCTTTTCACCAAGAAAAGCCACACTTCGCGGACTTTGGCCGGACCATACTATTACGGAAAAATGCTTTAGCTGTCAGTTCCAGGATGTACCAACACTTCATCCGAAACCACAAAGAACTTCGTCAGCGTCGAGCTCCCAAACGAAGTCAGAAACGCCACATCCGCAGCGTCCCGTCCGGTAGCCATCAGCACTCGCCCTATCCGCGGAGTGTTGTTGCGCGCATCAAACGCCCACCATTTGTGATCCAGATACACCTCAAACCACGCGCTGAAATCCATCGGCAGCCGCAACGGCACACCAATATCCCCAAGGTAGCCGGCAACATACCGCGCCGGAATATTCAGGCAGCGGCAAAACGTCAGCGCCAGATGCTGATAATCCCGGCACACGCCCACCCGCTCCGTGAACACATCCAGCGCCGTCTTGGTCGGCCGCGTCATTCCGTAGTTAAACGTCACCTTGGCGTTCACCCAGTCGCAGATTGCCTGCACCCGGTCCCACCCCGGCGGAATATGTCCAAAGAGATCCAGCGCAATTGCCGAGAGATGGTCAACCTCGCAGTAGCGGCTGGCGAGCAGAAATACCAGTACATCATCCGGCAGTTCCTGGGTCGGAATCTCTCTCGCCCCACGCGCCACCGGGTCCACCAGCCCCGAGTCCTCGATCAGTGTTGAGTTCCACAGCCGCAGATGCCCGGCCGGCGCATAAAACCGAGTGCAGATGTTCCCGTAGGAATCGCTATACTCATGAGAAGCAATCTCCCCGGCACTATGCTCGATGTGGACCGTGTCGGGTTCGCGCAGATCGGCAGCTCGTGAAGAATGCACACGAAGTTGGGCAACAAAGGACAGCGGAGCAGAAACGTCGAATTGAATGTCGTACCCTAAGCGAATGAGCATGGTCACTTGGATGCTCCTTAACTTTTTACTGTTGTAGCTGTAGGAAATCGGGTACGAAAGCAAAACCGCGGAGACCGAGGACGAATGACCTATTGTTTAAGCATCATGACACACGAAGGCCTGGTCATGGCGTCCGATTCGCGCACTAACGCCGGTTCCGACGACCTCAATGTGGCCCGCAAGATGCACACCTTCACTCAGCCCGGTGAGCGCGTCTTCGTCATCCTCTCCAGCGGGAGCCTCTCGCTCAGCCAGTCGGTCATCAATCTTCTCCGCGCCAGTTTTAACGCCGGAGAAGGCCTGGCTCAGGCCAGCTCAATGTACGAAGCCGCCCGCGAAGTCGGCGAAGCCGTCCGCCAGGTGTCGGACCTCGACCGCGCGGCTCTCGAGCGCGACCAATACAACTTCAATGTTCATTTGCTGTTAGGTGGCCAGGTCCGCGGCGAAGCACCCCGCACCTTTCTCATCTACCCGCAGGGCAACCCGCTAAGCTCCACCGAAGACTCGCCTTTCTTGCAGTTGGGCGAATGCAAATACGGGCGTCCCATCCTCGACCGCGGCATCGTCTACGAATCCACCAGCCTCAAATCGGCGGCAAAGTACGCGTTGCTCTCCTTCGACGCCACCATGCGCTCCAACGTGACCGTGGGACCGCCCATCGAAGTCGTTCTCTATGAGAAGGATAGTTTCAATCTCGACAACTACAGAAGATTCAAAGACCTGGACCCGGAACTGGCGACCATCCACGCTCTATGGGAGCGCGCTCTCAGAAACGCAGTCGAAGACCTGCCCGACCTCACCTTCGGCCCGCATCCGGCGCACGAGAATCAGCCGGCACTGCTTTAGCGCAGGGAGAGTGATCGCATGATCGAACTCATTGGACTCGTGATCGCGACCACCCTGTTCTTCGTCATCTCTGCTCTGGCTAGTCTTCCGTTTGCTCTCTTGACGTGGATAATACTTCGTCGTCAGAACGGTTTCAAAAAGCTTTGGATCATGGTGGGTGCTGCGATCCCACCAGCCTCAGCCGCCTACATGCTTCTTTGCGCGGTTATTTTTGCTTTCTTTGTGCCGGGGGCAACCGACCGTCTCTTCTTTGATTTCAACGAACCGTTGCCGAACGGCTACATCCTCAAAGGCTTGGCAAAAATGCCCGATTTTGCCTATATCGACTCGATGCGCCAGGGTGATTCGCAGCCTCAGCTGCTTGGCAATATCGCGCGGATTGACGTGGATGGCCCCTTGGTCTTCGGGGAGTACAGTCACAAATTCGGCAGCTTCGATGAGCCGGTACCAGATCACATAAAGTACTTCATCTTCGACACTCACACGAGGCAAATGCAGAATCTGATAACCCTTCCGTTCGAAGACCCATATTCGGGGCACCCTCTCCATCTCGTCGAGTCTCAGTTCTTCCGCAGCCATGAGCCCGCCCAGATCTTGCGCCGGCGAATCGAAGACGCCATCTATTTCGGGCCGCCGATTCTCGTGACGCTCGCCTTTTTCGCATTTCTTGTAATAATCCGCAAATCGCTTCCAACAGAATTCGCGCCTCTGAGCTAGTGATCAGCTGATCCAGTGTCAATCGGAGTCCAGTCACGACAATTACTGCCGTTTCAAAGGCAAAGACCCTGAGCTCGAAACCATCCACGCCCTCTAGGAGCGCTCCCTAAAAAATGCCGTAGAAGACCTGCCCGATCTGCACTTTGACCGGCATCCGGCTCACCGGTCCCAGCCCGTGCTGTTTTAGCCAGTCACTCTTCCTGCGCAAGACCATTCAGCCAGCTCAGGCGTCGAGATATCAGGTCGCGTCAAGAGAACGAGACACCAGATGTCGTCAAGCTTCATCGCCATCGGTCCAGCGCGGGAAGGTTTGTAACCAATCCTACGCATCGTTTCTGGCTTGTTTCCTCCGTTTTCAGACCTCCTGTTAGAATTAAGGTGGCCAGGAATGCGGCACAGTGCCGTTCTTTGCGCCTCCAACCGTGCGGCTCTCAGTCAATTGACGTGGCCGAACCAAATGGCTAAACGAATTGGCCGAAACAGGATAAGGAAAATAGAAACTCTGTGAGTCAGACGATACGCAATATCGCCATCATCGCCCATGTCGACCATGGCAAGACCACCCTCGTTGACGCCATGCTGCGTCAGTCCGGCACCTTCCGCGCCAATGAGCAGGTCGCCGAGCGCGTCATGGACTCCAACGATCTCGAGCGCGAGCGCGGCATCACCATCCTCGCCAAGAACACGGCCATCTTCTTCGAGGGCGGCAAGATCAACATCATCGACACCCCCGGCCACGCCGATTTCGGCGGTGAAGTCGAGCGCGGCCTCAAAATGGTCGATGGCGTCATGCTCCTCGTCGACGCTGCAGAAGGCCCGCTGCCTCAGACCCGCTACGTTCTCGCCAAGGCTCTCGAAGCCAAGCTCAAGCCTATGGTGGTCATCAACAAGATCGACCGCCCCGACGCCCGCGTCCAGGAAGTGCTGAACGAGATCTACGACCTCTTCATCGACCTCGACGCCGAAGAAGACCAGCTCGACTTCCCCGTCCTCTACTGCGTCGCCAAGCAGGGCACCGCGACCACCGACATGAACGTCGTAGGCACCGACCTGCAGCCGCTCTTCCACGCCATCGTCAACACCATCCCGCCCGCCACCGGCGACCCGGAAGCCCCGCTCCAGATCCTCGTCACCAACCTCGACTACTCCGAATACTTCGGCCGTATCGCCATCGCCCGTGTCTTCCAGGGCACATTGCACGCCGGCGACGAAGTCATGGTTTCCCGTCGCGACCTCTCGCTGCAAAAGGTCAAGATCACCAAGCTCTTCACCTTCGCCGGCCTCAAGCGAACCGAAACCACGGTCACTGAAGTGGGCGATATCGTAGCCATTGCGGGCGTCGAAGGCATCACCATCGGCGAGACCTTCACCAGCGTCGACAACCCCATGCCGCTGCCGCTCATCGTCATCGACGAGCCCACCATCGCCATCCAGTTCAGCGTCAACAACTCGCCCTTCTGCGGCAAGGAAGGTTCGCTCGTCACCAGCCGCAACCTGCGTGAGCGCCTCGACCGCGAACTCCTCACCAACGTCTCCATTCGCGTCGAAGAGACCGGCAGCCCCGATAGTTTCAAGGTCCTCGGCCGTGGTGAAATGCAACTCGGCGTGCTCATCGAAATCATGCGCCGCGAGGGCTTCGAACTCATGGTCGGCCGCCCTGAGATCGTCACCAAGACCGTCGACGGCGTCAAGATGGAGCCGGTCGAGCACCTTACCGTCGACGTGCCCGAAGAGCACACCGGCGTAGTCATCGAAAAACTCGGCCCCCGCAAGGGCGAGATGACCAAGATGCATAATCATGGGTCAGGCCGCGTGCGCATGGAGTTCCGCGTACCCAGCCGAGGCATCATCGGCCTGCGTTCTGAAATGCTCACCGAGACTCGCGGCACCATCGTCATGAACACCCTCTTCGACGGCTACATGCCCTACCAGGGCGAGATTCCGCAGCGTCCCTCGGGTGCCCTCATCAGCGACCGCCAGGGCGTGACAACAACCTATTCGCTGCACGGCTTGCAGGATCGCGGTGTGCTGCTGGTTGGCGCCGGTATCGAAGTCTACGAAGGCATGATCGTCGGCGAGCACTCTCGCGAAAACGACCTTGACGTCAACGTCGTTCGCGAAAAGAAGCTCACCAACATGCGCGCTTCCAGTTCGGACGAAGCCCTCCGCCTCGTCCCCTACCGCATGATGAACCTCGAGCAGGCAATCGAATTCATCGCTGAAGACGAGCTGGTCGAAGTCACCCCCAAGAACCTCCGCCTGCGCAAAAAGATCCTCCAGGCCAACCGCCGCCCCAAGACTCGCCAGAGCGGCGGAGAATAAGCACCTCCGCAGCGAACCGATCTCCCGCCAAACACATCCGGACAGGGTAGTTTTGGCGGGAGCGAGGATATCCGAAAGTGCTGTTCATTCAGATACTTGCACCGCAAGACGACCGAATAGCAAACCCTCAGTAGTCGCGCCCCTATGGTACCTTTCAAGTACGGCTCTACGAATGGGTCGAAAGCTACCTGATGCCCGAGCAGCAAGAGCAAAAACCCTCCCTGCCAGATACCCCGTCATCCGACAATCCGGGGATGGGGCAAGGGTCAGGTCCGGTACAAGACACTTCGATGCAGCCACCTCCCACCGCCCCGACCACCGATCCTGTCCAGCTACCGCCCACGCAAGTCCGTCCTCAGCAGAGCAATCCTCAGCGCATCCCCCACTGGCTCCAGCAGGCCGAGCGATTCCTCCGCGTCATAGTACGCATGTATCTTGGACTTCTGGTCTGCCTCGCGCCATGGTTTCCCGCCGCCTGGGATGCAAACCCGCTATTTACGTCGTCGCCCACGCTGGTAGCTTTCGTCACCCAGGGCTGGGTCCGCGGAGTCGTCTCCGGCCTCGGCCTGCTCAACCTCTACATCGCCCTCCGCGACGCCATACGCGACCCCGCCGACCGCGGCTAGCCGCAACTCCTCCTACTCAGCCGGCGTCAGCATGATGTTGCGAAAAGCGACGTGGCCCTTTTCCGACCCCTGCAGATAAATCGGCGCAGGCAGCGCTTCATGGCTATTCAGCGCGCCACCGGTAATCCCCGGAATCTCCTGATTGTCGATAACCGTCTTCCCTTTCAGCACCACAGTGACCTTTCGCCCGATCAGCGTGATGTCAAATGTTTGCCAAACATCCGGACTTCGCGGCTGCTCCGGCGAGGGAGCAAGAAAACCATAAACTCCGCCGGTGTGGTGGCTAGGAGGCTCCGCCTGCGATTCGGTCTCGATCTGTACCTCGTATCGTCCGCGCAGATACACCCCGCTGTTCGCATCTTTCCCGCAGTTGAATTCAACATGCAGCTTGAAGTCCTGAACAGCGCGATCACTGATCAGCTCAGGGCCATTTCCCGGGGTCACCAGCGATCCATCCTTCACCGTCCACGAGGGCGGCCCGGCGGCGCTCATCTTCCACCCAGTCAGGTCCTTCCCGTTGAATAGCGGAACCGGCTTCCCCCACTTGGGCGGCGCTGGCTTAGTCAGCGCCGGCGCCCGCTCACCCACCCAATGCCAAGTCCCTCCGTCCAGCCCGGTTATCGTTCCCGACAAGGTTTTTCCACCCATCAGGCTTCCCTGAAAGACCACATCGCTCTTCGCTCCCTCTTCATCTTTGGGAGAGGTAAACGTCAGTTGTCCACTTGATATCTGGACTTTCGGAAGCGGCCGGGCATTGCCCCAGCGCCCAACCATCCGCGCCTTCAATTCGCCATTCTCCTGCCGTATCTCCACCCATGACGGATGCTCCCCATCCGGACCCTTGAGCGTCAAATCCCACCGGCCCAGAAAGGGTTGGACAGAGGCAGTCTTCGGAGAAGACGCGCCTTTACCTGAATCTCCCGGCTGAGAGAAGCCACTTGCGGATGTAACCGCCATCGCAAGGGTTATGCAGAGAACCACGCTATACATTTTCACGAAATCTGAACTCCTTGATTCCAACCGCAATGCTCATAGATGCCCAGCGAGACAGAGTCTCCGCTCATCACCCAAGCGACTTGATCGTTTGAGAAGCCGCATCCCAGTAGACCGGACTCTTGCGGAAGTATGACTCATTCGCCAGATGACAGGCCAGAGCCGCATTGTGGCCGAAGACAGCATCCTGCAAGAGCGGCTTGCGCGACCGCACCGACTCAAAGAACTTCCAAAGATGCGGCTTCAGATCGTCATAGTCGTTTCCGTTGTAAGTGATGCTCTCAGGCGCAGGCTCTTTTCCCGGCGCAGGATCATGCTCCGCATGCCACTGCTGCACATACTTATCCCTCAAACGCGCTGGGAACGAACCGGAGTAATAGCTCGGCGAAGTGTCGACCCCAGGCTGCGGGCTATAGGTGACGCTGAACTCGCGCAACTCAATCACGCCTTTGGAACCCATGAAGCGGGTAACCTCAGTCGACTCGCACCCCAGCGACAAGCGCATATAGACCGGCACATCCCCATATTCAAAAAGCACCGGATGCACATCCGGCATGTTGCGCCCATCCTTCCACCGGTAAATGCCGCCAAAAGCCGACACGCGCCTGGGAACCTCGTTGACGCCAATCACGCATTGCATGCCGCTGATCAGGTGCACCAGCAGATCGCCGGCAACGCCCGTCCCATACTCCTTCCAGCACCTCCAGCGCGCAAACGTAAGAGGGTCAAAAGCCTTCTTCGGTACCGTCCCCTGCCACGTATCCCAAACCAGATTCTCAGGCGACAGATCGGGAGGCGGAGGATACTCCCACGCGCCATTAGGATCGTTGCGGCCATAGGTCGCCTCGATCAGGTTCAGGTCTCCTATCGCGCCCTGATCGAAAAGCTCCTTCGCCTTTGCGCAAACGACAGAACTGGTGCGCTGCGCTCCAATCTGCACGATCCGATCCGTCTTTTGGGCAGCAGCAACCATCGCCAATCCATCCGCCGGATTGTGCGACATAGGCTTCTCGCAGTACACATCCTTGCCCGCCGCCAGGGCATCCACCACCACCTGCATATGCCAATGGTCGGGCACGGCCACGATGATGGCGTCGATATCTTTGGCATCCAGCAGTTCCTTGTAATGGCGCGTAGTCCGGATCGGCTTGCCCACGATCTCCTTGGCCAGTTCATGGCGCCCATCGTAAAGATCCGCCGCAGCCACGCACTCCACCCCGCGCAGTTGAATGGCGTTCGTCAGCAGTCCCGACCCCTCCATGCCAACGCCCACGATGCCGAAGCGAACCCTGTCACTCGCGGCAACCGGCCCAAAGTCGGCCATGGACGGCTCCGGATCCAGAAATATCGATCCAGCCACCAGAGAAGCCCCGGCAGCTCCTACAGTCGTCTTCAGGAACCTGCGGCGCGAGAGAAAGGGCATATACATTCGTTCAATCCATTTCCGGAGAGATAACCATCTCCTGTCAGAATCCACCTGTCGGAATCCACCTGTCGGAGTCCGCTGCCGCCCACTCGTGCGGATACCAAACCCAAGTCCCACGGCAGCCTATTCCTTCTAGTCCCCCCAGCTACCCCTGTCAAGAACCGGCAGACGGGGCAAAGCGATCATCATGCATTCCGGCACTCCCATCTCAATCAGCCTCGGCCCGCGTCCAATTTGCCCCTCGCGTCCGCTCCGAGCCGGCCACTCCGATACACTCATTGTTCAGACTCCCGGTGTCAGCCTGGCTGTATACGCTCCTGGCCCGGAACGCGCAGAGACACGCCATGAGCGACCAATCCAGAGACCAATCCCGTACCAGCCCGCTGCCCGACACCACTCCCGCAGAACCTCAGCCTGCGCTCCCGCCACTCGACCGCGCTCCCCTCGCCTATGAAAATCCAGCCTTCCTCAACAGCGCGGACGGCCGCATCATCCGCATCCTCTCCGAATACACCGAGCCCCTCGCTCGCTTCCGTCACGAACGCATCCAGGACACAGTCGTCTTCTTCGGTTCTGCTCGCTTCAACGGCCGTGAAGAAGCCGACCGCGCCCTCGAGCTCCTCGACAACACCGGTTCCACCCAGCCTGCGCCGCCTGAAGAGCAGCCCGCCAGCATTCCCGAGATCGCCGAAGGCACCGCCACCGAACTCGGCCGTCGCCGCGCCGTAGCCGCCGTCGAAATGGCCCGCTACTACGAGGAGGCCCGGCGCCTCGCCTACATGATTACCAACTGGGCCCGCACCATTCCCTCGCCTCGCCACCGCTTCGTCATCACCTCCGGGGGGGGCCCGGGCATCATGGAGGCAGCCAACCGCGGAGCGCACGAAGCCGGCGGCAAGAGCATCGGCCTCAACATCAAGCTCCCCTTCGAACAGCGCCCCAACCCTTACATCACCCCGGCGCTCAACTTTGAGTTCCACTACTTCTTCATGCGCAAGCTCTGGTTCGCATACCTGGCCAAGGCGCTGGTCGTCTTCCCCGGCGGCTTTGGCACTATCGACGAGATGTTCGAGGTCCTCACCCTCGTCCAGACCCACAAGCTGGCCAAAAAAATCACCGTGATCATCTACGGCGAGGACTATTGGAAGAAGGCCTTCAACTTCGACTGGCTGGTCGATACCGGAGCCATCTCTCCCAAAGACCTCGACCTCTTCCAGTTCGCCGACACTCCCGAGCGAGCCTTCGAATTGCTGAAAGCAGGCCTGCAAGCCGACCACCTCGATGCCCCCCAGCTGGGGTTGCAGCAGTACACAGGCGAGTTCTCAGGCACTGAGGTCGTTCCCGGCCTCAACCTCGAAGACATCGTCGGTCCCGACTTCGCCAAAACGCTGTAGCCGTACCCATTCGGCGGGAACCCCGAGGTTCGGGCTTGCGTAAGGGATCCATAGGTTTCGATTCCCGGCAGCGCGCAGCCGGAACCCCACATCAATGACCTCGTTCCCGCCCACCCCCGTTTCAGCTTCGCGCTCCCTGCCCGCCCCGCCGTCTCCCTCGCCGCTCTCACTGCGCATCGGTTTCTGGCTCTGTATCGTCATCGCTGTCGCAGTCGTGATCCGTCGAGTCCTCGCCCTAGCCTATCCTCCGCGCTCCGCGCCACCGCAGATGGCTGGTCTGGACGAAGCCTTCGCCTCTCATGCCGCATTGACCCTGGCCCACATTCTCCCCGCGTTGGCCTTCGTCCTCCTCGCGCCCTTTGTCGTCTTTCGCAAGTCGCTCACCCCATCCTGGGCAGAGCGCGCAATCTACCCACTCGGTCTGATAGTCGGTTTGACCGCCTACGCCATGAGCACCTTCTCAGTCGGAGGCTGGATCGAGCGCTCCGCCGTCCTGCTCCTCGACACCCTGTTTCTCCTGAGCCTGCTACGCGCGTGGCTTTACCGTCGCAAAAGCGAGCTGCTCCAGGCCCGGCGCTGGATTCTGCGCGCCATCGTCATTCTGCTCGGCATCGCAACCACCCGCCCGGTCATGAGCATTTTCTTCGCGACCGCCCCGCTGACTCACCTAACTCCCAACCAGTTCTTCGGCATAGCCTTCTGGATCGGCTTCAGTATCAACGCCATAGTTATCGAACTCTGGCTCCGTTCCAGCCGCTGGAAGCTCCAAGCAGCCGCGCAGGCCTGACCGTCCCGCCTCCCGGTACTCCCTTGATTCCCCAGCGATTTGCACGGAGTTTTCGCCTCCCATTCACCTTCTGTTTACGCATTTGCCCACATACTGAGGCAAGAAATCCCGTTTTCCGAGCGAAACAGGAGGCCGAATGCCCACTTCTACGATCTCGTACATGTGGCGCGACCCCGATGCGGTGCGCGCATTCCAGACCGGAGTCTCTCTCCATAGCCATACCAACCAGTCCCAGGAGACTCTCGACTTCGTGGCTGATTGGGGGGCGCAATTCGCTGTCGCCCGCCCTCTGCTCCAACGGCTCGAGCGCAGGTCGCAGGAGTCTCACGGCATCGCCGTCAACTGGAAAGCCAGCTACTGGACTCCGCCTCTGACACCCCGCCTCGCCTTCGACCTCGAAAGCAAACAGATCGAAGACCTGAACCTGGCAGCATTGGTCTCCGTCTCCGATCACGACAACATTTCAGCCCCGCTCAAGCTGCGCTCCATCGCCTCCGCGCGCCACACCCCGGTTTCCGTCGAGTGGACCACGCCCTACGGCGGCCAGCAGACTTTCCACCTCGGCATTCACAACCTGCCCAGCGCCCGCGCCTCCGAGTGGATGGCCACTCTCGCCGATTTCACCGCCAACCCCAGCGACGCCCATCTCACCGAGCTCCTCGTCGCGCTCAACGCGGAGCCCAACGTCCTGGTCATCTTCAATCACCCGCTCTGGGATCTCTACCGCATCGGCCAGGAGAAGCACGATTTTCTGGTCAACGAATTCCTCCAGAAAAACGGCGCTCACTTCCACGCACTCGAACTCAACGGCCTGCGCGACTGGGAAGAAAACCGCGCCGTCCGACGTTTAGCCGAGCGCTGGAACATGCTCCTCATCTCCGGCGGCGATCGCCACGGCGTCGAACCCAACGCCAACATCAACCTCACCAACGCCACCAGCTTCACCGAATTCGTCCACCAGATCCGCAAAGAGCGCCACAGCGACATCCTATTCATGCCGCAATACGCCGAGCCCTGGAAGCATCGCATCCTGCAATCCACCATGGACGCCATCCGCAACTATCCCGAATTCCCGCAGGGCTCCCGCACCTGGGACGAGCGCGTCTACCATCCCGACGCAAACGGCGTAGTTCGCCCGCTGAGCGAAATATGGCCGGGTGGCCACGCCCCACGCCTGCTCTCCGGCATCCTCGCCATGGTGCGCCTCATGAGCACCGGTCCCGTATCCAGCAGCCTGCGCTACGCCTGGAGCGACTCCAGCCAGCTCCGCTTCGAACTGGGAGACCAGGAAGCCTACTAACCAGCAATTCCACAACCGTACTGTTCCAGCGCCATCGGCGCGGCGCTATCCCAGACCAGGCCATCGGCCTGGGTTAGAGATTCGAAGGAACACACCAGGGCTGAAGACCGATCTTGTTTACGGCCGGGTACCCATCCTTAACGCCATCCTCATCGCGGCAAGGGTGGGATACGCTAATCTGATTACCAGCATAATCACCCCCTATGCAATCCACCACACCCCGAGTAGCGTACTTCCCCGACTCCTTCCACGAAGTCAACGGAGTCGCGCATACCAGCCGCCACTTCGAAGCCTTCGCCCGTCGCAAAGACCTTCCCTTTCTCTGCGTCCGCGCCGGCGACCGAACCGAAAACGGCGCCCCGGCGCTGATCGAAGACGGGAATGTCTGGACCCTCGAACTCCCGCGCGGCATCTTCTCCTTCGCTCTTGAAAAAGACCTCCGTTTCGACCCCGCCTTTCCCCGCCACATCCCGGTGATCGGCGAGGTGCTCGACCGCTTCCGCCCCGACCTCATCCACATCACCGGCCCCAGCGAAGTAGGCATGCTCGGCGCAGGTCTCGCCCACCATCGCAGCCTGCCTCTCGCTGCCTCATGGCACACCAACGTCCATGAATATCTCGCCCGACGCTCCGACTGGCTGTTGAAGTTCTTACCCGAACGTCAATCCCAATCCGCCGGGCAAAAAATACAGGACCTGACGCTCGCCGCCGCTGCCCGCTTCTACTCCATCGCCAAAGTTCTCTACGCCCCCAATATCGAGCTCTGCCAGCTCCTCGAATTGGCCACCGGCCGCCCCTGCCTTCTCATGCCGCGTGGCGTCGATACCGAACTGTTTACGCCAGCGAAACGGTCGCCCGTTTCAGCCGACACTCCTTTCATCCTTGGCTTCACAGGCCGCCTTTCCATCGAGAAGAACATCACCCTCCTCGCCACCATTCACAGCCAGCTACTGGAGCAGGGAATTACCAACTTCCGCTTCCTCATCATCGGTCAGGGCGACGAAGGCCAGTGGCTTCGCGACCGAATGCCGCAGGCCGGATTCGCCGGTGTCCTGCGTGGCGAAGCCCTCGCGCAGGCCTACGCCAGCATGGACCTCTTCGTCTTTCCCTCGCACACCGACACCTTCGGCAACGTCGTCCTCGAAGCCCTGGCCAGCGGCGTCCCCGCCGTAGTCACCCCCGACGGCGGTCCGCGCTACATCGTCCGCGAAAACGAAACAGGCCACATCGTTTCCGATGAAAGCTTCACCCCCGCCATTGCAGCCCTCATCGCCGACCCGGCTAAACACGCCGCAATGCGCGAAGCCGCAAGAGCCTACGCCCTGACCGCCTCTTGGGACGCGGTCTTTGAAGGCGTCTACAACGGCTACAACCAGATCCTCCCAATCAAATCAGAACTCGCCACAGCCGTCTCGTAGCGAAGCCGCGGGCCAGTCACACAAAGGCGGGTTCCTATAGTCATTTACAGACTTTTACGCCTTCTCCAACCTCAAAAAATCCCTCCGCCCAGCTCCGCACAATGCGAACATAAGCCATGCCAAAACGGATCGCCCTCTTAACCATCCTCTGTCTCGCAGTCCCCGCCCTCGCGCAACCCGTCCCGAACTCAGACATAGATAAAGACCTCTTCGAAGTGACTATTCCTCAGCTACAGGCCTTCTACGCCTCGCACAAATACACCGTCACGCAGGTCGTCCAATGGCATCTCGCCCGCATTCACAAATACAACGGTATCTACCGCGCCGTAGAACAAGTCCTGGAACAGGAAGCCCTCGCCGCTGCGGATCAAGAGGATCGCGAAGCTGCTGCCGGGGTTTATGCAAACGCCCTTCACGGCCCGCTCTGGGGCGTGCCTATCGTCATCAAGGCAAACACCAGCATCCAGGGCCAGATCACGACAGACGGCTGGGCCGGTTACACCATCCCCGGAAAGGAACTGGTCGCCCCTAAGGACGCGACCATCATCACCCGCCTGCGCGCCGCCGGAGCCATCATCATCGGCCACACCAATATGCCCGACTTCGCCGGCAGCGACACCAACCGCAGCAGCTCCTTCGGCCGCACCGGAAACGCCTACGACGTCCGCTTCTCTCCGGGAGGCTCAAGCGGCGGCACCGTTACAGCGGTCACCAGCAACATGGCCCTGCTCGGCAACGGCACAGATACGGGAAACTCCATCCGCATGCCCGCCGCGACGTCTGCTGTCATCGGCGTCTTCCCCACGCGCGGCCTGGTATCCATCGCAGGCATTGCCCCTCTCGACTGGCTCCTCGACAACACCGGCCCCATCGCCCGCAACGTCACCGACGCCGCCATCGCCCTATCAGTCATGGCCGGACCCGACCCACTCGACCCGCGCACCCTCGAATCCTCCAGCAAAGCCCAGCCCGGCCCTTACACCCAATACCTCAAGCCTGACGCACTCAAAGGCAAGCGCTTTGGCGTTCCAGCCTTCATCCTCAGGGGCACAGACGTACCGTTCCAGGGCATCGCAGCGGTCGTCCCTCAAGCTCAGGCCGAAGCCGAAGAGCTCCGCACCGCCACGCCTCTGCAGCCCGCTACCCGCGCCGCATTCCTCAAGTCCCTCGACGGCCTGCGCGCGGCCGGGGCCGAAATCGTCTTCGACGACAACATCATGCCTGACTTCTTCGCCCAGATCGCCAGCCGCGTTGGCACGCTGCCTTATATCCGCGAAGGCACCGAGAACTTCCTGAGAGACTTTGGCCCGGCCCTCTACCACTCTCCTGAAGAATACGAAAAGGCCGTTGGCAAGCCGCTCCCGCGCACGGTCATCGGTGACTCCGGTTCCAATGATCGTCGCGGACTCCCCGCGCAGAGTCAGGCCCACATCGAAACCGACCCCGCCTACGCAGCCAACGTCACCAAACCACGCGAGACAGCCTTGAAGATCTTCGATGAAACCCTCGACCGCTACCACCTCGACGGCTACGTCTACCCAGCCACCCAGATGCCTCCGCCTGACGAAACCATGCCCCAGAACGGCAAGATCAGCGGCGGCCCACACAGCGAAACCAGCTGGGTCAACATCCTAGGCGTTCCTGCCGTCGTGGTCGTAGGAGGTTTCTATCCAGGCGGCCTGCCCTTCGGTCTTGAAATCTCCACCCGCCGCTGGCATGACGGCGACCTGCTCGGCTGGGCCTACGACTACGAGCAACACACGCACTACCGCCATCCGCCGGTGCTGGTCGAAGGCGGCCTGCTCCCCAACGCCCCATGATTAGCCGGCCGGTCTACGAAAATTGTTCTACGTAGAGCATCGCTCAGCGAACGGAGAGGCTTTGGCAAAGAATGTTGGAAGTGGCCTGGTTTCAACGGGTTGGACTTGCGCAATTTATGGGCTAATTGTGGGTTGCTACAGCGAACGGGGAAGTGATGGATTGAGCGGCGTGGAACAATCCCTCGTCGGCGTTCATGCAATCGCTTTTTTGTTTTTCATTCCGAATGAAATCTGACGCCTCCCGGCGGGACTCACCGTTTCCTTCGGGCCCAGAACGGCTGTAAGAACGATCCCGATGTGCCAAAGGCGCATCTCATCCCAGCCCCGAGTAACGCCCCATAAGCCCTAACTTAAATCGGAGCGAGTTCGAAGGTGCCGCTCACGCTAGTTTGCCGGCGGTAACTTCCAAGTAACCCACCATCCATTCAGAACGCCCATTACAGAGAGGAGTGCGATAATGTGGCACTGAACGCCGAGAGGCCATATTTGAACCGACCAGTTCTGACAAGTTCGTGTGCACGTATTCGCCGAGGGATGCTGGTCCTCTTGCTCTGGCTATCTGGTTTGGGGGTGCCTGCCCAGAAGACGAGCCAGAGCGCGGTTCTGGACGCTCCAGTCACTGAAGAAACGGCTGTGAGTTTCTTTTGGATTGGCGACTTAGACTCTCACTGGAGAGACCCGATTGATTTTTACACCGTTGCCGACACTGACCGGAGGCTTCATACGGTCGAGATGGCTCCAGCGGCGAATCCAAAGCGACAGCCGATGGCATTCATCAAAAGGCTGGAGATGCAGCGCCTGATTGAAGGGGTGAAGTCTCTCGGTCTCCACTGGGTGGACATCAGGCGTAAGGAAGTTTTGAGAGATTACGAGCACCGTGACAATTCGGGCTTCTTGGACATAACGGTTGTTTCTTCAAAGGCATCTACGAAGTCACACATTCGCATTGCTAGAATGTGCGACCAACTTGCGACGTTGGATTCCACGATGCCATCCCCGCGCATCCTTTGGCAGTTCCAAACGTTCAGGTGGGACAACGGATGCAAGGTACCCGGCTACCATAACGAGGCGCGTCCAGAGTAGCCCCTTGCGGTCATGGGCGGCTGACTGGCTGCTCGGAAATTACTCCTTGATTACTGCCGAGTAGGCCACAATCCAGATGCAACCTTACTCAGGGACCGTTGCGCGTTTACTTAGGTGTTCTTCCCCGGGGTACTCTGCTGTTCCCGACCCAATGACAAACTGACACCACATATCCATGGGGTCGGTCAAGCCAATCTGGCCGCTTGGCAAATGTGCCGGATATTTGATCTCTGTCACTGTCACGCCTCTCGCGCTTAACAAACCGGAACTAATTCTTAAGTTAGCGCTCAGGGTGCAACACTCCCAGAATTACGAGCCACGCAGGAACGGAGAGCCGAAAGCCTATTGATCGCTTACATCAGGGAGGCAACTCGGGCATTCAGCGATGGCCCGGGTTCCCGACGTCTCGATTCCGAAACATAGGGCACCCGGCCACATCAACTACTCAACCTCCCCGATGTACACCCCAAACGCCGGCAACTCGATTTTGTCGAGGCCAGATGGGTCGGCTGCTCCCGGAGTCTTGACCAGAGTTTTCAGCCTGCTGCCGGTGACTCCGGCGCTGAGATTGACTGTTTGCGGATCGGCGGTGAAGTTAGTCGCTACGACTACAGATTGCTTGCCCGGCCCCTTTCGAAGCCAGCTCAACACTTTGGTATTTTCCGTATCGAGCATCACGTGCTCACCCGAGATCAAGACCGGATTTGTCTCCTTCAGCTTGATCAGCGCCCTATACCAATTCAGGAGTGAATTCGGATCAGCTTCTTCCGCCTTCACATTGATCTCAGACTTGTTAGGAGGCACGGGCAGCCACGGCTTCGCAGTCGAAAATCCCGCGTATTCCGAGTCATCCCATTGCATCGGCGTACGCTCGCCATCCCGGCCCTTATCTTTGGGCCAGCCGGTGAGTCCGACCGGGTCTTTCACATCTTCCTTGCGCGTCGGAGGGGTAGTCTTCATGCCGATCTCCGCGCCGTTGTAGAAAAGCGCCGCACCCCGGCTTGCAAACAGAATCGTCGATAGAACGCGCGTGATGTCGGTGTCATGCACGCCGTCGCCATATCTCGCATCGATGCGCGCATTATCATGGTTGTCGAAGACGATGAGCGGAATGTTGCCGTCCAGCTTGGTCTCGGCGTCGTTGAGTTTGCTGCGAAAGGTCGCGACATCCAGCTTGTTGATGAAGCCGATCTGCGTATCCATCGGTAACTCAAACTCTGGCTTGTCTTTAGTGCCATAGAGCTTCAGCAGGTCGCCGATCGCGGGGACATAGGTCTCTCCGATCATCACCCTCCTGCCGGGGAAGACATCGGGCTTCACACTATCCTGCACCTGACGGATATGCGCTACGACGACATCGACTTGAGGCAGGCCGCTGGTGCGGGTCTCGCCTAATGCCACATCGCCATAGTTGTTCAAATAGGACTTGCCGTCTTTGTCCTTGAGCACGTCTTCGTCGGTCCAGTTGGGATCTTCGAAGAGCGTTGGGATGGCATCGAAGCGGAAGCCGGCCACGCCCTTGTTCATCCAGAATTTCAGAATGTCGTCGAAGGCTTTCTCGACGGCGGGGTTGTTCCAGTTGAAGTCGGGCTGCTGGATATAGAACTTGTGGTAATACCATTGACGGGTCTTCTCATCCCACTCCCATGCGGAGTGGCCAAAGTCGGAGAGCCAATTATTTGGTGGCTGACCTTTGTCGGTTGCCGTCTGGCCCTTGCCATCTTTCCACACATACCAGTTGCGGTAAGGATTGGTCTTCGAACTACGCGATTCCTCAAACCACTTGTGCTTATCTGAGGAGTGATTCATCACCATGTCCATGATCACGCGGATATTGCGCTTCTTCGCTTCAGCTACGAGCCGGTCAAAGTCCGCCATTGTGCCGTATTGCGGATCGATAGCTTCGTAGTCAGAGATGTCATAGCCGAAATCTACCTGCGGGGAAGGGTAGATGGGCGAAAGCCAGATTGCCTCGACGCCCAGCTTTTGCAGATAGTCGAGGCGCGAGGTGATGCCGTTCAAATCGCCAATGCCATCTCCATTGGAATCCTGAAAACTGCGCGGGTAGATCTCGTAAATGACAGCGTTCTTCCACCAGTTTTTGAGATCGTCGGCCGAGTTGCGGCCAGCGGCGGGCGTGGCATCATGCGCCTGGCCCAGGCCCGACGGGGCCGCGTAGCCAACCGCCAGAACCGTCGCCAAAGCGAGGAAAGATCGAGCCGCGAGGAGTGCGGCCATCTTCGTGGGTTTCATGTTTGTGTTTCCTCCGGTCGTCGTCCGCGGCTCGGTGTCTTCGGCTGCGGTTTGACTCCGCCAAAGTAATCTATTTGTAACCGGCTGTACAGATGTTTATGGCGGTATTCGCGGTGTAGTTCGTTACTTCGATGCTGGGGTGCCGCCGGTCTTATCCGTCTTTCCCAGCCGGTCAAAGTCGACGCCGAATTTCGGATCCTTGCGCGTACCCTCCACGTGGATCGGCACATCTGTTCCCGCGCCATTCTTGTGCAGATAATGATCTGCCGGCTTCAACAAAAAGCCCTTCCACCCGCCGACGATCTGAGAGAGCGAAGCGTCGAGCCGCGCATCTCCAACAAAATTCAAAGTTCCGGCCCGCAGTCCGTAAGTGCCATGCGCCACAATCTGCGCGCCTGGAACCTGATAGGTCAGATCAGGTAGTTGCAACTGACCTCCGCCTAATTTGAAATGCCCCTGCATCTCCGACAAAATGCTCGACGGATCGGTCGTCTTCACTTCTCCGGGCTTGCCCTGTCCGCGCAGACTTAACTCTTCAATCTTCCCCTGCATTGAATCGCTGCTGAAATGCGCATTGCTCAGATGAAACTGCCCATCCAGCAGGAGCTTGTCCCACACGCTCTCTTTGCCCGGCGGCTGATGGTACTTCGTCTTCAGAGAGAGATTTCCCCTCATGAATGGTTGATCCGAGTCCGCGGCGATTTGCAGAATATCCTCAATTCGCCCGCGATCTATCGTCACGTCCAGAACGATGTCATGCCCATGCTGACCGGGCGTAATGTCGTCCGCCCGCACCACCTGACCTCTCGCAAGTATGTGCGTACGTCCGAGCATCGCATCCACGGGCTGCAAATATGTATTTCCGTTGGTGCCGTCGACGACTGCATGAAAGTGTGTTGTCAGCTGTACGCCCGTGCCTTTGCGAACTCTTTCCAACCGGAAATCCGGAGTCTTCGTCGTACCTTCCGCGTCTATGTGGCTCAGGGTTCCGGAGTAATGCCCGGTCGACGAGAGAATCCCGGCAATCCCCTTGATCGTGCCCAGGTCGGCATTGTCAAAGCTGTAATCGCCCTGCACCGGCAGGTCATGAGGATCTCCCGCAACCCACGGCCCAAAGTGCCCCGTACTGTGGATCTTTCCTACAGGCTTGGCGTTGGTCATGTCCACGTCAAAGGCGATAGGACCACCGTGCCCATCAGGCACCAGCGTCACGCGCGCAAACTCAAAATCGAGCGGCTCCTTGTTCTTGCCGGCTTCCTGCTTGCGCTCAATCAGCAACACGGCGTTCTTGCACTCGATCCGTTTAACGAGAATCTCCGGTATCTTGAACAGGCTCGATCCCGAACCTTGCCCCTGTGGCTGCGCTGCCGATTGTCCGCTTGCCGAAGCAGGCTGATTTTGTTCGTCCGGTTGCTCTCCGGACAACGAAACATGTGGCCGCTCCGCCTTTGGAGGCAGGATCACCCGCACATCTTCGACATGAATCACCGACACCACGATTGGCTTGCCGGGCAGAATCCGCCACGAGGTGTGGAACCACATCTTGCCTACAACGATCCATGGCTCAGTATGCCGCTGTGCCTGCGCCGCACGCGAAGCGTCCGACTTGCCGGTCGGGTCATTGACGACAGCCGCAGATTGCGCCTGGACGGCCTCGGGCAGCCAGATGCGGAGCCCTCCAGCCTCGATGCGGAAGCGGTCCACCACGGAAAGGTGCATGGTGTCCAACTCAACATGCGCCTGAAATCGCTTCTGCAGGGTGTCGATCAGGCTGGCCCGCAACATAGGCTCTGCCCGGTTGAAGAGATAGACGCTTGCCCCGCCAACCGCCAGCACAACAAAAAGGAGAACCGCCCCAATCCACAAGAGCCACTTGCTCAATCGGCTTAACCTGCGCCTGTTTGGTGGCTTGCCGGATTCGTTTCTTCCTTCGCCGTTCGCTGTGATCTTTGCCCCGCTTCCAGACCCGGTTTCAGCTTCCGCCCCGAACTCACTCATTGCCCAGCCTCGCTGCGCGCCTGGCCGATGATTTTACAAGCATCTCCGGTAGGACGCGACTTTGCGGAGAATGGCTGCTTTCGAACTCAGGCCGTCCCATCACACCTCAATCAGATTCGACTTCGCGGCCAGATGGCCCAACAAAACCTCCTGGAACATCGCCAGCCAGGTCGGATGAGCGGGCCAGGCGGGAGCAGTCACCAGCTTGCCGTCGGTCACAGCATCCGTCACCTCGATCGCCGCATACTTGCCGCCTGCGAGCTTTACCTCAGGCGAACACGCCGGATAACAGCTCACCTCTTTACCTCGCACTACCCCGGCGGCAGCCAGAATCTGCGCTGCATGGCAGATCGCCGCAATCGGCTTGTCTGCGCCGGCAAAGTATCGCACGATGTCCAGTACCTGTTCGTTCAGACGCAAGTATTCGGGCGCGCGTCCGCCGGGAAGCACCAGACCGTCGTAATTCTCCACCTTCACCTCGGCAAACGTGGCGTTCAGGACAAAGTTGTGTCCGGGCTTTTCGGAGTAAGTCTGGTCGCCCTCGAAGTCATGGATCGCAGTCCGCACAAACTGACCCTTCTTCTTGTCAGGGCAAACTGCATCGATCGAGTGCCCCACCATCTGCAGCGCCTGAAACGGCACCATCACTTCATAGTCTTCAACGTAGTCACCTACGATCATCAGAAGCTTTGCGTTGGCCATCGCTCGCCCTCCTGCCCCGATCATACCGCCGATCGAAAGGGAATTTGGGCTCAATACGGAACCGCTCGCTACATTGCATCGGGCACAATCGATAAGCAAAAGCTCGCGCCTACCCGAAAGCCAGCGCAGCGGTGTCTAACCCTTTATGACGGGGCACACTTTGAACGGATCGACCCTCCGCGCGTGGCGTCGGCTTGCCGCAAGGTATACGCTTAAGAACAGAAGCATGCGCAGCCACAGAATTTCGACATTTCTCGCCTTCTCGATCCTCGTCAGCAGTGTGTCGCCGTTGATGGCACAGGCACCCGCAAGGCCCACGTCTCCGGCGAAGGCCCCTGTAAAGTCCAGTTTGCCCGCGGCTCCCAAGACGGTCTCCAAACCCGACGCGTCATTGCTGCCCTCTGCATTTTCGGGATGGGAGTCGTCTTCCAGCGCCAAACAGGTGACCGATCCCGCGCAGGTAGACCAGGTCAATGCAGAAGCTCTCAAGGAATACGGCTTCACTGACGCACTGGCCTCCGACTACGCCCGCAACGGGGAAACCCTGAAGATCAAAGCGCTCCGCTTCACCGACGCCAGCGGAGCTTACGGCGCGTACTCCTTCTACCGCCGCTCGGGATGGCCCAAAGAACAGATAGGAACGGGCGCAGCCTCCGATAACAATCGGGTTCTCTTCTGGATCGGCAATGTCGTCGTCGATTCGCAGTTCTCGCGCATCACCACCATGTCCGGCTCCGAACTGCGCGATCTGGCCGCTCGCATTCCCGTGCCGGCCGGCAACAAGGCGCTCGCTCCGCCGGTCCTGGGCAACCTCCCGCGGCGCGACATGAATCCGCAAACGACTCACTATGCCCTCGGGCCGGCCGGTTACATTGGCCCGGCGGGCGCTAACGATCCGCTCGGAGTACTTCCTGCTGATCTCGTCGGCTTCGATCGCGGTGCAGAGACCGCCACCGCCACTTACAGCCTGCGCTCCGGTCCGGCCACTCTGACGGTCATCAACTATCCCACGCCCCAGATGGCCGCTGCACAGGAGAAGGCCATCGCAGCCTACCTAAAGGCGGGCGACTCACCTCAGCACCCGTTTACCAAGCCGCTCAAAGACTCGAACGTGACCGCGCTTGAAGTGCGCCGAAGCGGTCCGCTTGTCGCGGTTGTCAGCGGAGACCCCATCGCGGACGACGCGCATAGGCTCATCGCCGCAGTCCACTTCGACGCAGATATGTCCGCCATCCCGGGCGGCGGTGATACCGAGGTCCAGAAGACCGCCAAGCTGGTAATCGCCATCATCACCCTGGTCGCTGTGATGTTCGTTGCCGCGATTCTGCTTGCCCTGTTCCTGGGCGGAGGCCGCGCTGCCTATCGCCTGCTTCGCGGCAAACCGCTCTCCTCGATGTACGACCAGGAGTTCACCAAGCTCAATCTCGAGTGAGTGCCGGAGTCGCCAACAGCCGTTCCCGGCCGGGTCATTCTGTGGAAAACTAGTACAAAACCCCAATAAAACCGGCCTTAACACGGCAGAATGCAGAAAATAAAAGGCGAACAGAAGGAGAATCATTTGCACCTTCGTCCGTGGATTCGGGCTTTTTAAGTGATTGAATCTAAGCGGTTTATTTGCGGGTGGATTTTGCCTTGACACCGCCGTCCCCCGCACCTACTATGCAGCCAGAAAGTTCTGATGGCCTTGCCTCCGTTGGAACTATTCTCCCTGAGGAAAGAGCCGTCCAAATCTGGACGGCTTTTTCCGTTTTTGCACGCCTCTATCTCCCCAACTGAATTCCTCGCCGGAAATCACGGCAAATGTCCGAGCAGGCTTCGCACGATTCCGCGCTATTCTATACGGCTGCAGATTTGAATGAAGGAGGAAGTCATGACGTAGGTACGCATCCGCGACCGGGAGTACGTCATGAGCCGTTCCACCCGCCGCCCGTATATGGCGGTCACAGGGAAGTCCAGCGCCAGATCCGACAAGCGGCTGGCCCACAAGGGCGTTCGCCGCGCACACAAGCAGAGCCTCAAAACCTGCACGGACTTCGAGGATTTTCTCCTTCCACATCAATTCGAGTGCCACTGGAACGAGGTCTATTGCTGGAGCCGGGACGGCAAGCAGAGTTACTTCAGCCAATGGAGCGATTCCCACGATTCTGCGGAGGTCCAGTTCTATCGCAAACTCATGCGGAAGTAACTGGTCGCGGTCGTGGTGTTTCTATTTACCGGCTGAACCGAGCGGCCGGATATGGAATGCGCCTGGCATGATTGGCTCAGAACCTCTGCGCGTCAGTCTTTTCCAATTGAAGGATGAGCCTGAAGTGAGCGAAGTTCAGGCGAAGTGGTGAAGGTCCTTTCGGGTTTGATTTTGAGTCAGGTTAGCAGTCGCGACCGTGGCGGAGGGAATGTGGGA
>Ga0182024_10000184_pt1 | contig 147514 bp, 124 predicted proteins | sample P32metaG_FD_120480 | JGI IMG/M metagenome (GOLD analysis project Ga0182024, IMG submission 120480) | Permafrost microbial communities from Stordalen Mire, Sweden - P3-2 metaG (Illumina Assembly) | ecosystem: Environmental > Terrestrial > Soil > Wetlands > Permafrost | place: Sweden: Stordalen...
GACCAGAGCAGGGAGCAGGTGAACGAGTACGTAGGTCGCACCCGCCAGGCCGCCGAAGAGGTGAGCGCCGTCGTCGAGCAGAGCAAGCAGCAGGTGGCTGCCCTCGTCGACCACAGCAGGGAGCAGGTGAACGACTACGTGGGTCGCACCCGCCAGGCCGCCGAAGAGGTTAGCGCCGTTGTCGATCAGAGCAAGCAGCAGGTGGCTGTCCTCGTCGAGAAAAGCAAGGAGCAGGTGAACGAGTACGTGGGTAGCGCCCGCCAGGCCGCGCAAGAGGTCAGCGCCGTTGTCGAGCAGAGCAAGCAGCAGGTGGCTGCCCTCGTGGACCAGAGCAAGGAACAGGTGAACGAGCACGCAGGTCGCGCACGCCAGGCTGCGGAAGAGGTCAGCGCCGTTGTCGAGCAGAGCAAGCAGCAGGTGAACGAGTACGTGGATCGCATCCGCCAGGCGGCGGAAGAGGTCAGCGCCCTCGTCGACAGGAGCAAGCGGCATTTGAACGAGTACGTGGATCGCACCCGCCAGGCGGCGGAAGAGGTCAGCGCCATGGTCGACCAGAGCAAGCAGCAGGGGAACGGGCACGTGGATCGCACCCGCCAGGCGGCGGAAGAGGTCGGCGCCATGGTCGATCCGAGCCAGCAGCAGGGGAACGAGCGGATGGATCGCAGGCGCGCTGAAGGGGATCGCAGGCGCGGGAGCTGGGAAGAGTTTGTGGCCAGTAATTACCCCCTTCGGGGATCGTTATTCTCACGGCTCACGTAGGGGCGATTCACGGCGCGGAACCCGGCCGGACGCGTGATTCGCTAATCTATCGGTAGATGCGATCCGGCTTCGTCTCCATCATCGGGCGTCCTAACGCGGGCAAGTCGACGCTGCTGAATGCGCTCATTGGCGAGAAGGTCGCCATCGTGACGGCCAAACCGCAGACCACGCGCACCCGGATTCACGGGATGGTGGAAGTGCCAGAGCGGAAGGGCAAGCATCCGCCCACGCAGATTGTTTTTGTCGATACGCCGGGGATTCACCGGCCCGCGTCGCAGCTCGATCGCAGCATGATGCACGAAATCCACGAAGCGCTGATGACGCGCGACGTTGTGCTGCTGGTGGTGGACGCGGTGCGGAGGCAATCCAAAACCGCGGAGGCTCCGCTGAAGCTGGATCGGACCAGCGAAGAGGCGCTCGCCTTCGAGATGATCCGCAAACTCGACTGCCCGGTTTTTCTGGTCGTGACGAAAATCGATCTGGTGCCGCGGGACAGGCTTTTGCCGCTGATCGCCGACCTGAGCGCGCTGCACTCCTTTGCGGAGGTCATTCCGGTTTCGGCCAAAAAGGGCGACGGACTGAAGCTGCTGCTGCACAAGATTGCCGAGTACCTTCCGGAAGGAAAGCGGTGGTTTCCTAAAGAACAGTTCACCGACCAGCCGGAGCGGTTCCTGGTTGCGGAGCTGATCCGTGAACGCATCCTGACCGAGACGGGCGAGGAAGTTCCCTACGCCTCGGCAGTCGTCGTCGAACGCTTCGAAGAGCCTGACGCCGGCAGCGCCCGCCCGGGCCAGAAGCCGCTCACGCGCATCACGGCGGCGATTTACTGCGAGCGCGCGGGGCAGAAGGCGATCCTGATCGGCAAGGGCGGCAGCAAGCTGAAGGAGATCGGCACCGGCGCCCGGCGGGAGATCGAGGCCCTGCTGGGCACGCGGGTTTATCTGGAGCTGCGCGTTCTGGTGCGCGAACACTGGCGCGATTCGCGGGTCTTTATCGAGTCGCTCGACTGGCGGAAACAGCTGACGGACCTGGCGACGCGAGAAGGCGAGGAGTAGCGCTCCGGTCTCGGCTCTCTTTTGATTCGCCCGGATTACGCCGTGGTTTCCCGAGCCATGCGCGTCCGCATGGCGGCCACTTTGTCGTGCAGTTCCAGCGCGGCTGTCTTCCGATCCGTGTAGGCACTGCGGCCCGGGTAAAACTCCACTGCGGCGACGATTCCTTTGTATGTCATGGTGCGCAGCAGGTGAGGCAAGAAGGGCGCGTCGGCGAACCAGCACAGCTCGCGCTCGGCGACGTCACGCGCGCGGTATCCGATGGCGGCCGGAACGATCTCGGCGCTCTGTTGTATCGCCGGCTCCAGCAGCGTGGGGTGAAAGCGCAACACCGTCCGTCCGTCGGTGCTGGTTCCTTCGGGAAACAGCAGGACCGGCACGCCTTTTTCGAGCACTGCCGCGATTTGCTGCGCGACTTTCTCCGCGCTGATACGGTTCTGCCGGTCCACAAAGATGGTTCCACCGCAACGCGCGAAGAACCCAAAGGTCGGCCAGCGGCTGACTTCGCGCTTGGATACGAAGACACAGGGCGCGGCGGCAGCATAGACCAGAATGTCCAGGTAGGTGAGGTGGTTGGAGCAGACCAGGCCCTGAGCGGGGCGCGAGCCGCGGCACTCCAGCCGCATGCCGAGGCGCCGGAGAATGATCGTGCACGCCTGGTGCAGCCACTGGGCGCGCTGCCAGAGTTCCAGGCGCGAGCCGAAGCGCAGCCGGAGAAAGGAGAAGCGAACCGCGACTTCAGCCAGGCTGATGAGGAGGATCAGCAGGCGCAGACCGGCTCGGAAGACGCCTGCGAGGCCTGGGCGTCGGGCAGGAAGCGGTTCCTCGCCGCCGGGGAGAGCTGCGCCAGATCGAGCAGCGTCAGGAAGTCGATCGTTCCGAATTCACGATCCCATGCCGGTGCGCCGCAGATTCTGGCTCCCACAGCAATATACGTCTTGAGCAATTTGGGAACCTTGAGCGCGTCCTGCAGGTCCGCACCCTCCGCGGGCAATTCCCAGGATCGCGCAGGCCGGGTACGAAATGGCTCCGGCGCCAGAAATGGAGTTAGTTGCCGGTACACCGACCATCCCTCTCGGGGATCGCGCGAGTTCAGCGATGAGCAGCCGATGAGGTAGCGGAGGCTATGGAACCGGGCATATTGCACGATGCCTCGCCAGAGGAGGGTGAGCACTTCGCTGGTGCGATGCTCACGGGCGATCGATGCTCGTCCTAACTCGAGGACCTGGCTGCGGATCGATTCGTAAGGGGAAAAGTCGAATTCCTGCTCGCTGTAGTAGCCCAGTTTCTGGGCTGCGCCGCTGCCTGACTGCATGCGGTAAGTGCCGACGATTGCGCGGCGCGCGCGGTCCTCGACGATCAGGTGGTCGCAGAATAGGTCGAACTGGTCCTGGTCGAGGCCGGTCTGAAACGACGATTCGAGGCCTTCGCCCAGTTCGATATTGAACACCTTGAAACGCAGGCGGCAGGCGGACTCGCGCTCGGCCCGCGTCTCGGCCAGGCGGATTTCGTACCTGCCCAGTTGAATGGAAATATGCAGGGGCTGCGCGAAAAATACCCCCGGGACTGAAACGCTGCCCCCGGGCTGCACGTCTATAGGATAATCCGCGACCGATACCAGGCGGCGCGGCACCGACACACGTCTGAGGGCGAACACGCGTTCATCTTGCTGCAGGGGGAGCGAACCGGAGCTTACGGGGAAGAGAAAAATCTGCGAATTCTAAGTTAATGTGCCATTTCAGAACAGTTACCGTGCAGGACACCGGCCGCGGCACTTCCGGCAGCAATTTTTTTTGTAACAATCCACTCAATTTGTTATGGTAGGCGGTGTTGCATCCATTCCCTGGATTACTGGCTCCACCACACGAGAGAAAAAAATGACACGCGAAGAACTAGTTGCTGCAGTCGATGAAGAAATCAGCCGCCTCGAGAAGGTCCGTGCTCTGCTCGCCAGCACGGGAGGCTCCGGGATCTCACCCTCTTCCTTTGGTAACCGTCCCCGCAAAAAGCGCGTTCTCAGCGCCGATGCCCGGGCCCGCATTGCCGCCGCTCAGAGGCGGCGCTGGGCTAAGCAGAAGGCAGCTCAGAAAGAAAAGAAATAGGCCGGTTTCTGGCCGCACACCTCCAGCCGTCGGGTTCTTCGCGATTACTGGGCCATCTCTCGGTACTTCGGACGAACATTGCGGTTGCCCCTGGCTCCGTCGGCATTGCCTCCCCAAGCGTGTCTGCGCGGTGGTGTGCCTGCGCAGGGGCGCGATCAGAAGCGGCGGTCCTCTCTCCCCCCGGAGCCGAGAGCCGATGTATTAGAATGCCAGTCGTCTACCCGGAGAGGATTCGAACCAGGTTCCGCCCGGTTCGGGTTACCGCGCAGACGTAGCGGAACCCTGGCGTTCTGGCGGGGGTTGTCCGAGGGCCTGGCGTTGGCTGCAGCTCGCAACGCAGGCCTGGACTGTAATGACACCTGCGCACCAACTCACCTTCGCATCGCAGTTGCGGCCGGCTGGCGAACTGCTCGCTTCCCTCGCACGACTGTTCAGCAGCCCGGTGGGCTGGATCGCCGCTGGCTGCTTCCTGGTGATTTTCCTGGTGGGGTGCCGGCTGGCATGGCTCTCGGTTCGCAGGTTTCTCCTGCGGGGGCAGGGGGAGAGCTTTCCCGGCGAACTGGCGACTCTGCGCGCGGTCATGGCCAGCGTGCCCGATCTGATTTACGTCAAGGATGAGCAGAGCCGGTTCCTGATGGCGAATCAGGGCACGGCAGAGGTCATGGGCGCCTCCTCGGGCGAGGAACTGCGGGGCAAGACGGATTTCGACTACTATCCGACCGAAATGGCCGCGGGTTTTTATCAGGATGAGCAGAAGGTCATCCAAACCATGGTGCCGCTGGTGAGCCAGGATGAGCACATCCGGGAGAGCGATGGCAAGATTCGCTGGCTTCTCACCACCAAGGTGCCGTTTCGCGACGCGGAAGGGAAGGCCATCGGCATTATCGGGATCGGACGGAATATTACCGCCCTCAAGGAGACGGAGTCCGAACTGATGCGGGCGCGGGAGAACCTGCACTTCAAGGCCACCCATGACTCGCTCACCTCTCTGCTCAACCGGGAGGCGATCCTGGATATGCTGGGGCGCGAAATTGCCCGCAGCACCCGGGAGAACGGCACAACCGCGGTGCTGCTCGCGGATCTGGATCATTTCAAGAGCATCAACGACCAGTTCGGGCACCCGATCGGCGACGAGGTCCTGCGCGAGACGGCCAGGCGATTCCTGCGCGCGGTCCGCACTTATGACCTGGTGGGACGCCTGGGGGGAGAGGAGGTTTTGGTGATCCTCGGGGGCTGCGCCACAAAGGAGGCGATGGTGCGCGCCGATCAGCTACGGCGGAGCATCGAGGCTTCGCCGATATCGACGGCCTGTGGACCCATACCCCTCACCATCAGCATTGGCGTTCTGCCTGCGCGGGAGTGGGGCTACCCCCCACGGGAGGATGTGCTGCGCCAGGTGGACGTCGCTTTGTACGCCGCGAAGGCGGATGGCCGCAACCGATGCAGGCTGGCGATGCCGCCGGAAGACGAGTCTCTGAACTGACTGGGACCAGGAGTTGTGCCCGCCACATCGGGCCTGAGAGTTCTCGGTATCCCTATTTCCGCAGATAGGCATCGGTGCCCGCGATCCAGTCGGCGCGTGGCGGAGTGAAGACATCGAGGTCGAGGGTGTCCTCCAGCGCCTCCGCCCGATGCGGCATATGGGAGGGGATGACCAGGACCTGGCCGGCGCCCACGGTCAGCACGCGGCCGTCGCCCATCGTGAAGCGCAGCGCGCCTTCGAGGATATAGGTAATCTGCTCGTTCTCGTGGCTGTGCTCGGGCACGATGGCGCCCTTCCGCAGCACCAGACGCGCGAGCATGGCCCGCTCGCCATAAACAAACTGGCGATCGATGAGAGGGTTCAGGTGTTCGACGGGAATCTTGTCAAAGCCCGTGTATTGCAGGTTTTTGTTGTCTGCCAACTCAGTCTCTCCCCAGGCTGGTTCGATTCAAAACCGGCCGTTGCTGCCTCGACTATCATAGGGCGCATGGACACGGGACTGAAAGGCAGAGTTGCCATTGTGGCCGGATCGAGCGCGGGCATCGGAAGGGCCACTGCCCTGGCATTCGCGGCCGAGGGCGCACATCTCGCCCTGTGCGCGCGTCGCCAGGTGGAGCTCGACCAGGTTGCGGCCGATGCCCGGAGCCGCTTTGGCGTCGAGACCCATACCCAGGCGTTCGACGTCGCCGATCCCTCGGCTGTGCAAGCGTTCGTGGAGTCAACGCACGCGCGCTTTGGACGCGTGGACGTCTGCGTGCCGAATGCGGGCGGTCCTCCCGCCAAGCCGTTTCTCGATACCACGCTGGAGGACTGGGAGCGCACCTGGCAGCTGAACCTGCGCAGCACCATCATTTTCTGCCAGGCCGTCCTGCCGCACATGCAGAAACAGAACTGGGGCCGGATCATTACGCTGACTTCGTACACCGTGAAGCAGCCTGTGCCGGAGCTGATCCTCTCGAACACCATCCGGGCGGGGGTCATGGGTCTGGTGCGTTCGCTCGCCGGGCAGTTCGGGCGGGACGGCATCACGATCAACAACGTCGGGCCGGGGTTCACGTCCACGGACCGATCGCGCAGCCTGCTGGAGACTCGGGCAAAGAACCGCAATGTCCCGCTGGAGCAGGTGCAGAGCGAACTGGAGCGCGAGATTCCCATCGGCCGGATGGCAAAGCCGGAGGAAGTTGCCGCGACCATTGTGTGGCTGGCATCGGAATCCGCGGCCAGCATTACCGGCCAGACCATCCTGGTGGACGGGGGGAGCTACAAGGGATTGTAAGCGCAAGTTTGGCGAGATTTTGTATGCCGAAAGTATTTGCAATGCATCCCGGAGAAATCCTTCGCGAAGAGTTCATGAAGCCCGCGGGGCTGACGGCCTATCGGCTGGCGAAGGATCTCTGCGTCCCTCTGCCGCGGATTCACGACGTTGTTCGGGGCAATCGCAGCATCACCGCCGACACGGCAATTCGGCTCGGAATCTATTTCGGATTGCCCGCTCAGTTCTGGCTCAACCTGCAGAGCGATTACGATCTGCGGCTTGCGGTACGCAAGAGCATCCACAGCAAAGTCAAGCCGCGCCAGGTCGCAGCCTGACTGCAGATGTCTACTGATCCGTATCCGGCCGTTTATAGGGCGCCTGGATCCAGTGGCGGGCTTCGTTCATCGCGCCCGCTGTGTTGTCGTTGGTCTGGATGGCCTGGCGGTACTCCTGAATCGCGCGGTCCCGCTGGCCGGTCAGGTCGAAGATCTTGCCGACGGCGATGTGGCTCCAGACTTCTGTCCATCGGGGATCGTCATCGCCATTGAGGGCGTCACGATAGGCGTTGACCGCCGCCTGGTAGTTGCGCATGCTGAACAGAAGCTCGCCGATGCGGTAACTGGCCAGCGAACTTTGCGGGTTGGCCTTCAGGGCCTTTTGATACTCGGCCAGAGCCCCGCCTGAGTCGCCCTGGGCCGCCAGTTGCTGGCCGCGCAGAATCGCCACCCGCACCTCGAGCTCCGGCGTATTCTTCAGCACCCAGTCCTGCGGATCGATGGTGACGCGCCGGGGGCGGCCGAAGGTGTCGATCACATATTGCGAGTCGGTGCCCACCACGTCGATGCGTTTGTCGACCGTCTTGCCTTCGGTGTCCACGCGCAGATCGACCGGCATGTTGAAGAGGTCCATATCGCCCTGGACTTCGCCGATGGTGCGGAAGCCTTTATTGTTGCCCAGCCGGTAGACAGCGTACTTGTCAGTGAACTGCGGCGCGCCGGTGCCGTCGAGCCATTCGCTGAAGAAGGGCATGAGTTGCTGCTGCGATTGTTCCTCGGCCAGGCGCTCGAATTCCCCGGTCCGCACGCATTTGTCTTTGGATTGGGACAAAGCGGCGCGGAGGATTTTCTCAAAGCTGTCGTCGCCCACTTCCCAACGCAGCATGTGGAAGACCAGCGCGCCCTTATCGAGCGTCATGGACTGGAACTGAGGGGAGTATGCGGCGAGGGTGCCGACGCTGGAAAGCGGGATGGTGTCGTAGGCCAGAGCGCTGGCGGCGATGTCCGGAAGGGCGGCTTCCAGCGCCGAGTGCCCGGCGTCGTCTTCCAGATACATCAATTCTCCGTAGCGGGCCATGCCGTTGATGATCCAGGCGTCGTTCAGGGAGCAGGGGCTGACTTCGCTGCCCCACCACTGGTGGGCGATAGTGTTGGCCAGCAGGCGAAAGTCATTCTTGCCGCCGATGTGGTTGCCGGCCACCGCGGCGATCTCGGGGGCCCAGAACACCGGAACCGTGTCGTCGGGCAATTCCACCACGTTGAGCTGGGTCGATTCCGGAATGCCGAAGGTGCTGGTGAAGTAGGCGAATTCGCGCAGCGCGGTGCTGGCATAATCGGCCGTCGCCGCCTTGTGCGCGGGAGTGGTATAGACGTGAATGTTGGGCGCCGCGCCAGAGACCGGCGCGTCGAATTTGCCGGCGATGATGGTGCCCGGGAATCCTGGCTTATCCCACTTAAAGTCCCACTCCTGCTCGCCGCCTGCCATTTCCTTTGGCTTGCCGGTGCTGCCGCTGCCGATCACGCGGAAGCCGGCTGGCGCCTTGACATGGATTTCCGCGGTGAAGCGGTCGGTGAGATAGCCGGTCATGGGAAACCACCGGCCGGCATACAGCAAGTAGCTGATCGGTTCCCCGACGTAGGCCAGCTTCAGTCCTTCTACGGGACCGCCGGCGTCGCTCTCCAGCTTGCCGGAGTAGTGGAAGGTCCAGGTTACCGGTTGGCCTATGGCCAGCGGCGCTGAGGGGGTCACGACCAGGGTGGCGCCCGGGCCGCGCTCGCCATTCAGGGGCTTCCCACTCGCATCGGTCACCTTGTCAACGAGCAGCGCGCCGTGCAGGTCGAAAATTGCGGACGGCAAATCGGCCAGGGGCGTGAACGTGACCTGGGTGGTCGCGTCCAGAGTGTGATCGCTGGGGCGAATCTCCGCGTCGATGGTGTAGGCGGTGACGTTGAGAGTCTGTTTGGGCGCAACGTTCTGCGCGGTTGACGGCAGGGCCGGCAGCAATATCGCTGCGCAAAGGCAGGCAATGAGCGAGGCACGATGGTGGTGCAGCGCTGAATCGGGTGGGTCATTCTTCATGGAACGTGGCTCTGTCTTTCTTCCGGCGTCAATCTTGTTTTCAGCATCTCGCAGGTAATCCGGGCAACGCGGCCGACGGAGCTTTGCTCGCTGCGCAGCATCTTCCCCACTTGCCGCAGGTTCGCCTGCATCCGCGCCCGCGCGTCTTCGTTGTTGAGCAGCGGCCTGAGGTGTGAGACTACATTATCCGCCGTAAAGTCACCCTGAATCAGCTCGGGGACAATGCGTTTTCCCGCAATCAGATTCACCATGGCCACATGCGGTACGTCCACCACCCGCTTCGCCACCGCATAGCTCAGCGGTGAAATCCGGTATACCACGATAAACGGATTCCCGATCAGCGCAGCCTCCACGGTGGCGGTTCCGCTGGCCACAATGCTGGCCCGCGCGTGGTGCAGCACGGCCCGAGCGTCCTCGACCAGGGCGATTCGGGGCGGGTTCGCCTCGGCTGCCGCAAGCTCCGCCAGGAGCACTCGGATATGGTCGCGCTGCGGCGCGGTCAGCATGGGGGCGATCGGCACCAGGAACTCGATGTCCTGGCCAAGCATCGCCGCGGCCCGCACCATCTCCGGCAGGTTGAGACGGATTTCCTTTCCGCGGCTCCCGGGCAGCAGGCCGACCCAGGTTTTGGAGGTGTCCAGCTCCGCCTGGCGAGCGAATTCCTCGCGGCTGATCCGCGGCGGGTCGGACTCGGCCAGGGGATGCCCGACGAATTCCGCCTCGACGCCGCGGTCGTGATAAAAGCGCTCCTCGAAAGGAAAGATGGTCAGCATGCGGTCCACGTGGCGCTGCACGCTGCGAACGCGGTACTTCTTCCAGGCCCAAAGCTGCGGGCTGACAAAGTAGATCACCGGCACGCCCTGCTGCTTCAGACGCCGGGCCAGCGACAGGTTGACGTCGGGGAAATCGATCAGCACGGCGGCGTCCGGCTTTTCTTCGACGATGGATCGTCGCAGCCGCCGGTATTCCCGGTAAATGCGGGGCAGGTGACGCACCACCTCGGTGATGCCCATGACCGCGACGTCTTCGGCGCGGACGATGGGCCGGAAACCGAGGGCTTCCATGCGCCGCCCGCCCAGGCCGAAGAAGTCGGCCTCCGGCTCCAGGCCTCGCAGTGCGCGGATGAGCAGCGTGCCGTAGTGTTCGCCGCTGGCTTCTCCCGCCGAGATGAAGATTTTCGGGGTAGCGCTCATCCGAGTGAGGGTGCTGGTTTGATGGTAATTGGTGGAGGAGATTGGGGACGGGCGTGGTTGCTGGATCTCGCCGCGGAGATATTCCGCAGGCAAGGCCTGGATCCCCTGCCAGCGGTCCCAGCAACGAGGATTGTTTGACTCATTGTTATGAGTCAAATAGACTACTGATATGGCTAAGCGCTTGCAGGTCATCGTTCAGGATCCTGAATATCGCGATATCCAACGGGCGGCACGATTGCGGCGCATGTCCATTGCCGAATGGGTGCGGCAGGCGCTGGTGCAGGCGCGCAGGAGCGAACCCAGCCGGGAGGTCGCGTCGAAGCTGGATGTGATTCGAGCGGCGGCACGCATGGACTTCCCCACCGCCGATATCGATCGCATGCTCGAAGAGATCGAGCGGGGTTACGGTTCAGGGTTGGAACCGTGATCTTTGTCGACTCCAATATTCCCATGTATCTGGTGGGCGCAGCTCATCCGCATAAGAGCGATGCGAGGCGGTGGCTGGAGGAACTGGTGAGCGGCCGGGAGCGGTTAGTGACCGACGCGGAAGTGCTGCAGGAGATCCTTCACCGTTATGTTTCGATCGAGCGGCGGGACGCCATTCAGCCGGCGTTCAATGCTCTGCTGGGCGTGATCGATGAGGTGTTTCCGGTGGACCAGCGGGCGGTGGAGCAAGCCAAACAGATCGTGCATGGGAACAAGGAGCTTTCGGCGCGTGATGCGGTGCATCTCGCCATCATGCAGATCCACGGCATCAGAAAAATCCTGAGTTTCGATCGCGGATTCGACGGAATCCCTGGGATTACGCGAATGGCTTAAGGGGGGAGGGCCGCGTCAGGCTCGTCTCGACACGGGGCGCATCTCGCCGGTGAGGGCCCGAACGTACAGGATCAGTCCGTTCCGACCGCCAGGGAAGGCGTGAGCCCCGCGGCCGGCTCACCCAGTTCCTGATCCTTGTACTGGAGCTGATAGAGCTTCCAGTAGATTCCGTGGAGTGCAAGCAACTCCTGGTGCGAGCCCATCTCGCGCAGCTGACCGCGATGCATCACCAGGATGACGTCGGCACGCTGGACCGTCGAGAGCCGGTGCGCGATCACCACCGACGTCCGCCCTTCCACCATGCGCTCGAGCGCTGCGCGGACCAGGAACTCCGTATCCGTGTCAACACTCGAGGTGGCTTCGTCGAGGATCAGAATGCCCGGCCGGTGGGCCAGCGCCCGCGCAAAATTGATGAGCTGTTTCTGCCCCGTCGACAGCCCGGCTCCGCGTTCGCGCAGCGGCTCCTCATATTGCCCGGGCAGGGTGCGGATGAAGTCGTCGAGGTTCACCTGCACCGCGGCCTCCCGCACGTCCTCGTCGGTGATGCTCTCGGTGCCCAGCCTGATATTGTCGGCGACCGTCCCGCTGAACAGGAACGGGTCCTGCAGGACCACGCCGAAACGCCGCCGCAGCCGCATCAGATCCTGCTTGCGCACGTCGACGCCATCGACCAGCACCTGCCCGTGCTGCACATCGTAGAAGCGCATCATCAGGCTGGTGATGGTGGTTTTGCCTGCCCCGGTGTGTCCCACGATAGCCGCGGTCTGGTTCGGCTCCACGGTGAAGGAGACGCCTCGCAGCACCCACTCAATGCCGGACGAGATGCCATTCTGGGCCTGCAGGTCGGCTGCGCTCGCGGCGGCAAGGCGCGCGATGGTCTCCGCGTCGAGACGTTGATAAGTGAACCATACGTCGCGAAACTCGATGCGTCCTGAGCCGTCGCCCTGCTCCGGATTCGCAGGCGAGACGATTTCGGGCGGCGTGTCCAGCAGTTTGAATACGCGCTCGCTGGCGGCCATGGCGGCCTGCAGGATGTTGTATTTCTCGCTCAGATCCTGAATGGGCCGGAAGAACCGCTGCGCATATTGCATGAAGCCCACCAGCGTCCCCAGCAGGACGGTGCCTCGCAGCACGCCGCCTCCGCCCATCCAGATGATGATGGCGATGGCCAGCGAGCTCAGCAGCTCCACGACTGGATAGTAGAGCGCATAGGCCAGGATGTTGTCCTTGAATGCCTCGAGGTGGACGAGATTCACGGCCGAGAAGTCCTGGAACGCCCGCTCCTGGCGATTGAACAGCTGCACCACAGACATGCCCGTGATGTACTCCTGGCTAAAGGCGTTGATCCGCGCAATCGCGGTGCGAATCCGCCGGTAGGATTCGCGCACGTATTTGCGGAAGACGCGGGTCGCCAGCAGGATCAGAGGCAGCACGGAGAAGGCCATCAGGGCCAGCCACCAATTCATCCGAAGCATCACGAAGACGATGCCGGCCAGGACGAAGACATCCTCAAAAATGGCGAATACACCCGAGGTGAACATCTCGTTCAGGGCGTCGACGTCGGTGGTCAGCCGGGTCACCAGGCGTCCTACGGGATTGCGATCGAAGAAGCCGATGTGCATCCGCTGCAGGTGCCGGAAGATCTGGCTGCGCAGGTCGAACATCACTTTCTGGCCCGTCCATTGCATCAGCCAGGTCTGCAGCGCCTCGAGCCCGTAGCTGAAGATCAGCGCCGCCAGCCAAATCCCGGTCAGTTCGGTGATTCCGGTCCACGCGCCGCCTGCGGCCCAGGGGCTGAGCCAGTGCGCCAGCCATGGATGCCCCCGCACCCCGCGCGCCGCGGCCACGGCGGCGGCCTGCGGTGTTTTCGCCATCGCAGGGGTCAGGTACAGGTCGACGGCCACCATGGTCAGATACGGCCCCAGGACATCGGCGCCGGCTTTCAACACGATGGCGACGATAGACGCGATGCACGCCCACTTGTAGGGGAAGAGATAGGTGATCAGCCGCCGCATCAGCCGGCTGTCATACGCCTTGCCGACAACGTCGTCGTCCTGCTGCGTGGAAGCGGGCCTGGACGCCGGCTTGGGCTCGGGGCTGGAGCGCTGAGCACTGTCTTTGCGTGGCTGGGCCTCGGCGGCGGGCATGGGGCGGTCTTCCCATCTTACCGGGGGGCGGGATAGCATGCGACCTTTGTGCGAAGCACCTTTCCTCGTCGCCGGAATCCCCTGCGCGACTGGACCATCCCCCGAAGTCCGCTGAGACCCCCGCGACTCCGGCTAACGCTTCATATGCCGGAAGCCCCAATGGGCGTGCTCGTCCAGATGGTATATACTTATGTATATGCCATCCCACGGCGAGGGGAAACCGATGCATCGGACCGCAAAAGTCTTTATGAACAACCGAAGCCAGGCTGTTCGCCTTCCCAAGGAGTTCCAGGTGAAGGCAACGGAGGTCTTCATCCGCAGATCCGGCGAGGAGATCATCCTCTCTCCTCGGCCAACGGACTGGTCTGCCTACCTTGAGGACGGCCCATCGGCTTCGCCGAGCTTCATGAATAATGTAGAGAAGCTTCCCGTCCAGGAGCGGGAGTCCTGATGGCTCGCTTCATGCTGGACACGGATACTTGCTCCTACATCGTCAAACGTTCCAGTGCTGTCCTCATTCGCAAACTGCAGAGCGTACCGGTACCGGACGTTTGCATATCAGTTGTGACCAAAGCCGAGCTTCTCTACGGGGTAGAGGTTTCTCCCAGACGCCCGCAGGACGAGGCCGCCGTTCAGCTCTTCCTCCGTCACGTCGAGGTCATGGACCTTCCCGACGAATCGGCGATTCACTACGCCAAAATTCGCGCCGACCTGAAGAACCGAGGCGAGATGATCGGGGCCAACGATTTGCTGATCGCCGCCCATGCACGCAGCCTCGGTCTCAGCCTCGTGACCAATAACACCCGCGAATTTGGGCGAGTTCGCGGCCTCTCGATCGAAAACTGGACTCGGGCCCGCGCATGAAAGCCACCCCCGGCTTCGGACTTTGCGAGCAGGCCGTCTTCCACGCTTGACATCTTTCGTTCCAGCAAGCAAACTTCGCCTACGGGAAAAAAGTCCCCCAAAAGAGCCGCCATTCGCAAAGCGAGGAAGGGCATTTGACAGGACAGCAGGCAAGCCGCGTGACCTATACTCTGGATTCCTCGCTGGACAGCGTGAATAAAGTCGAGCAGACCGCCGAGCAGATGGCCCGCAAGGCGGGTGTGGATGAGGACGAAATCTTCCGCATTTCCATGGCGGTGCGCGAAGCGGCGGTGAATGCGGTCCTGCACGGCAATGCTTACGATCCGGAAAAGCGGATGACCGCTTCCTTTGAAAACACGGGCTCCGACCTGGTGATCCGGATTACCGACGAAGGCAAGGGCCTCGACCCCGCCACGCTGCCCGATCCGCTGGCTCCCGAAAACCTTCTGCGCGGCTCAGGGCGCGGCATCTTCCTCATTCGCTCTTTCATGGATGAGGTACACTTCAAGCAACTGCATCCGGGAACCGAGCTGACGCTCATCAAGCATCTGGGAACCGCTCCGACCGGCGCCTAACTTCCCCGCACAAAAGTTTTTCCAAGGAGGAATTTCTCGTGAGCATGAAAATCAGCACCCGTCAGGTGGACGGGATTACGATTATGGATCTGGGCGGACGGATCACCCTCGGCGAGGGCAGCGTGCAGTTGCGTGATTCGGTCCGTGACCTGCTCGCCAAAGGGCAGAAGAAGATTCTGCTGAACCTGGGCGACGTGAATTACATCGACAGCTCAGGGATCGGCGAGTTGGTGAGCGCCTACACCACCGTCCGCAACCAGGGCGGCGAACTGAAGCTGCTCAATCTGACGCGCAAAGTGCACGACCTGCTGCAGATCACGAAGCTCTACACCGTCTTCGACGTGAAGGACGACGAGGCCAGCGCCATCGCGTCCTACGCCCACGCCTGAAGACCCGTCCTGATTCCGGGAAAGGGCTGCCGCCGGGCAGCCTTTTTCATTTTGCGTCAGGGATGGGTCTGGCAAGGCGCGTCATGGCCAGGATGGCCGGGTCCGAGATGGGGAAGCCGCCGGGCCCATTTTAATCGCACGATACCGAGGCATCGTGATCCGATGACAGCTCCCCTGGGTTGGCGGGAAACGGTGTATTCTGATAGCACCTTAAAAGGTGCTCAAATGCGAAGTGGATGGCTCAACATCACGAGTGACATTCAATCCCTGACCACATTTCGGCGGTCGTCCGGCGACTTCATGAAGCAACTGAAGAAGACCAAACGCCCGGTGGTGCTCACGGTGAACGGCAAGGCCGCTGCCGTCGTACAGGACGCCGAGGCTTATCAGCGCCTGCTCGACATCGCCGCGCGTGCTGACGCGAATGAGGGGATCAGGCAGGGCCTGGAGGACGCAGCGCACGGTCGCACCCGGCCCGCGAGAGCGTTCTTCGACGAGTTTGAAGCCGGGCATGGCCTACCTCGTTAACATCACTTTCCGCGCCGAGCGAGATTTTGTCAGTCTGTACCACGAGATTCACGCCGGGGAATCCGACGCGGCACGGCAATGGTACAGAGGCCTGAAAGAAGCCGTTCTCAGCCTCGAGGAACATCCGAACCGCTGTCCCGCCACCCCTGAAAAGCGGCAACTCCGTCATCTTCTCTATGGCAACAAGCCTCACATCTACCGGGTGATTTATCGCGTCATGGAGAAGCAGAAACGCGTTGACATACTCCACGTCCGCCACGGCGCGCGCAAGAAGCTACGATCGTCCGATCTGAAATGAAGGATCAGGCACCCGTTAGTCCCCCGGCCTCGACGCACTATGCTGGATGGGTCATCCCCAGGAGAAGGCGAGAACCCCATGAAGAACGAACTTCGTTTTGGACTGATCGGCGCCGGACGCATCGGCCCGGTGCATGCTGAAACCCTTGCCTTCCGCGTGCCCCAGGCACGGCTGGCCGCCATCGCGGACCTGAAGCAGCCCGCGGCGCAGGCGGTTGCTTCGCGCTGTAATATTCCGAAGGTTGTCTCCTCAGGGGCGGAGATTATCGCCGACCCGGCCATCGACGCGGTGGCCATTTGCTCTCCTACCGATACGCATGCGGACCTGATCGTGGCGGCTGCCCGGGCCGGCAAGCACATCTTCTGCGAAAAACCAATTTCGCTCAGCTTGAAGGAGATCGACCGCGCCCTCGCCGCGGTTGCATCCGCCGGAGTCAAGCTGCAGGTTGGCTTCAATCGGCGCTTCGACTCCAACTTTCTGCGGGTACGCCAGGCGGTGGAGTCCGGTGAAATCGGCACGCCGAATCTTTTTCACATCGTGAGCCGCGATCCGTTTCCTCCGCCCCTGGCTTACCTGCGCCCTTCCGGCGGCATTTTCCTCGACATGATGGTGCACGATTTCGATATGGCCCGCTTCCTGATGGGCGACGAGGTGGAAGAAGTGTTCGCGGCGGGGGCGGTGATGGTCGATCCCGGCTTCGCAGGGGAGAATGATTTCGATACCGCCGTGGTCCTGCTGCGCTTCCGGGGCGGCGCGCTGGGCACCATCGACAACAGCCGCAAGTCGACCTTTGGCTACGATCAGAGGGTCGAAATCCTCGGCAGCAAAGGGAAAATCGCCTCCGAAAATCGTTACCCGAACCAGGTCATCGTCAGCGGAGAGAGAGCGGTCTACTCCGATCTTCCCTACAATTTTTTTATGCAGCGGTATACCGACAGCTTCACGGCGGAAATCCAGGCTTTCACCGAAGCCGTGCTCGAGGACAAGCCCATTCCGGTCACCGGCGCAGACAGCCGGATCCCGGTGGTCATGGCGCTGGCCGCAGGCAAGTCGAGCGACGAACATCGCCCGGTTCGCATCAGCGAGGTTTCTGCCTAAGACCGGGGACTGCACAGCGGCGTTGCGTGCGCTGTCGCCCATGCGCTCCTCTCGAACGCGTCGGCGTGCCCTATCATTTATCGATTGCGGGAGGATGGATGAACCTTTGGTTACAGGATCTCCGCTACGCCTGGCGCACGTTGCGCAGGAGCACAGTGCTGTCGGTGGTGATTTTGGCCTCTCTGGGCATCGGAATCGGCGCCAATTCTGCCATTTTCAGCGTCGTGGATGCGCTGCTGCTGCGCCCGCTTCCCTATCCGCATGCGGACCGGCTGGCGGCCGTGTGGCTGCATTCGCCTGCCATCGGCATTCTGCGGGACTGGCCGTCTCCGGGGCAGTACATCGACATCCAAAACCAGAACCATTCGTTCGATCAGATGGCGCTGGCGCAGAGCCGCACCTTCACTCTGACGGGCCGCGAGCAGCCGGAGCGGGTTGACGTACTGAGCACGCAATCGAGCCTGCTGTCGATGTTGGGCGCCAAGCCTCTGCTGGGCCGAACGCTGTTGCCGGAAGAGGACAAACCCGGCCAACCGGCGGTGGCCATTCTGAGCTACGGCGTCTGGCAGCGCCTGTTTAATGCCGACCCGGCCATCCTGGGCAAAAGCATCACGCTCAATGGAAAGTCCTTCACCGTGGCAGGCGTGCTGCACCACGGCTTTACCGTCAACGCTGAAGTGCTGCCGTCCGAAGGGCCGATGGACAAGGTGGACATCTTTCTGCCGCTGCCCCTGGCGGCAGATGCAGAGCAGCGCCGCGGCGACGAGAACTACAACATTCTGGTGCGCCTGAAGCCCGGCGTTTCTGTGCAGCAGGCGCAGGCGGATATCGACATCATCGCCAGCCGCATCCGCGCGAAAGACAAGCGCGACGCCAGTTACGGGATGGATGTAGTGGGCTTGCAACAGCAGGTGGTCGGAGACGTGCGCCGCCCGTTGCTGGTGCTGCTTGGCGCCGTAGCACTGGTCTTGCTGATCGCGTGCGCCAATGTGGCTAACCTTCTGCTGGCGCGCGCGGCGGGCCGCGAAAAGGAAGTCGCTGTCCGCACGGCTCTGGGAGCGGACTGGAAACGGCTGACGCGGCAATTGCTGACAGAGAGCATTCTCCTGGGGTTGCTGGGCGGCGTCGCGGGTCTGCTGGTGGCGCAAGTGAGCCTGTGGGTGGTACGCGCGATGAATCCCGGCAATATTCCCCGGCTCGATGAGATTGGGATCAACGGCACCGTTCTGATTTTTACATTTGGCCTGTCGCTGGCGACGGGCGTACTTTTCGGCCTCGCGCCGGCATGGCGCGCGGTCAGGATGGATCCCAACTCGTCGCTGAAAGCCGGCGGCCGCAGCGGGCAGTCGGATGGCGGCCTGCACGTGAAGCGTCACCGCCTGCGCAGCTTGCTGGTGGTTTCTGAAATTGCTTTTTCGCTGATCCTGCTGGTCGGCGCCGGACTGCTGATGCGCAGCTTCGTCCGCCTGCAGAACGTAGCGCCAGGATTCACCACAGATCATGTCATGACGATGGAGATGGTGGCCAGCGACAGCAAGTACCACGACGATAAAGTCCTCGCAGGTCTCTACCGCGACATCGAAGCCCGGATCGCCCACTTGCCAGGAGTCGTGGCCGAAGGTGCGGTTTCGGCGCTGCCGCTGACGGGCACGGTGGGATGGGGCGGAATCCACGTAGAGGGATATGCGCCGCCGCCAGGGCAGGAGCTGCAGGTGGATCAGCGCACGGCCAGCACGGACTATTTCCGGGCTATGCAGATTCCGTTGGTGGCGGGCCGCTTTTTCACAGATCAGGACGGCCCGGACTCGCAGCAAGTCGTCATCATTGATGCAAAGTTCGCGCAGCGATTCTGGCCGCGCGGAGACGCAATCGGAAAGTATCTCTGGTTCGATCCGAAGAGGCCCATCACCATTGTCGGCGTGGTGGGAGTGGTCAAACAATATGGTCTGGAGACCGACGGCAAAATCGCGACCTATTTCCCGTTGCAGCAGCAGCCGGACCGAGGGACTTTCCTGGTGGCCCGCACCACTTCCGATGAGGCGGGACTCTCCTCCGCCATGGCCGGGGAGATCCACGCGGTCGATCCTTCCGTGGTCGTCTATGGAGTTCGGACGATGCAGGATCGTATGTTCGATTCGCTGGCACGCCAGCGTTTCTCCACCACCATGCTGGGTGCATTTGCGGCTTTCGCGCTGCTGCTGGCTGCCGTGGGCCTCTACGGAGTGATGTCGTATCTGGTGACACAGAGCACGCGCGATATCGGGATTCTGGTCGCACTGGGGGCGCGGCGTGAAAATATTCTAGGACTGGTGGTCAGGCAGGGAATGCAACTGGCGTTGATCGGTATCTTTGCAGGCTTGACAGGCGCTGTCGCCCTCACTCGCGTGATCGCCAGCCTGTTATTCGGCGTCAGCGCAAGGGACATCGCAACCTTTCTTACCGTGCCCGCATTGCTGGCTCTGGTCGCATTCGCAGCTACGGTGATTCCTGCGTGGCGCGCGAGCAGCGTGGATCCGATGGCCGCTCTTCGGGAGGAATAGGCGTTTTCTCTGACTGAGCGCCGCCCCAGGGACACACCCGTCGCAGGAATTTCCGCTGGAGCTTCCCCTCGCAAGTCCCACGAAAGAGTACTCCAAAGAGGCATTGACCCAAGCCTATGGTCCCCTTATCTTGAACACCACGACTGGGAAATTTTGCCCTTCGGGGCGCTTCCGCAAGCATGCAGGCCTCCCCGCTCCCTTCATGGCCGTTGCAGGTAATTGATTTTCTTCTTTGGTGCGGTTCCTTTACCCGCCCGTGTATTGCCAGTCCCATACTGCTGTGTGCGTAGATGGACCTCATTCGGTCCGTGCACGATTCGACTTCAGTGAGGTTCCGTGGATGTCACCTGTCGCAGCGTCGCGCCGTCTGTCCGCCTCCCGCGTTCTGCCTTTGCTCTTCGCTAATCTGGGCTTGTTCGCACCTCTGCTGCTGGCGCCCGCGCAGAGTGCCGCAGCAGCGACGGACACCTTCTACGTGCATGTGACCAGTGACGATTTCAGTGGCAGTTTCTCCAACCTCAATGGGGCTGCAGCGAATTGCCCGGCGAACAGCGCGGGCGGCAGCGCCAGCTGCTCGCTGCGTGACGCCATCACGGCGGCCAACGCCGATGCGAACCCGGTGATCGTCGATATGACGGCGGTCAGCGGGGCCATTACACTGGCGAATCCCCTGCCCGGAATCTTCCAGAACGCGGCGAACACGATCACCGTTGGCGGCCCAGGCGCCGCTACACTCACGGTCTCCGGCGCGAACGCTTATCAGGTTTTCCAGGTTCTCAAGGGAAGCGCGACGTTCCATGACTTCACCGTCGCCAACGGCAACGTCGTCCCCGTCCCCAATGGCGGGACCTTCGGGCCCAACAACGGCTGCGCCTGCGATCCGGGTTTTGGCGGCGGCATCTATGCGTACACGAATGTCTCGCTGACGCTGAACAGCATGGTCCTGACCAGCAACCACTCGGGGTATGACGGCGGCGCCGTTCTTGCCATCGGCCCCCTCACCGTTACCAACACGACTTTCTCCAACAATTCAGTGGACCCGGGCTCGTACGCCGCCGCTCTTTACGCCATCGGCGGCCCGGCCACTGTCAGCACCAGCACCTTTTACAACAACACGGCCTTTCTCGGCAGCGCCATTTACATCAGCGCCTATCTTGCCGGCATGACCGTCACGGTCAGCGACTCCACCTTCGTCAATGATTCCACTCCGAACGGCGGCAGCGGAGCCATCTTCAACTCTTCCGGCGCAACCCTCAACATCCACGACAGCACATTCTGGAACAACATTGCCGGAATCTCCCAGGGAGGATCGCTCAACAATGCGGGCACGATGACAGTCACCGACAGCGTCGTGGGCGCCCCCGGCACTCCGACGGCGGCGCAATTGTGCTACAGCACTGCCGGCTGTCCTGCCACCGGCGATGGCAACGGCAACGTGGTTGGGGGCGACTCTCTCGACCTGTCGCCTCTGGGCGATTACGGTGGTTCCACCGAAACGATGCTGCCCGAGGCTGGCAGCCCGGTGATCTGCGCCGGCAAGTCCGGCACGCCCTGGGCGGAGACCGTGTCGGGTACTGCCCTCACCACCGATCAGCGCGGAATGCCGCTCGATTCCAGCTGCAGCGCGGGAGAAACTGACGCTGGTGCTGTGCAGGGCAACGCCTTCTGTAAGACGGCGAACACGAATCCCAATCCCAATCCGGCGGTGTTTGCCGCGACGCAGGACTTCAACGGCGACTGCAAGAGTGACATCCTGTGGCGCAACTCGAGCACACAGCAGGTCTACGAGTGGCTGATGAATGGAACTACGTTCGCCAGCACGGGCAGTCCCGGCACGCCCACTTCGGACTGGGTGATCCAGGGGACTGGCGACTTCAATGGCGACGGCAAAAGTGACATTTTGTGGCGCAACTCGACCACCGGACAGGTCTTCATCTGGCTCATGAACGGGAGCACGCTGACCAGCAGCGGCAGTCTCGGCTATGTCTCGTCGGACTGGACCATCGCTGGCACCGGCGATTTCACCGGCAACGGCAAGGCCGACATCCTGTGGTGGAACTCGACCACCGGGCAGGTCTACCTCTGGTTCATCAACGGCACGACCATGTCGGGCGGCGGCAGCGTGAGCTACGTCTCCGGCGGATGGAACATTGCCGGCATCGGCGACTTCAATGGCGACGGCGAGGCTGACATCCTGTGGCGCAACAGCTCGACCGGGCAGCTTTATATCTGGCTGATGAACGGGAGCACTCTGACCAGCAGCGGCGGCCTCGGCTCTGTCACGTCGGACTGGGTCATTGCGGGCGTCGGCGATTTCAATGGCGACGGCAAGAGCGACATCCTGTGGCGGAACTCCACCAGCGGGCAGGTCTACCTCTGGTTCATGAACGGGGCCAGCCTTGCGAGCAGCGGGAGCGTCAGCTACGTCTCGCCGGGTTGGAACATCGAGGGTGTCGGCGACTACGACGGCAGCGGTCGCGCCGGCATCCTGTGGCGCAACAGCTCGACGCAGCAGGTTTACTTCTGGCTCATGAATGGAACGACGGTTGGGAGCACCGGCACTCCCGGCACGCCGGACGCGACCTGGCAAATTGCTCCTTTAGCTCCCTAGACCTGGTGGGTCGGCAAATCGTACCTCGCAGCCCTATGACTTCGTGCTCCGCGCCCGGCTCGGTCAGCGCTTCAGCAGGTCCACGGGCTCGTCAGCATCGGTTACGCGAAAATGCGGAGCGAGCGCCGGATGCTTTCGCTCCACGGCGCGGTACATTTCCCAGGCCACACGGCGGTAAGAGAAGTGTCCCTGAGCGGCCGAGCGCAGCTCGGAGATGTAGAGCGCTTCGGCGAAGTCCATCTTGAACAGCGCGCGAATACGCGTACCCAGCGGCAGCACATATTGCGCGGACTCGGCCGCTTCGGGCGCAGAACCCTGTGACAGCTCGGCCCAAGCCGCGTGGGCGGCGCGCATCGTCTCTTCGTAGAGCGGCTGCACTCCCGCTTCCGGCACGCCTTCGGGAATGGCATAGCCGTGCGCTGCAGTGAATCCCTGCAACACCTGCACGCAGCGCCGGTGACGGTGCATGTCGCGGAAGCCGCCAATGTCCATCAGGATGTCGAAACGGAGCGACTGCCCGGCAGAGAATTCACGGAGCAACTCGTCGTGCCGGCCACGATGGCGGATGCCGAGCGCGACGATCTCATTGCGGCGAGCGTCGGACAAAGCAGCCACATGGCGGCGGATTTGCCGATAAGAGTAGTGGCATTGGCCATAGAGAAGAGTCGTGGCCAGGTCGATCTCGAGGGAATCGGCGTCGTCAACCAGGTCAACGAGCGGCGCTGGGTCGATCGCTTCGCTCTGCAGCAACTCGTCGGCGGCATGGCGCAGCTCCTGCCGGGTGCGCGTTTGATACTCGCTGGGCGCCGCATATTTCACCAGAGTTGGCGCGGCTTTCACCTCGCGGGTGAGCAGCGCGGCGGCGCGTTCGCCGAGCGCCGGATCGAGCGCGGCGATCTCGCGCTGCAACGCGGAGAGTTCATCGCCATAAACATTCCAGGCAGGTCCGGAAGCGGCGGCCTGCAGACGCACGCCCAGCTGGCGCACCTCAGCCACAGGACTCGAGAGCAGGCGCGAAATCTGCGTTTCCAGCGTCCGCGCGTTCACGATCTGTCCCAGCGAGGTGTTGGTCGCGAGAGGAAGAAGATAGCGCGCGACATCGAAGGCACGAGCCTTGAGCGTGCGCTCGTAGGTCTCCTGCTTCATCTCCTCCGGCTTGTGAATCTGAGCCTGCAAGGAGGCGAACACCGCTTCGAAAACGCCGTGGTACGCCGAAAAAAGCTGCTCGATGGTCTCGCGATAACGATGCGCCGACGCCACGTCAGCGCCGAAATCCGGCATGTACCAGCCACTTTTGCGGAAATTCTGATAGCGTGTTGAGCGCTCCTGCCCATCCCAGCGCTGCTCGTCCACGAGCACGATGGCAGCCAGCAGCGAAAGCCTCTCGACGGCAAACGCCACATGCGCCAGATCGGCGATGGAACGATGGCCATACTGGAAATAAAACGTATTCAGAAACTGCTCGGCCCTTTGGCTGCTGATCTCGCGCAGCGACTCCTTCATCGACAGCGACGAGCGCGAATATTTCGCCATGGCGTAGGCGAGGACTTCGGGATCGGCTCCGTGAACAGCGAACACTTCGGTTTGATGGTTGCGGGATTCGGGCGCGACCGGCGCAACAGGAGGAGTCTCAGTCATGGAGGCCATGCAGGAATGCTAAACCCAAAGCTTGCGGAATTCGCGGACGCATCTCCGTAGTCACGGGCCGATTGCGCCGCCGTTATGCCCCAGCAATGGAAGAACGGATACCATGGTGAGTGTTTTTGGGCGACGCTCGGCGACCGACGCCTGTCGCGGAATGGCCTCTGGGCATGAACAAGATTCTTTCGACGACCGAGCATCGTCCGTGGCCTCTGCCAAAGTCTCCGTGGGTAATGACCCAGCGCTGGAACGACCTGCTGTTCGCGCACTGGCCGATTCCCGCCACTGAACTGACCCATCTTTTGCCCGAAGCCTTGACTGTGGACACCTTCGACAGCACGGCGTGGGTCGGCGTGGTGCCGTTCTGGATGGACCAGGTGCGGATGCGCGGCCTGCCTTCCATTCCCGGAGCCAACCGCTTTCCGGAACTCAACCTGCGCACCTATGTGCGCGAGCGGCACACGAACCAGGCAGGCGTGTATTTCTTTTCGCTCGACGCGGCCAACCCCTTCGCCGTCGCGGCGGCGCGGATGTTCTTCCGGCTGCCTTACTACTGGGCTCGCATGAAGATCGAATCGGACGAGACTCGCGGATTCCACTACAGCAGCGACCGGCTGCTGAGCCGCCATTCCGCGCGCTTCCGCGCCCGTTACCGCAGCCTGGGCAAGCCCTGCGTCAAAGGTGGGCTCGAGACCTTTTTCACCGAGCGGTATGCCTTGTTTACCGCAACGCGGCGCGGCGACCTGGCGCGGGTGAACATCCACCATTTGCCGTGGCCTCTGGAGCTGGCTGAGGCCGAGTTCGAGGTCAACGATCTGCCCGAAGCGCACGGCATTCGCCTGCCCGACACAAAACCTCTGCTGCAATACAGCCGCGAGCTGACGGTCTACATCTGGGCGATGGAAGGACTGGGATCGCGGTCCACGCGGCGGGCCGCTGCGCCGGTTCCGGCTGGACCCTGACGGCGACGGCTGCGGTAGGCTAGAGCCATGTCGTCCCTTCAGGGAAAAACGGCGCTGGTCACAGGAGCCTCACAAGGCATTGGCCGCGCCTGCGCTGTGGCGCTTGCCAAAGCCGGCGCACGCGTCGGGCTCGCAGCGCGCAATGAAACAAAACTGAACGAAGTGGCTGCGGAAATCGCCACGCTGGGCGGTGCGGCCGCGGTCTTTGCCCTCGACATCGCGAGCGAAGAGTCGATCAAAGCCTGCGCCAAAGCGGCTATCGCTCATTTCGGCAGCATCGAAATCCTGGTGAACAACGCCGGCATCACCCGCGACACGCTGGTGCTGCGCATGAAGCGCGTGGACTGGGACGAGGTGATCCAGACCAACCTTACCGGAACTTTCCTGATGACTCAGGCCTTGCTCAGCCCCATGCTGAAAGCGCGCTGGGGTCGCATCATCAACATCTCCAGCGTGGTCGGCGAAACCGGCCAGGCCGGCCAGGCGAATTATGCGGCCAGCAAGGCTGGGCTCATCGGGCTGACGAAATCGCTGGCGCGCGAGCTGGCTTCGCGCAACATTACGGCGAACGCCATCGCTCCCGGATACATCGAGACGGCGATGACCGCCGTGCTCGACGAGAAGCAGCGCGAGGCGATGCTGGCGCATATTCCGTTGGGACGCGCGGGAACCGACGCCGACATTGCGAACGCGGTGCGCTTTCTCGCGTCCGACGAGGCCGCTTACATCACAGGCCACGTGCTGGATGTGAACGGCGGCATGTACATGGGCTGAAGAATCTCGTCTTCGGCTGCTATCGTGGGTGGCGATGAAGATTCTGACTGCGGACGAAATGCGCACTGTCGATCAGGTGACAACGAAGCAGTTCGGCGTTGCTTCGATCGGGCTGATGCACAACGCTGGCGCGGCTGTCGCTCGCTTCGTCCTGCGCGAGTTTCCCGAGTGCCGGCACATCGCGGTTCTCTGCGGCAAGGGCAACAACGGCGGCGACGGCTTTGTGGCGGCGCGTAGTCTGGCAGCGGTTGGTTGCGCGGTGAGAGTTCTGCTGCTCGGGTATCCTGCCGATCTGAAGGGCGACGCGAAGACCGCCTTCGATGAAATGGCTCTCGCTCCCGTCTTCGCGCCCGACAAGACGGCCTTCGATTCACCCTCTGTAAAGGACCTGCTCGATTCTGCCGATCTGTTCCTCGATGCCATCGTTGGAACCGGATTCAACCCGCCGCTGCGAGGCGTTGCCGCAGCGCTCCGTGACCGCGTGAACGCGCTCCAAACGCCGATCGTGGCCGTCGATCTGCCTTCTGGCTGGGATGCCGACTCGCGCGCCTTTTCCGTCGAAGGCGCTTTTCGCGCGAACGCGGTCGTCACTTTCACCGCGCCGAAACTGGCGCACCTGTTCGGCAACCTGACCGGCAGCTCCAGCGGTCCTATTGTCGTCGCTCCTATCGGATCACCCGACGACGCGATCCAGTCTGCAACCAACCTGACCTGGGCTGGCTCGTCGAAAGCCATGACCGAGGCGCCGCGCACCCCTGACTCCAACAAGGGCTTGTACGGCCACGTGCTGGTCGTTGCTGGCGGACGCGGCAAATCCGGCGCGCCCGCGATGGCCTCGCTGGCCGCGCTGCGCGCTGGCGCTGGCCTGGTGACTGCGGCTGTTCCTCAGTCGATTCTCGCTTCGGTTGCCGCCATCACGCCCGAGTTGATGACGTTGCCGCTCGACGAAGACGCGAACGGCGCCATCGCCGGATCGAATCTCGACGCCTATCGGCTGCACCGGCTCACCGAGCGCGCGACCGTGATCGCCGTTGGCCCAGGCATGGGCACCGAACCGGAAGCGTTCGTGCTCGGGCTGATCGCAAAAACCACGCTGCCGCTGGTCATCGATGCGGATGCGCTCAACATCCTGGCCGAACATCCCGACAAGATCGACGGCCGTGGCCGCACCGTTGTGCTGACGCCGCATCCTGGCGAAATGGCGCGTCTGGCCGGCATCAGCATCAAGGACGTGCAGGCCAGGCGCGAGCCGCTGGCACGAGAGTTCGCGGCCCGACACACTGTGACAGTCGTGTTAAAAGGCTGGCGCACGCTCGTCGCGCACCCCGATGGCCGCATCGCAGTCAACACGACAGGCAACGCCGGGATGGCCAAAGGCGGCAGCGGCGACATTCTGACCGGCATTGTCGCGGCTCTGCTGGCCCAGTTTCCCGATCGCCCCGCCGAAGCCGTGGAGGCTGCTGTGTACCTGCACGGGCTGGCTGCGGACTTCGCGCTGCGCGAGCAGGACGAGCACACGCTGCTGGCCACCGATACGATCGGTCATCTTTTTCGCGCTTTTCACTTTCGCTCATGGGACGAAGCGGGATATGTTTGGTTGGAGGGAATGCCTTCCTCCGCAGCGAGGTCGAGATGACGCAAACCGCGGACCTGAAAATCCATCAGTTCGAAAGCCACAGCGGCAAGGAGACGATCGCTGTGGGCCATCGCATTGCGGAGTTGCTGACACCTCCGAAATTTCTGATCCTGCGCGGCGACCTCGGCGCCGGCAAGACGACGCTGGTGAAGGGCATCGCGGAAGCGCTCGACGCCGCCGATCCCGATGAAGTGACCAGCCCGACGTTCACGCTGATCCACGAATACGAAGGCACGCGCACGGTGAACGGGCAGAAGGAACCGGTGATGCTGTATCACCTGGACCTTTACCGCATCCAGAACGAGCGCCAGCTCGATTCCCTCGGCCTCGATGAACTGATCGGACCTGCGAGCATCGTGCTGGTGGAATGGGGCGAGAAATTTCCCAGCGTGGTGAAGCGCAGCCAGGGGGAAATTGAGATGCGCACCACCGGCGGCGACTCGCGGAGCATTACGCTGTCGCTGAAAGACTGATGCGGGCCGGGTGAGAAAACAGCCGCAGGCCAGCCTGGTGCTGCACAGAAATCAGAAGTGGTGAATCTTCTCCGGCTGGGCAACTTCCACCGGGCGCGCGGCTTCGCGTTCCAGCGAGCGGCTGACCAGATCGCGGGAGCCGAGCCCCACGGCGAGCGCGAGCGCGAAGACGATGCCGCCGAAAAGAATGCCGAATCCCAGCTCGACGATGGCTCCGCCGAGCGCGAGGTGATCGAGGACCATGGCGCCGGTCAGCACCAGGATCATCCAGCGCACGCCCATGCTGAGCAGGCGCGCGTAGCTGAGGTTGAGATTGACGCCGGTGATGAGAACGCTGCGCGCCACGAAACGCGCCAGCACATTGCCGGCCAGCAGCAGGATGGCCGCGCCGGCCAGGCGGGGAACGTAGCCCAGCATCCAGCCAGAGACGATGTGCTCCGATGTACCCAGGGCGGAAACGCCAACCACGACCCCGGAGAAGACGAAACACCAGAAGACAACCCGGCCGACCAGCAGCGAAGGAGTCGCGCGCGGACTCCATTCGGCGATGGCGCTGGCGCCGCCCCGCATGCGCTCGTCGAAATGCATGGCGGTGAGGATGCGGCGTACCAGCAGCGCGACCAGCCATCCGATGAGGAGAAAGAACAGGAAGGCGGCGATAAAGGCGAGGATGCCCGGCAGCAGCGTAGCGATCTTGTTCACCACCAGGCCCATCGACGAGTGAAGCGACTGTTCCACCTGCTGCCACATACTCTGTTCTCCTTCGTGCTCAGGGATTGAAGCGATCCGGCCATCTCCACCGCGACAGCAGATAAGGCTTCTTCTCTTCCCAGGCGCGGGCAAACTGCTCGAGCCGCTGCTCGACGGCGGCGCTGGTGAGATTGGAAACCTCGCGGACGTACGATGCAACCCAGCCGAGGTAGAGGGGGGTAAAGGCGCCGAGGACATGGACGCGGTTGATGGTGCGGAGGCGCCAGGCCAGCGCGAAATCGTAGACGATGCACGCCCACAGATCGTCGGGCATGCGGAACTGGTCGGGAGGCAGCTTCGTTAGCCGACGCAATTCGAGCAGAGCATTGGGCGGCAACAACAGTCTCCAGACTTCTTCCAGGCTTTTGGAGCCGAGCAGAAAGGAATCCAGCATGGGCTGGGGGTCGATGGGCTGACCGTCCGGCTGACCGTCAGCGGCGTTACCCCAGGCAGGCGTCGCCTGCGATCCGCGGATGCGCTGCCAGTGGGAGGCGCACTGGTCCATTTCCTGAAACAGCGAGCCCGCGAGTTGCCCGAGCACGGCGCTGAGCTCCAGACCTTCGGCTGCCACCTGATGATGCGCGTCGACGTGGACCTGGCCGACCGGGAGCTGGGGAAACTGCGTGGCTGCGACGGTCACCGGCCACAGCAGCGAATTGGCGGCGGCCGGACTGGTGCGGGCCAGACCCGCGCATAAGGCGCCGGACGCGGCGAAATCGAAGGCGAGGGGATAATGAACGCGCTTGCCGTACAGCGCCCGGCTCAGCGGTGAGAGGATCCCACTGTTGATGAGGCCGTCGTATTTGGCGGGCGGATAGACGGGCATAACCAGGCCACACTGGCGATCGAGAATGGCGTAGGTGAACAGCTGGATCAGGTGGGTACGGAGAGCGGCGAGGTCCGATCCGATAACGATACAGGCGCGCGCATTGAGCGAGGCGGCGAGAGCCAGCACGGCGCGCTGACTGGCGGAGACATCGGCCCACAATTCTCCCGTGCCCTGGGTGGGCGGCGCAAAGGGGACCAGGGTGAGTGCGGGATTTTCGGCGGGTTGCGCGGCGCCGGCGGCGGCTTCCGGAGTGGCTCCGGGCCACGCGAAGACGAAACGCAGCGAGGATGCGCCGGAACCCAGCTCGGAGAGGATCTGCTGGGCGCGGACGCGGAGTTCGTCGGCAGAAACAGCGCCGGCAATGCCAACGACGACGTCAGGAGGGCCGACGCGCTCCGCCTGTTGCCTGGTTTCTTCCGTGATTTCGACGGCTGCCATTCAGCTGCTTGTCCTTAGCTTACAAACGGCAGCGACAATATGCCATACAGCGGAATGCGAATCCATGCCGGGCGGTTGTTGAGCTCGTAGACCAGCTCGTAGAGCGCCTTGTCGAGAACGTAGATGTGGAGGAGCGCGTCGAATTCCTGGCGATCGGCGGGAACGATGGGGGAATCGGCGATGGTCTCGCGATAGGCGCGCAGGAATTCGGCGGAGACGGAGGTTTCCCAGAGCCGCGCCCAGGACTCCAGCTGCGCGAAGTCTTCAGGACGACGCGCTGTGTATTTGGTGAGCGCGACCAGCGCCGCGTAGCTGAAGGAGCGCAGCATTCCGGCGACGTCTTTGAGCGGGGATTGCTTCGCGCGGCGTTCGGCGAGCGGCCGCGCCGGTTCGCCCTCGAAGTCGAGAATCACGAAGTCGCCTTTGGAGCGAAGGACCTGGCCGAGGTGGTAATCGCCGTGGATGCGCGTCCACTGGCCGACGTTCTTCAATCCGGCGAGGGCGCGGAATCTTGCCAGCAGAGCGCCGCGGCGGCTGAGGGCCAGGCCTGCGGGCTCGACGGAGTCGTCGGGCAGGCGCGAAAGATTCGTTTTCAGCAGGTCGAAGGCTCGCGCCGCATGCGCGATGAGAAGGTCGCGCATCGCTTCCAGATCGGCAGGGTCGGGGACATGAGGCGCGAAGGCCGGGTCACGACCGGAGGCCAATGCCAGGTGCAGCTCCGCGGTGCGGCGGCCCAGGATCGCTGCTGCATCCAGATACATCCCGGCGTGCTCGCGCGCTTCGGGCGGGGCCGTGCCTGGTTCCGCGGCGGTTGGAGCGGCAGGAGACTTCACCGAAGCGGTGCTCTCGTAATAGCGGTCGAGCTCATCCAGGGTCCACTGCCAGCCGTCGCCTTCGTTCGGCACCAGGCCCTGCAGCAGCACAAGGGCAGCCGGCTCCTCGTCAGCGCGACGCACTTCGATGGATCCGCCAAAGGGCGGAGCGTTGGAGAAGCCGGCTGTTTCGGTGAGGAAGCGGCCGATTTCCACGTCGGGATTCTGGCCGGGCTGCTGACGCCGAAACAGCTTCAGGATGAGACGATCGCCGAAGATCGCCGACGAGTTGCTCTGCTCTGCAGTGCCGGGGCGCGCGGTCAACGGCTGTGCGCCGCGCAGGCTGGGCAGAATCGTACTCGGCAACCCGGCCACCGCACCGTTGCGCGTGCGGAGCTCCTGCCCGGTTGCGAGAATCTCCAGCAGCGCGCCTGGAGCGCTGCGCTGCAGGCCTTCGTGCAGAACACCGGCCAGCATGGCTGAACCAGCCGTTGCGAGGATTTGATGCGGAGCCGATTCACGCAATTGGCCGGCGGCCTCGCCGAAACTCATCGCAAGGCACAAGAGCCAGGTATCGGATTCGCCCTCGACGTAATCCACGCTGACCCACAGGAGCGCCGAACGCTTCTCATCGAAGAGGACCGAGTCGGCAATCTTCGCGCGCACGATGTTTCTCGCCTTGCTCCCGAACCATCGCTGCCGCTGGAGATACGCGGGAAGAAGGGCTTCGAGACGCCGAACGCCGTCGCCGGAGAGAATGCTTTGCCAGTCGCGCTCGTTCTCGACATAGAACGCCTGTTCGGTGTCGGAGGCGGCGCCGGCTTCCGCTGAGGCCATCGTTTGCTGGATTTCAAGCCACAGGAAGCCGTAGGGTCCCAGCGTCAATGAATATGGAGCCTTCGTGATCGGCGGAAAATCGACATAGCCGAGCATCTCGACCGGGGTCATGCCTTCCATGCCGGACAGATCGAGCTGCACCGGCTGCGCAAAGCGCGACAGGTTGGCCACGCACAGGACGGTTTCATCCTGGTATTGCCGGATGTAGGCGAGGATCTTGCGGTTCGAAGCATCGAGAAAACGCAGCGAGCCGCGGCCGAAAACCTGGAAGAGCTTGCGCAGCGCGATCATGTTGCGCATCCAGTTCAGCAGCGAGGAAGCGTCGTTCTGCTGGGCCTCGACGTTGATCGCCTCGTAGCCCCAAACCGGGTCCATAATGACCGGACTGTAGAGCTTGGCCGGGTTGGCGCGCGAAAAGCCCGCATTACGATCCGGTGACCACTGCATGGGGGTACGGACGCCGTTGCGATCGCCGAGATAGATGTTGTCGCCCATGCCGATTTCGTCGCCGTAATAGAGGATGGGCGTTCCCGGAAACGAAAAGAGAATGCTGTTGAGCAACTCGATGCGCCGGCGGTTGTTATCGAGCAGGGGAGCGAGGCGGCGACGGATGCCAATGTTGATGCGCATGCGCGGATCGGCGCTGTACGCGAGGTACATGTAGTCGCGCTCGTCGTCCGAGACCATCTCCAGCGTGAGCTCGTCGTGATTGCGGAGAAAAAGTCCCCACTGGCAGTTGTCGGGGATGGCGGGCGTTTGCGCCATGATATCGGTGATGGGGAGGCGGTCTTCCTGGCGGAGCGCCATGTAGATGCGCGGCATGAGCGGGAAATGAAACGCCATGTGGCATTCGTCGCCCTCGCCGAAGTAGGGACGGACGTCGGTGGGCCACTGGTTGGCCTCGGCCAGCACCATGCGGCCGGCGTAGCCCTCGTCAATCGCGGCGCGGATGGCTTTGATGATGGCGTGCGTTTCGGGAAGATTCTCGCAGGTGGTGCCGTCGCGCTCAACCAGATACGGAATCGCATCGATGCGCAGCGCGTCCACACCCATGTCGAGCCAGAAGCGCATCACGCGGAGCACTTCTTCCAGAACCTCGGGGCTGTCGTAGTTCAGGTCGGGCTGATGCGAGAAGAAGCGATGCCAGTAGTAGGCCTGGGCGACCGGATCCCAGGTCCAGTTGGATTTTTCAGTGTCGGTGAAGATGATGCGGGCGTCTTTGTATTTCTGGTCGTTGTCGCTCCAGACATAGAAGTTGCGCTCGGTCGATCCAGCCGGGGCGTGACGCGCACGCTGGAACCAGGGATGCTGATCGGAGCTGTGATTGATGACCAGCTCGATCATCACCTGCAGGCCGCGATCGTGCGCCGCGTCGAGAAAGCGCTGAAACTCCTCGAGCGTTCCGTAGCTGGGGTGGACGCTCATGTAGTCGGAGATGTCGTAGCCGTCGTCGCGCATCGGCGAGGGGAAGAACGGCAGCAGCCACAGGCAGGTGACGCCGAGGTCCTGGAGGTAGTCGAGCTTCTGCGTCAGCCCGGGAAAGTCGCCGATGCCGTCGTTGTTGCTGTCGCTGAAGGCCTTGACGTGGACCTCGTAGATGACCGCGTCCTTGAACCAGAGGGGGTCAGAGACGCTGCCCGCCTTGCGAACGATGGTCTGGGGACCCGGCATGGAGTCGCGCGCGCTCATAGGTAGTAGTCGAAATCCTTTTCAGACCGCACTCTGCGGAGGATGCGGAAAATGTGCGCGGGAATTTTCGCGGGCGACAACTCGACGTAATTGCGCGACCCCTGCCAAAGATAAGTCATGCCGGTGAGGTGGTCGAGGACCTGGAAGCTTTCATCGGGGCGAAGGCGCAGGCGGTCGAGGTCGAGATACACCCAACCCGACTGGGTGTGGAACGAATCGAGGTTCACCACTGTCAGGACGATGTTGGCGCCATCCACGCTCGATTTGCTGTACGCGATGAGCCAGGGGTTGTCGGTGGGATGGAAGAAGAGGTCATGGGTGGTGCGCAGAGCGGCGTTTTCGCGGCGGGCGCGGTTGATCGTGGCGATGGTGGAATCGATGCTGTGCGGGGCCTCGAGGTTCCAGTGGCGAATCTCGTACTTTTCTGAGTTGAGATATTCCTCGCTGCCAGGGCGCAGGGGCTTGTTTTCGCCCAGCTCATAGGGGGGACCATAGATGCCGTAATTCGGTCCCAGCGTGGCGGCGAGCACGATGCGCGAGAGAAATGCCGGGCGTCCGCCGAGCTGCAGCGTCTCGTGAAGAATGTCCGGCGTGTTGGGCCACAGATTCGGACGCATGTACTCATGCACCTGCGTCTGGGTCAGCTCGGTGAAGTAATCCGTGAGGTCCTGCTTCGTGTTGCGCCAGGTGAAGTAAGTGTAGGACTGCGAGAAGCCGAGCTTGGCGAGGCGCTGCATCACGCGCGGGCGCGTAAAGGCCTCGGCGAGAAATAGCACGTCGGGGAAATCGCGCTTGATCTCGGCGATGAGCCATTCCCAGAAGGAAAATGCCTTGGTGTGCGGGTTGTCGACGCGAAAGATGCGCACGCGCTGGTCGATCCAGAAGCGGAAGACTCCGAGGAGCGCGTCCCACAGGGCCGGCCAGTCGCTGCTCTCGAAATCCATCGGGTAAATGTCCTGGTATTTTTTCGGCGGATTCTCGGCGTACTGGATGGTTCCGTCGGGCCGCTTCCTGAACCACTCCGGATGCTCGCTGACCCAGGGCTGATCGGGCGAGCACTGGAAGGCGATGTCGAGGGCCAGCTCGATTCCCTTGCTGGCCGCGCGCTCGACCAGGCTGCGAAAATCGGCGAGCGTGCCGAGCTGCGGATGAATGGCGGTGTGACCGCCCTCTTTCGCGCCAATCGCCCAGGGACTTCCGGTATCGCCGGGTTCAGCCGTTGGCGCATTGTTCTTCCCTTTGCGGAAGCTTAGGCCGATGGGATGGATGGGCGGGAGGTAGAGGACGTCGAATCCGAGCCGCGCGACATAATCGAGGCGCGCCTCGCAGTCGCGGAAGGTGCCGTGTCGTCCGGGCTCGAGCGACGTGGAGCGCGGGAACATTTCGTACCAGGCTGAGCAGCGGGCCTTTTCGCGGTCCACGATGACGCACAGCTCGCGGTCATAGCGTGATTCCATCGCCGGATCGAGATAGCGGACCATGGTCGCGGCCAGGTCCGGATCGAGCGCAGCCGTCTGCGCGGCAGGGATCACGCCGGTCGCTCGCAACAGCGCGGCCCAGCGCCGCAGCGTGCCCGCATCTTCGCCCTCGGCACGCGCGGCAGCCTGCTCCACCAGCTGCGCTCCGATCAGCAGGTCGACGCGGATGTCCTGGCCGGCGGCGATGCGTTTCTCGAGGTCGCTTCGCCAGGTATCGAAGTGGTCGATCCACCCGGCGACGGTGTAGAAGTATTCGCCTGTGTTGGCGACCGGGAACTCGCCTCGCCAGCGGTCGTTGCCCAGAGGCTGCATGGGGGCCGCGGTCCAGGAGGAGACTCCCTGCAAGCGATACAGAAGGCGCGCGGTGACGTGATCGTGGCCGTCGGCGAAGACATCCGCTTCGACTTCAACCGTGTCGCCGGCGATGCGCTTGATGGGAAAGCGGCCCGCGTCGATCTCGGGCTGCACGCTCTCGATCACGACGCGCTTTCGTCCATCCGCGGGTTTCTGCATAGGTGCGATCGGCTCTCCGGCAGGCCGGAAGCGCGAGGCGCCCGGCCACACGCTCGCCGGCTTTGGCGCGCGTGTGTCAGTACGGAATTATACGAACAACGAAATCGAATCTCCGCCAGGGCGATGCGAGGCCCGGAAGTCGCGGCTGACGGGAAAGCTGCGGCTGTCGCACTCAGTTGTCCGGCAGAATGTTGGACTCTTCCGAGGTGCGCAGGCGCACGAGGCGATCCACCGTGTACGGAGCGCGTTGGGTGGCGGCATGATAGTGACGAACCTGCAGCTCACCGAGGAGCCCGAGAGCGAGCAGCTGCGTCCCGGCGAGGATCATCACGGCGGCAATCACGAACAGGGGGCCGTGCTGTTCCATAACGTGCTGATGGGTGAGGATCTTGAGCGCGAGGAGAAAGGCGGAGAGGCCGCCTCCGGCAAAGATGCCCAGCGCGCCGAGCAGCCCGAAGAAGTGCAGCGGGCGCGTCATGTATTTCAGCAGAAAACGGATGGTCATCAGGTCAAAGAAGACCCGGAAGGTGCGCCCGATCCCGTAGTGCGATTTCCCGCCCTGGCGAATCACATTGGTGATGGGGACTTCGCAGATGCTGGCGCCATACCAGGAGGCGAGCGCAGGAATGAAGCGATGCATCTCGCCGTACAGCGGAATGTTGTGGATGACCTCGCGCCGGTAGGCCTTGAAGGTTGTCCCAAAGTCGTGAATGTCGACGCCCGAGAGCTTCGCCATGAGCCAGTTGGCGCAGCGCGACGGAATGCGCCGCATCACGAAGTTGTCGATGCGCTCCCGGCGCCAACCGCTGACGACGTCGTAGCCTTCTTCCAGTTTTTCCAGAAACAGGGGAATCTCGCCGGGATCGTGCTGCAGATCGCCGTCCATGGCCAGGATGAATTCGCCTTCGGCATGATCGAACCCGGCTGCCAGCGCCGAGGTCTGGCCGAAATTCCGGCGCAGCTTCACGACGAGGACACGACTGTCGACGGCGGCAATTTCTTCCAGCAGCCGGCAGGTGCGGTCGTTGGAGCCGTCGTCCACAAACACCAGTTCGAAGGGATCGCCGACGTGCTCCATCACCTCTTTCAGACGGTCATAGAGCGTGGTGACGTTCTCTTCCTCGTTGTGGAACGGAACGACGATGGAATACTTAGGCATCAGCCTTAATTATAGACTTTGGATGCTGGGAAACCGTGATCACTCAGGGTCACTCGGCAGTGTTTTGCGCGCTGGCGGTCGCCGGCTTTTATCTCGTTGTAACGATGGCCCGCACGGCACGTCCCGTTATGCCGTAAGGACCTCTACGGCAATGCGCGCGGCCTCTTCGCACGCGGCTCGATCCACATCTCTGTGGGTGACGAAACGAACGCTGTAGCGACCGGTGGTGCTGGCCAGAACTCCGCGCCGCTTCAGCTCTGCGACGAAGTCCTCAGCGTCTCCCTGATTGGGCAGGGTGATGCGGACCATATTCGTTCGCGTCGCATCAAGGTCGAACTCCACCGGCGCCTCGGCGATCCTTTCCGCGATCAGGCGCGCGTTGGCATGATCTTCGTGCAGGCGTTTGGGCCCTTCTTCGAGAGCGATGAGACCGGCGGCGGCGAGGATGCCCGCCTGGCGCATGCCGCCGCCCAGCGCTTTGCGGATCAGACGCGCGCGATCCATCTGGTCGTGCGTACCGACGAGCATGGAGCCCACTGGCGCGCCGAGCCCTTTGGAGAGGCAGAACATCACGGTAGAAAAGCCGTGCGTGAGCTCGCGTACGCCGATGCCGAGGGCGACCGATGCGTTGAAGATGCGCGCGCCGTCGAGATGGACCGGCACACCGCGCTCCTGCGCTCCCGCACAGATTTCTTCCATCACATCGAGAGGCGTCACGGTGCCGCCCGCCATGTTGTGGGTGTTTTCGAGCGCGATCAGGCCGGTCGGGGCGCGATGGTAGTGCTTGCCGGTGATGTGCGGCTCGATCTCACGCCAGGTGAGGATGCCGCGGTGGGCGGCGATGGTGCGCAACTGGCAGCCGGAGAAGGCCGAGGCCATGGCGATTTCCCACTCGACAATGTGCGAGCGCGCATCGCAGATAACTTCCTGGCCGTGCTGGGTGTTGAGGCGGATCGCGGCCTGATTGCCCATGGTGCCGCTGGGCAGCAAAAGCCCTGCTTCACGGCCGAAGATTTCAGCGGCGCGGGCTTCGAGACGGTTGATGGTGGGATCCTCGCCATAGACGTCGTCGCCGACCTCGGCCGCGGCCATGGCGGCGCGCATCGCGGGCGTGGGTTTGGTGACGGTGTCACTGCGCAGGTCGATCACGGCGACAGGCGCGGAGGAACCAGCACCGTCTTCGGTGAGAACAGCCGTCTCAGAGGACATTCATTTCCATTGTGCAACAACGCGTGCCGAGGCCGGCGTTAGGCGACGGCCGGCTCCGCCAGGAACCGCCCAAAGACTTCGTTCGAGAGCAGCCGCCCCTGCGCGGTGAGCGTGACACGGTCGCCGCCGACGAAGGTGACCAGGCTGTCGTCTTCGAGTTCGGCAATCGTGGAGAGGAATTCGCGAACTGCTGATGCCGAAAATTCCCCGCGCAATGCGGCGAGGCTCACGCCCTCGTTCAACCGCAGACCGAGGAACCAGGCCTCTTCCATCTCCTCTTCGCGATCCAGGCGGCGCGGCTCGCTCCAGCCCGGAGACTCGAGATACGTGTCGAAATCGTCGGTTGCGCCGAAGCGCAGGGTTGCGCCCGCGTGGGTGCGCAGCATGGAATGGGCGTCGAGTCCGAATCCGAGATAAGGCTGACGGCGCCAGTATTTGAGGTTGTGCTGCGACTCACTGCCGGGACGCGCGAAATTGGAGATTTCGTACTGGGCGAGGCCGTGCCCGGCGAGATATGCGATCGCTTCGGTGTACAGATCGGCGATGAGATCGTCATCCGGAACTTCTTTTGCGCGGTAGCGACCGCCGTTGACCAGCAGCTCGCGGCCCAGGCGCGATTCGTCGTCGACTTCGAGCATGTAAATGCTGGCGTGATCGACGCCGGATTCGGCGAGGGCGCCCAGCGATTCGTACCAGGAGTCGAGCGTCTGCCCGGGCAGACCGGCGATGAGGTCAACGCTGACGTCGTTGATGCCTGCAGACTGGACGCGGCGGATATCTTCGAGCGCGACGGCGCGATTGTGCAGCCGGCCGATGGATTTCGCTTCGCGGTCGACAAATGACTGCACGCCGAAGCTGACGCGCGTGACGCCGCATTCGGCCAGAGCCTCGAGCACGGCGGGCTCCAGCTGCCCCGGAGCGCACTCGACGGTGATTTCCGCGGTGGGCAGCACAGCAAATTCGCGACGGAGGCTGGTGAAGAGCCGCCGGAACAGAGCGGGGGAGAGCAGCGAGGGCGTGCCTCCGCCGAGATAAATGCTGTCGACGGCCTGGGGCAGTTGAGCGCCCCAGAGCTTCGCGCGCTTGCGGATGGCGATGAGATCCTGCTCGATGCGCGCAACGTAGCGATCGTGATGGCTGGCGGGAAAAACGCCGGAGGCAAAGTTGCAGTAGGTGCATTTGGAGCGGCAAAACGGAACAGAAAGATAAAGCCCGAGCATCTGCATATACCCCTATTCTCCCACCGCGCCGAACCCGATGCAGGGACGGTGACAAAAGCCATCTTGACAACGGCTTCCGCGTGTGCATTCTTCACCGCAACAATTCGCGCGCATTTGCGTTCATTTCCTGCAAGAGACGATCCGGAGAAGAGGCCGGATGAGAGGTTCCAAACTTCGAGAGAAGTTCGAAGCGGACCCAGGAGGTCTCGTATGAAAAGCATTCTTCGCGCACTTGCATTGACCGGCATTCTGGGTCTGGGCGCCGCGGGCGCACAGGCTCAGCGAGGCTTCGTGGGCGTCCGCGCTCCCGTCGTCGTCGCTGCCGTTCCGGCCTGCCCAGGTGAGGGCTATGTGTGGTCGGCCGGCTACTACAACGGCCCGGTTTTCGTTCCCGGCCGCTGGATCTATCGCGGATTCGATCGCCGCGTGGTTGTGCGGGACTTCCGGCACGATTACCACTACCCCGTGCGTTTTCGCCGGTAAGCGAACAGGATGAGGGCTGCGTCCCCAAAAACCGGCCCATGCGCACCCGTCGAAGCTCCCCGCTTCCGGGTGCGTTGCCGTTTCAGGCTTCGAGAAAATCCTGCGTTTCGCCCCCGGTTTCGGGCTATAGTCTGAGGGAACCAGTTTCATGCCCGCTGCGTATGCTCTTTCTGGAAACCACGCGGAGGCTTCTATGGCCGGACTCATCGGCGTTGCCGTCTACTTCCTGCCCTCACTGATCGCGGCCGCCCGCCACACCCACAACGCCACCGGCATCTTCATGCTCAACCTGTTCCTCGGCTGGACCGGCATCGGCTGGTTCATTGCTCTTTGCCTGGCGATTTTTTCAACCCCCTGCTACTACCATCCGTACTGGTATTACCCTCCCCCGCCTCGGCGCTGGTAGCGGCCTTTTGCCGGGTTGCCTGCGAAACAGGGTTCTATCGTGCGCTGAATCGTTTATGCTGCCGGGAGTCCCAGCAACATTTTGCTGCGTCTAACGTTAGTAGTGGTAGCAAGGCTTCCCGCTCCCCGACAGGAACCGGAGGCCGTCAGACCGGGACACACATTGAGGGCGGTCTGACAGGAGGTTCGATCATGCGCGTTCTGCGCTACGTTATGTTGGTTGCGTTGCTGGTGGTGCCATTGACACTGGCAAAGCCGGCACAGGCCCAGGTCGCCGTCGGTATCGGCATCGGCCCGGAAGTCGGTTACCCGGGTTATTACGACATTGGCGGCCCCCCGGTCTGCGAGTGGGGCTACTACTCGTATTCCCCGTACGCCTGCGCCCCTTACGGCTACTGGGGCCCTGACTGGTTCTATGGTGGCGCCTTCATCGGCGCTGGTCCCTGGTTCCACGGCTGGTACGGCCGTGGGTGGGGCTATGGCTACGGCCACGTCGGTTACGGCTATGGCGGCTTTGGTCGTGGTGGGTATGGCTACGGGGGCCGGGGCGGGTATGGCTACGGCGGCAATCGCGGCGGTTATAGTGGCTTCCGCGGCGGATACGCTGGTGGCTATCGTGGGGGTGCTGTAGGCACCTATCGCGGTGGAGCCGGCGTCGGTGGCTATCGTGGCGGAACTGTAGGCGGCTATCGCGGTGGAGTCGGCGCTGGCGGCTATCACGGCTACGCTGGCGGGTATCGCGGCGGCTACTCGGGTGGGGTCCGCGGCGGCAGCGTTGGCGGGTTCCATGGCGGTGGTGGCGGCGGATTTCACGGCGGCGGCGGTGGTTTTCATGGCGGCGGAGGTGGTGGTTCCCACGGCGGTGGCGGACACCGGTAATCCTTAGCTGCCCAGCACAACAAGGCCTGCTCTTCGGAGCGGGCCTTCGTGTTTTTGGGCAGGCGCTGGGGCGATGCGGCGGTTAGCTGGCCGCTGCCAGGCGGGAAACGCGCAGGCGGTTCACGCGGCGATCGGTGGACGCGAGGATTTCGAAGCGCAGGCCGTAGCCTTCCACGACTTCGCCGGATTGCGGAATGCGCCCGGCTGTTTCGCTGACCAGTCCGCCTACGCTGGTGGCTTCGAGGTCCTCGGGCAGTTCCACGCCGCCGAGGATCTCCTCGACGCGCGCGATTTCGAGGTTGCCGGGAACCACCCAGGTCCCGCCCGGCTCCTTGATCACCGAGGAGTTGTCCTCGGCTTCGTGCTCGTCGCGGATGGCGCCGACCAGCTCTTCGAGCAGGTCTTCAATGGTGACCAGGCCGGCGACGCCGCCGTACTCGTCGATGACGATGCGCATGTGCTGCTTTTCGCGCTGCATCTCGCGCAGCAGCTCGTTCACCTTTTTTGTCTCGGGAACGAAGGCGGCAGGGCGCTGGATGGCGGCAACGGTCCGGGAGCGCGCATCGGTATCGGAAATCTGCAGCAGGTCGTGGGCGAAGGCGATCCCGGTCACGTTGTCGAGGGTTTCGTTGTAGACGGGCACGCGCGACAAGGGCCGCGCGCGGATCATTTCCAGAAACTGCTCCAGGGTGATGGTGCCGGGAACCGCGAACATGGCCGGCCGCGGCGTCATGACCTCGCGCACGACTTTATCGCCGAATTCGACCGCCGAACGCACCAGTTCGCGATCGCTTTCCTCGATGATGCCTTCTTCCTCGCCGGCCTCGATCAGCGCCTCCACGGCCTCGGCCGCAGCCGTATCTCCATGCGCGCTGGCCGGCCGTTCCGCAAGCGCCGCGATGGACAGCAGGAACTGCACGAACAGGGTGATGGGCAGGATCAGCCACAGCAGCAGCAGCAAGAACCAGCGCCAGTGCGCGATCCACGCTCCGCGCGTGCGCGCAAAAAAGACGTAGGGCAGCAGCCGGTTGAAGAGAATGATGACGAGGACGATGCCCAGCACCACCTGGGCGATCTCCGGCCAGGTGGCCCGGTCGCCGACCCGAGCGCGCTCGAAAAGGAGCATGCCAAAGATCAGCGTCAGGCACGCCAGCGAGAGATTCATCAGGATGGCCGCGGAGAGCGCGATGCTGTCGCGTTTCATTCCGAGACGCGGTTCGACTCGCTGCTCCCAGAGGTCGATGTTCTCCTGGAACTCGCGGGCGAGGAATTTGCCCATCTCCGCGTAGAGGCGGTCGATGTAGGAAGCGAGGGTGAGCACGATGAGGAGCAGCGCGATGGAGACGGCCGAGACGATGCTCATGGCTTGCGGCTCCTGCGGGCTTTTTCCCGGGCTGGTTTTGTGCTGCGTTCGATCAGGCCCTGGGTCAAGCCGAAGCGCCTGCGCAGGGCCGCTTCTTCGCGGGCCATTCTTCCGGTGTCGGTTTGGTGATCGTAGCCGCCGAGGTGCAGGAGCCCGTGGAGGAGCAGGATTTGCAGCTCGGTTGGGAGCGGATGGTTATATTCCTCCGCCTGCTTTGCCGCGGTCTCGACGGAAATGGCAATATCGCCTGCCAGGTGCCGGTGGCCGTTGAGCGATTCCGCAGCGGGAAAGGACAAAACATCCGTAGGCCGATCTTTGCGGCGAAACTCGCGGTTGAGCGTGCGGATGTGCTGGTCGCTGGTCAACAGGACGGAAACCTCTCCCTCGAGGCCGGCAGCCTTCGCTGCCTCGGTCACAAACGCGGCGAGGGTCCTTCGCCGCACGGCGCGGCCGAATCTGACTTGTATCGTGGGGTCGATGACGATCATGGTCGAGTGCGGCTGGGCCCAGGAGGCGGCCCGGCGCACGAAATACCGCGGGAGGGTGACTTCCACCCTCCCAGATTGATGGTACCTCTTATTGGTTTTCCGCCTCCAGGGCGGGCGTTGAGGGCGGTTATTGGGGCTGCGAAAACCGGACCTCTTCGTCGTCGTCGCGAATGTCCAGCGGCAGCTCGGGCTGGGCGCGCCCGAATCCCTCGTAGGCGCGAATGATGCGCTGGACGAGCTGGTGACGGACCACGTCGCCGTCTTCAAAGCGGATGAAGCGGATGCCGTCGACGCCTTCGAGGATGTTCATGGCCTCAACCAGGCCGGATTTCCGCGGGTTGGGCAGATCGATCTGGGTGATGTCGCCGGTGATGACGGCTTTGGCGTTGTTGCCCATGCGGGTGAGGAACATCTTCATCTGCTCGCTGGTGGTGTTGTGCGCCTCGTCCATGATGATGAAGCAGTCGTTGAGGGTGCGGCCGCGCATGAGGGCCAGCGGAGCGACTTCGATCACATTGCGCTCGAGCATCTTGTCGACGCGATCGGGCTCGAGCAGGTCGTAGAGCGCGTCGTAGAGCGGGCGGAGATAGGGGTCGACCTTTTCCTGGAGAGTGCCGGGCAGGAAGCCGAGGCGCTCGCCTGCTTCGACCGCGGGGCGCACCAGCACGATGCGGCTAATCTTCTTGGCCAGCAGGGCAGCCGCAGCCATGGCGACGGCGAGATAGGTCTTGCCCGTGCCGGCGGGGCCGATGCCGAAGACCATGTCGGCCTGCTCGATGGCTTCGACGTAATGGCGCTGGTTGAGCGAACGCGGCTGGACCATGCGCTTGATGCCGGCAGAGCGCTGCTTGCCGCTTTCGGCCAGGGTGCGGAGGGAGACCGACGGATCGGCCGTCACCAGGCGCAGCATGCCGTTCAGCTCGCCGTTTTGGAGCAGAATTCCCTGGCGTCGCAGCGCTTCGTAGTCCTGGAAAATGCGCTCGACGCGGGCGATGGCTTCGTCGGACCCCTCGACCATGACGGCATCGGATATCAGATCGATGCGCGCATGGAGAGCATCCTCCATCAGTCTCAGATTTTCGTCGCGGGTCCCGAACAGGGGCTCAAGATTGGGTGTGATCTCGAGATGTTTTCTCATCAGGTGAGGAAAAAACCTCCGAACGCGGCTCGGCGCACGCCACGCGGGTGAAATTGAATTGTGAGAGGGAATGCCGACGTCCGCAACCGATTTCGCTCCACGCTGATTAGATGCTTCAGGCGGGGCGAACGGACCGGGTTGGCAGTCGGCAACAAATGAGTTGAAGTTGGGGCCAGAGTAGCCCGTGAGGATTCGGCAGTCAATGCCTAAACAGTGAATATTTTTGGGTTTCGAGCCGAAGTGGTACAGGCCCATTTCGGCTGGTTCCGTCGCTCTACCGAGCCGCCACAGCCGGCGTTGATCTGGCTGCAAGGTGCTCATTCAGCACGGTTAGGAACTTCGCCAGCCACGCGGGATGGGCGGGCCAGGCCGGGGCCGTGACCAGGTTGCCATCTATTACTGCAGCCGTCATCTCGACGGGCGCGTAACTGCCACCGGCCAGCTCGACTTCGGGCGCGCAGGCGGGGTAAGCGCTGACTCTTCGGCCCTTGAGAACGCCGGCGGCGGCGAGGAGCTGAGCGGCGTGGCAAATGGCGGCGATCGGCTTCTGTTCTTTTGCAAAATGCCGGATGATTCCCAGCACGTTTTCATCGAGCCGCAGATATTCGGGCGCGCGGCCTCCTGGGAGGACCAGGCCGTCGTAGTCCTCGGGACGAATCTCGGCGAAGGTCGCGTTCAGCGTGAAATTGTGGCCGCGTTTTTCTGAGTAGGTCTGGTCGCCTTCGAAATCGTGGATGGGTGCGGACGGACTGGCCTGCCTTCTTTCCTGGGCAAACGGCATCGACGGTGTGTCCCACCATCTGCAGGGCCTGGAACGGGACCATGGTTTCGTAATCTTCGGCATAGTCGCCGACGATCATCAGGAGTTTAGCGTGGGCCATGGGTTTTTCTCCTTCCATTGACTCCGACGAAGCATGCTACCGCGCCGATGCACGTTTGTCGTCCCAGGCGCAGCAAAGTGAGCGATGGCCGGTCGCGCAGCTACTGAAAGAGAGCGAGGTCGATCGCGTCGGCCATCGCCTGATAGCCGTCATCGTTCGGATGGAGACGATCTTCGGATGCGAGGCGGGGCATCAGCCTGCTGGGATGATCCGGATCGCGCAAGACCGCATCGAAGTCGATGACGCCGTCGAAAGCGCCGCTGGTTCTGATCCAGTGGTTGACAGCCTGGCGGGTGGCTTCCTTCGCATCCGAATAGTAACCGGGAATGTCGACGCCCTCACAAGGCGTCATCGTGGAACCAATCAGTTTGACTCCACGGGCGTGGGCGCGGGCAATTAACTGGCGATAAGCGCCGATGAGATCGTCTGGGCTGGGCAGGTCAGCCGGATCGGCGAGCGAGAGATCCCCCAGCCTGGCGCCGGGAAATCCAAGGTCATTGATTCCTTCCAGCAGGACGATGTGGGTGACGCCGGGTACGGACAAAGCGTCGCGGTCAAAACGGGCCAGCGCACTGACGCCGAGGATCGCAACTGGCCCATCGGCTAACAGGCGGTTGCCGGCGATGCCCTCATTGACCACCGCCAGGGTTGCGGCGTTGGGCGTCTTTCCGATCCGGCGGATCAGATCGCTCGGCCAGTTGCGGCCGGCATCGACGGTTGATCTGTCGCCATCGACGATGGAGTCTCCGAGGGCCACAACCAGGCGCTGCGATGTCTGCACAGGAACGAGCACAGCGCTGACGAACACTAAGCTCGACGCTTCGGTTCCGCCCTGAATCCTCTGGGCTCGAGTATGGTCGCCCAGGGGCGACACGACGGCGCGCCTGAGCGCAAGAGCATGCCAGGTTGGGGTTGTAACCTGGTTTGGCAGGTACAGGCTGATGCTGATCTCTGCTCCGTAAGCCACAGTCAGGGCGACTGCATCGCTGAGGGCCGGCGCACCGGCCGGAATTGCGATCGATTTCTTTCCACCAAAAGTGACGGTTCGGATGGAGCCTGGTTTGACGCTCGCCGCATCTTCGGGCACAGCCACAGTAACTTCACCGACGACCAGGGGTGAGGACCCGAATTCGTTGGACAGACGAAGCCGAATCCGAGAGCCGCCGACGGATGTGCGCACACGCTCCCGCACCGTCTGATCGCGGAGATTCAGAATTGGCTGGTGTGGATCGGGATTGGAAGATTCAGGGCTGGCTGCCCAGGTGGCCACCCAGCCCGCTTCCTGGGTTGCGGCCACGGGAGAAACGAACAGAAGAGAACAAAAACAGAAACAAAGGAAAACGCAACTGCGAAGCGCGTTCATGCGAGTCCATTGCTCCACAGGAGCTACTTCATTGCCGAGTAATCGGTGGGACGCATGTACACGACGTCGACATCGAAGGCGCCGTTGACCTGCCGAATCAAAGGTTCGGCGGCCTTGCGGTAGGGCAGAAACTCCGGATCGGCATGGAGGGCCTTCCAGTTCGCATCCGCTGCGTCGCGGCTGGGATGAACGACCAGGTAGACAAAGGTGTCTTTCCAGGCGGGATCGTCGTTGGGAACCCAGTAGCCGACCACGTTCAGGTTGTATTTGGTCTGCAGCTTCGAAACATCGCGAAAGACCGATTCAAGGTCGGGACTTTTGCCAGGCACGGTGTGATAAATCATCACCTGGAAGACTCGATTGCTGTCCGCCCTCACTTCGGTCAGGTGAGTCAGGCGTGCAGTGCACAGCGACCCTGCGAGGAAAGAGACCAGGGCGGTAGCGAGGATGGATCCTTTGAATTTCCAGCGATCGAGGATGGGCTGCGCCGGTTTGAGAAACGTTTTCATGGCAAGCGTGCTCCTGCGAAGTGAATTGAGGGTCGGGAACCGGAGTGGCCAGCTTAAACCATAGGGCGAGGGTCGTGAAGGCGCGCCGATGCACTTTGGCCGTACTTGTTTCCAAACCGCGGCCATCATGTATCGTTTCTGGAAGGTTCGAGGGGCGGGATGAGTTTGTCCACACTGTGGGCTTGGCTGATGTATGGCTGGGCGGCCGGGGAGATCCTGCTGGCCGTGTTTGTGAGGGCTCGCGGCGGCCGAACCAACATTCAGGATCGAGGAACGCAGTTCATCCTGTGGGGCGTGATCTTTGGGTCCATCTTCGCCACCGAGTGGGTTGGTCACGTGTTTCCCGGCAGTATCCCAGGCGGGCATTGGCTGAGGGTTGCCAGCGTCGCCCTGATGCTGATCGGGCTGACGGTTCGCATCACGGCCATCGTCACCCTCGGCAAATTTTTCACCGTCAACGTCGCCACCCACGCCTCCCAAACCATCCAGCGCCGCGGCCTCTATTCCGTCGTGCGTCATCCTTCTTACCTTGGGCTGGAGATTTGCTTTTTGGCCGTGGGCCTGCATTCCCGAAACTGGGCTTGCCTGGCATTGATGCTGCTTTTGCCCACGCTGGCCGTGCTGTACCGGATCCACGTGGAGGAGCAGGCGTTGCTCGGCGCCTTTGGCGCTGAGTACGCCGAGTACAGCCGCACCACCAAACGTCTGATCCCCGGCGTTTATTGATCTGCGCATTTGGTCACTTCGTCTGAGCAGTTCAGGTTCCGAGGCACTATAATCTGCGTTTCCCCTGAGTCTGAACTGATTTCCGTTTTCCCCAGGAGCCATGAATGCTTAAATCGACTCGTCTGCTGGCGGTATTGGTCGCTGCCGCCGTTACGTTGTGTCCTGTTTTTGCGCGCGCTGCCGTGGATGACAAGCCCGCCGACAAGTCTGCTGAGAAGCCGGCGGAAAAGCCGGCGGAGAAACCCGCCCAGGAAGTGACCACGCAGGGTGCTTTGGATGCCGGCGGCCAGCACATCCTTTACAACGCGGTAGCGGGCACCATCACGGTGGGTGCGACGGATGGGGAGGATGCGCAGCTGGGGACGGACGGCAAACCGCTCTCCGATACGGATCTGGCGGCAACGGTGGGCGCGGCCAAGGACGCGACCCAGGCTCCGGCGGAAGCTCGCATGTTCTACGTCGCGTATTTCAAGCGCGATGCGAACCTCGAACAGCGGCCCATCACGTTTCTCTATAACGGAGGACCGGGGAGCTCGACCGTCTGGCTGCACATGGGGTCGTTCGGACCGAAACACGTGGTGACGGACAGCGACACCCATCTGCCCGCGGCGCCTTACCGGCTGGTGGACAATGTCAACTCGCTGCTGGACGTGAGCGATCTGGTGTTCATCGACATGCCGGGCACGGGTTTCGGCCGCCTGACCGGCAAGGATGCGGGCAAGGCTTTCTGGGGCATCGATGAAGACGGACACGCCTTTGCGCGGTTCATTGCGCGCTTTCTGTCGAAGTACAACCGCTGGAATTCCCCAAAGTACATCTTTGGGGAAAGCTATGGAACGACGCGTTCCGCGGTGCTCTCGAACATGCTGGAGAACGACAAGGACATCGACCTGAACGGGGTGATTCTGCTGTCGCAGATTTTCAACTTCACGACGGACATCGATGCGGCCCACGCGAATCCGGGCATCGACCTGACCTATGAGCTGGCGCTGCCCACCTATGCGGCGACCGCGCGCTACCATAAAAAACTGCCGCAGGAGCATCCGGACCTGGATGCATTCCTGAAAGAGGTCGAAGAGTTCGCGATGGGAGACTATGCGCATGCCCTGGCGAAAGGCACCGATCTGAGCGCAACCGATAAGCGAGCAATTGCCGAGAAGCTGCACGAGTACACCGGGCTGTCGGTGGACTATCTGGTGAAGGGCGAGCTGCGGATCTCAGGCGGCCAGTTCGAGAAAAACCTGCAGGACGACACGGGCGACACCACAGGCCGGCTGGATACGCGGTTCAGCGGACCCTCGCTCGACCCCCTGAGTGAGGGCTCGGATTACGATCCGCAAAGCTCGGCGATCTCATCGGCCTACGTTGCGCTGTTTAACCAGTATGTGCGCCAGACGCTGAAATACGGCGAGGGGCAAACCTATCTGCCGCAGGCGGACTTCAGCGGCGGGTTCAACTGGGACACCAAACACAACGGCAATCCCCTCACTATGAACGTGAGCCAGGATCTGGCCGCGGCGATGACATGAATCCGAAGCTCAAGGTAATGGTGAACGGCGGCTACTATGACCTGGCGACGCCCTTCTACGCCGCCATGTACGAGGACAAGCATCTGCCGATTGCCGACAAGCTGGGCAGCAACATCGAATACGACTGGTACGAGTCGGGCCATATGGTGTACGTGAAGGACGACTGCCTGAAACAGCTGCACGATCGGGTGGCTGCGTTTATTAAAGGCACCGACGCGGGGAACCAGTAAACCGCGAATGAGGTTGAACCCGTAGACTGAGGGGGAACATGTCGGAGTTCCTCCTCTTTCACGGCGTCGCCATCGTGGTGCTGATTCTGGCGAACGGCTTTTTTGTGGCGGCGGAGTTCGCGCTGGTCAGCGTCCGCGAAACGCGCATCGAGCAGCTCATCGCGGAACACAAGCCGGGCGCGCGCATTGTCCGCCGTTTGCAGGAGAACCTCGGGGATTTTCTGCCCGCCGTCCAGCTTGGGGTAACGCTGTGCAGCCTGGCGCTGGGCTGGATCGGCGAGCCGGCCATCGCGGGCATCTTCGAGCAGGCCATGGGCCCGCTGCCGCACGCCCGCCTTTATGCGCATCTGGCCGCGGTGCCGCTGGCCTTCGCGTTCATTACGTATTTTCATGTACTGTTGGGCGAGCTGGTGCCGAAGGCGCTGGCTTTGCAGCGCGCCGATCAGATTTCCGTCGCCATTGCCGGACCGATGGAAGTCTTCATCCACCTGGCGCGGCCGGTGGTGCGGCTGATGAATCGCTCGGCGGCTCTGGTGCTGCGGCTGTTTCGTGCTCCGCTGACGACCGAGGGCGCAGTCCATTCACCGGAAGAGCTGAAGCTGATAGCAACAGCCGCACGCCGCATGGGCATGCTGCCGGAGTACCAGGAGGCTTTGATTCATCGCGCGGTCGAGGTGAACGAAGTCGTGACGCGCGAGATCATGACGCCGCGGCAGAGAATCTTTTCGCTGCCCGCCGACATGCTCATCGAGGATGCCAGCGCGCGCATCGTGGAAGAACAGCATTCGCGAATCCCGGTCTATGACCCAACGCGGGGTTCGGAGTTTATTGTTGGCGTCGTGTACTCGAAGGACATCAGCCGGCTGATGCACTTCCGCGCCACGGCCTCCACGCGCTTCTCTACCGCCCCTCTGACCGAGGTGCGCCTGAACCAGGTGATGCGGGAAATCCTGGTGGTGCCGGAGACGAAGCCTGTCCTCGACCTGTTGCATGAGTTCCAGCAGCGCCGGCGGCACATCGCCATCGTCGTCGACGAATTCGGCTCGACGGTCGGGCTCGTCACCGTGGAAGATGCCATCGAACAGCTGATCGGCGAGGTGGAAGACGAGTTTGACGTGGGCGCTCGCGCCGTGCTGGCAACCGCAACCGGCGGTATGGTTCTCGATGGCAGCGTGAGCCTTCGCGATCTGGAGACGCAGATGAACTGGAGCCTGCCGCGCGAGGGCGGAGTGGAAACGCTGGCCGGATTTCTGCTGACGCGCCTGGGCAGGATTCCTAAGGGGGGCGAGTCCATTGAATATGAGGGCCGGCGGCTGACCGTGCTCGAGATGAGCGGAAGGCGCATCGGCAAAGTGCGCATCGAGCAGCTGGAGCCCGTCGCAGAAAAGGTACAAGGATGAAAGTACGAGGATGAAAAGGCTGCTGCGATCGCTGCTGACGCGCCTGGGTTACACGCTGCCTGTGCTGTGGCTGGTCGTGTCCATCGTCTTCCTGCTCATCCACATTGTGCCCGGCGATCCCATCGAGCAGATGCTGGGCGAGGGCGCGCGCCCTGCTGATATCGTTGCGCTGCGCCACGCATACCGTCTCGATCTGCCGCTCCACACGCAATACGCGCTCTACTGGCGCGGCGTGCTGCACGGCGATCTGGGACGATCGATCCGGCTCAACGACTCGGTGACACACCTTGTGCTCGCGCGTTATCCCTTCACCGTGGAACTGACCGCTGCGGCTCTCCTTCTTGCTTTGTTGCTCGCCATTCCGGCGGGCATCAGCGCGGCTTTGCACCGTGGCCGAGCGCGCGACCACATCCTGAGCGTCGTGAGCCTGCTGGGCCTCTCGTTCCCGTCCTTTGCGTTGGGGCCGATTCTGATTCTGCTCGTTTCCATCAAGCTGGGATGGCTGCCCGTCTCCGGCGCGGGCGACTTCTCGCATTTGATTCTGCCTGCTGTGACCATGGGCGGCGCTCTGGCCGCGATTCTGACGCGTATGGTGCGCACTTCGATGCTCGAGGAACTCGGCCAGGACTACATCCGTACCGCGCGCGCCAAAGGCCTGCCGGAACGGACCGTGGTTTACAAACACGCTTTGCGCAATGCGATGATTCCGGTGCTCACGCTGATCGGACTGCAATTTGGCGCGCTGCTGGCTGGGGCCATCGTCACGGAGACTATCTTTAGCTGGCCGGGTATCGGGCGGCTGACCGTCTCGGCTATCTCGAACCGCGACTATCCGCTGCTGCAGGGCTGCATTCTGGCGGTGGGACTGACCTACGTGTTAGTGAACCTCGCCACCGACGTTCTGTATGTCGTCGTCAATCCACGGATCCGGTCGTAGCTGCGATGAAGTGGGTTAAAGGCGTTGCCGGATGCGTGCTGCTGATCGCTGCAGCATCCGGGTTTAGCCAGCGGACTTACTTCGGATTTGACAAAAACGGTTACCCGGGCGACGATCTTCTGTCTGCACTGCGCCGGACGTTCGCCTACACTGGTTATTGGCTCAATAATCCACCCGGCATGAGTAACAATCCGTGGGCAGGGAAGCGCGAAGTGGTACGTGCGGCAGGCTTCGGCTTTCTCGTCTTGTTCAACGGCCGGCTGGATGCTCAACTGAAGGACCGCGACGCAGCCGGGCTGGGGAGCGAAGATGCGTCGTCTGCCGTCGCCACGGCAAAGCAAGAAGGATTTCCCGCGGGAGCGGTTATCTTTTTCGATCAGGAAGAAGGGGGCAGCCTGTTGCCCGAGCAGGCTGACTATATCGGTGCATGGATTGCCGCGGTCGGTCGCTCAGAATATAAGGTTGGGATTTACTGCTCGGGAATCGCTGTGCCATCAGGTTCAAAGACGATGTCGACGGCACAGGACATCGAGGGTCGCTTCCCGGAGGCAAAGCTTTGGGTGTGGGACGACCGGTGCCCTCCGGCTCCGGGGTGCGCCGTGCCAGCGAAAGGGCTTGACCTTGCGAAAAGCGGTTTTGGCCGGGCCATGGTATGGCAATACGCGCAATCTCCGCTGCGCCCGGAAGATACTGCCGCTTGCCAGCAAACCTATGCTGCCGATGGGCAATGTTATGCGCCTGGGTTACCGCATTCCCCACCAACGTATATTGACATGAATGTGAGCCGCTCGCCGGACCCTTCGCATGGGCGATAAGGCTCAGGTGGGTGGGGTGGTTGAGTTACTTCTATGATGGGGACGATGTTATGCCACGATACCAACTCTCGGGTAACCTGGCTAGCGGGCTTCCAGAATTTCCGCCTGTTTCGGCCCCAGCGATACGGTAAGTTCCGACCCGGTCGCGTGAAGGACGGCCGATGGTCCAATCTTTCCGGTGAAATCGCTGCAGCCATCGAGGGCGGTGTGGCTGAGCTGGAGTTTCAGTTCGCGGGGCTGATCGGAGGAGTTGAGGGCCACCAGGTAGTGTTCGCCGTTCCCGGCGCCGCATCCCTTCTGCAAATTCGCTGTGCGCACGAGGACGAGGGCCGTCGGGTCCACAAATACATCCTGCTGCTCGCCATTCGCCATCGCAGGGTGATGATCCCGGAACTGGAAGAACGATGCGACCCAGTCGTGGACTTCGGCCTGCTCCGCCGTTCTTCCCGAAACCGCGAACGCATTCTGCGTGTCGCCGGGAAAACCGCCGGGGAAATCGTGGCGGTTGTCAGGATCGCCGCCGCCGCGCATCGCGACTTCGTCACCGGAGTAGATCTGCGGCATGCCGCGCAGGGTGGCCAGCAGAGCGAAGGCGAGTTTGAGATCGGCCACGCTCGCGCCCGGCTGCGAGAGAAAGCGTCCGGTGTCGTGGTTGCCGATGAAGGTCACGAGCCGCTCAGGGTGTGGATAGAGCCAGTCCTGGCGCAGCACGTCCTCGAGCGTCGCCATGCCGTCGTGGTCCGCCCGCCCGGCCGCAGACTCATCATGATGGGAAAGCGCGTCGCGCAGCGCGAAATACGCCGGAAAGTCGAAGGGCGTCGACAGCCCGGTATCGATGCCTTCCCGGACCACTCCTCCGGCGAAATACGACGTGACGACGGGACTGCCGTTGAATACTTCGCCTACGGTGGTCAGTCGCGGGTAAAGCTCATGCAGTTCCTGATCGAGAGCCTGCCAGAAGGAGCGTCCGACGTAGGGGAAGGTGTCGTAACGAAGCCCGTCGGCGCCGGTGTTTTCCACCCACCAGATCACATTCTGAATCAGGTATTGCCGGACGAGGGGATTCTCCTGGTTGAGATCGGGCAACACGTTGGCGAACCAGCCTTCCGTGACATCCCGGCGTTGTTCGGGAGTCGCGTGGGGGTCGAGGACCGACGGAAATCTGTCGCTGGCGACACGATGGTCGGCGCGCGTTCCGTGGAACCAGTCTGCCATCGGCGGATCGGCCGCCCACGGATGCATGGCGCCGACGTGATTGGGCACCGTATCGAGGACCAGCTTCATTCCCCGCCGATGCAGCGCGTCGGACAAATGGCGCAGGTCAGCCATGGAGCCGAAATGGGGGTCGGTGCGATAGAGATCCGTCGCGCTGTAGCCGTGGTAGGCCTGGGTTCCGCCATCGTTGTCATACACGGGCGTAGTCCACAGGGTGGTGACGCCGAGCTGCTGGAGATAGTCAAGATGCTGCTCAACTCCGCGAAAATCCCCGCCATGCCAGCCGCGCGGGAGATCCCGCTCTGAAGGCTGGGGATCGTTCGACAGGTCGCCATCGGCGAAGCGATCCGTCATGAGGAGGTACATCACGTCCGACGCGGAGAATCCGGCATGTGCAGCCGGCATGCGTCGCTCGAGACGAAACGGCGCTGCGGTCGATCCCGCGGAGGTCGTCACACGAATGCGGATGGGCTGCGGATCGGCGCCACGGGTGGCCAGCCAGAGAAAGGCGTAATGCCCGTTCGCCATGACCTCGGATTGAGTGATGGACACGCCTTTGCCGGCGATCGAGAACCTGGCCCGGCTCAGGTGGGCGCCATGCAACAAAAGCATGGGGGAGGGCAAGCCGATCCACCAGTTCGGCGGATCGACTTTGTCGATGCACGGTGCGCTGGCCGCTTCAGCCGCGGAACAGGGCGGCAGCGCGCCTTCTACTCCCTGCGCAATCGCCGCGGGGGCCGATCCGGCGCAGGCCAGCAACAGCGCAGCAAGAGCAAGCAGCCTGTCGAAGGCCTTCATGGCGTCACCTTTCGCTGGTTCAGGCTAGCAGTTTTGGAAAATGAGCGGAAAATCTGCGCCACGGCGGGAGGCCCGCACCGTGGCGCATCAGGCAGTACGACTCAGAACGTCACGCGCAGAGCGAGCTCGAGCTCGCGGTTGGTGGGTGAGAGGCGAGGATTCAGCAGCTGGCCGAAGTCGCCGTTGTTGTAATTGGTATCCGGAAACTGGAACTGGGGCGTGTTGGTCAGGTTGTAGACCTGGGCGCGAAACTCTGTCGTTACCCGCTCCGCGATGGGGATGCTCTTCACCAGAGAGGTGTCCCAGGTGTGGGTGCCCGGTCCGGGGAAGGAGTTACGCCCGAGGTCGCCGACCAGCCCAGCCGGAGCCGTGAACGCTGCCTTAGGGCAGGTGATCCAGGTATTCCATGCCACATTGGTCTTGCATCCGCCGTGATAGTCCGGGCGGCCGTTGGGGCTGTTGGGCGCGCCCTCGATGTCCATGGGCGTGCCGGTGGCCAGCAGAACGACGTTGTTGAATTGCCAGCCGCCGACCACGTAGTCGAGCGCCTGCGGCATGCTCTTGCCCAACATCCTCCCCCGGCCGAAGGGCAAATCATACAGAGCGGCAGCGCCAAACAGATTGCGCTGATCGTTGTTCGAGTTGCCGCGCTGGTATTGCAGCAAGGGCGTTCCGTTGCTTCCTACCAGTACGCCGGTGGGCGCATTCGCCAGGATGTCATCGGCATTGTCGATGGCATGCGCCCAGGTGTAGGACGCGTTCACCTGGAGCCCGTCGGCCATTCTGCGAGTGAGTTGCGCCTGCAGGCCGTTGTAGGTTCCGCTGCCGATCATTTCATAGGCGTTGATCTGGCCCACACCGCTGGAGTTGATGGCGCCTCCGGTCGGGAACCAGCTTGTGGTGGTGCCCAGCGCGTTTTCATTGGCGTTGAACTGGGTCGCCAGATTCCCCATGTTCGTACCGACATAAGCCAGGTTCAGCGAGGTGTGACTGTCGAGAGCCTGCTCGATCTGAATGTTCCACTGCTGTATATGGGAGTTCGGGCTGTTCTTCGGATAATAGACAAGGTTATCCGACGAGTTGATGGCAGCGGGGTTGACGCCGGTCTTGGAGGGGAGCGATGCGGTTGCGGCGGTCGGATTGTTGCTTCCGTTGGGCGCTTCGCCGCTGAGCGTGAAGCGATAGCCAGTGCCGCAGGTGGTCGCGGTCGGGCACGCGTAGTAGGTCTGCGTACCGTTCCAATCCGGGTTCTCAGAAAGTTCCTCAGCGACGCCGCCGCGATTCACGAAGTAGAACAAGCCGTAGCCGCCGCGCAGCACGGTTTTGCCATTGCCCCGCAGATCCCAGGCAAATCCGATGCGCGGGCCCCAGTCGTTGTGTGGGGTGTTGACCAGCGCAGCGGGCCAACCTTTGGTTCCCGCTTCGACCAGCTCGCCGGTGGCGGGATTGAAATTGGACATGTGGTTGTGGGCTTCGCTCGGCCAGCTCAGGATGTCATAGCGCAGGCCGAGATTCAGGGTCAGTTTGCGATTCACCCGCCATTCATCCTGGCCAAAGAAGCCGTTCTCCCAGCTGCGCGTGTCGTAGTACCCGGAAAATGCGCCAGCCTGGTAAGCGCCCATGAAACCAGCGAGCAATTCAGAGGGTTCATAGCCGGTAAAGGTTCCGTGGGCGGAGGTGGGGGCGGGCATGCCACCGTAGTTGCCATCGTCGATCCAGAAGTAACCCTTGGCGGAGTTGCCCTGATCGAAGTTGACATCGCGATGGATAATGCTGGCGCCGAACTTGAACGTATGTTTTTGCCGGGTCCAGGTGACGGCATCGGAAAACTGGTTGGTCGGCTCGATGATCAAATAGGGACCACCGTCCCCGACATAACTCATGTTGCCGTACCATCCTCCGATGATGGGCATGCCGCCCAGCAACGGGGAGGTGTTGGCATTCGCGATGCCTAATTTCTGGGCCAGGGGAACGCTGGCGTCCGGCTGTTGGTATCCGGAAAGATCCCGAATCCAGCCGTAGTGGAATTCGTTGATGGCCGTGGCGCTGAAGATATGGGTGTAGCCGACCGCGACCTGGCGCGGATGCGATGGATTGGTGCCATTGCCAGAAGGCAGGAAATGCGTGGCGTCCTGCAGATAGGGAATGTTGTCGAGGAAGTCATCACCGAGGCTGTAACGGGCGAAGACGCTGTCTTTCGAGGTCGCGACCCAATCCAGGCGGGCGTCGTAATCATTCATGGTCTCGACGTTGTACACCGGACGCGAGAAGTTTGGAGAGTTGGTCGCGTTATTGGCTCCGGAAATATTCGGATCGGGAAACGCATTCAGGTAGGCTAAGCCGGCCGCAATCTGGCTGGATGCCGGAACGATATTGATGTTGGAGCCGGGGGTGTTAGTGGATGAGTCCCAGCCGAAAGGCAGACAGGTTTGAGGGTTGTAGACGTATCCATAGCCAGCGGCAAATTGGGGCAGCACGGCGCCGCCGGAACCATAGAGGTTGGGGCAGATGGCCTGAATGGGCACGCTGGTCGCCGTTCCCGTTCCGGTCGAGCTGAGCAGTTCGGTGAAATTACCCTGGCGCATCAACGCCGTGGGCACGCGGGTGGTGGTAATACCGGCCGGCAGGTTCTGGCGCCAGCCCTGGTAATCCACGAAGGCGAACAGCTTGTTTCTCCAGAACGGTCCGCCCAGAGAGGCGCCGAACTGGTTGCGGCTCAGTTCCGGGGTCGTTTGCGGAGAAGATGTGTAGTTGAAAGTATCCGCAGCGGCGACCTTGGAACGGTTGAATCCGTAGAGAACTCCGTGAACCTGGTTGGTGCCGGATTTAGTGGCGACCTGCACGACGCCGCCGCCGGAGCGGCCAAACTCAGCCGGAGGAGTGCTGGTGGTGGTTTTGAACTCGGCGATGTCTTCGATCGCGGGGAAGATCACGATGGTGTTGACCAGCGACTCGTTATTGTCAATGCCATCGAGCATGAAATTGTCGGACTGAGGGGGCAAACCGTCGACCGCCAGGGCCGCGGCGCCGGAATCCGCGTTGCGCCAGGTTTCCGCATTGTTTTGCGGAGCGCTCGCGTTATCGGAGTACTGGCCACGGCTGACGCCGGGAGTCAACAGAGCCAACGTGGTGAAGTTGCGGCCGTTGAGGGGAAGGTCGACAATCTGGCGTCCTTCGATCACTTCTCCCGCCGACGAGCTCTCGGTATCGACCAGCGGGCTTGCACTGGTGACTTGCACTGTCTCAGTGCCGGATCCTACGTGCAAGCTGAAGCCAAGCTCCTTCACCTCGGATATTTGCAGAGAAAGCGTGACGGACTCAGCTTTGAAGGCCTGCCTGGCTGCTTCGACCTTGTAGTTGCCAATCGGCAACGCGCTCACGACGTAGGTTCCGTCGGTTTGACTCTGGACGGAGACCACGCGGTTCGTCGCCAGGTTGGTGACCTTGATGGTGGCATCCGGGATGGCCGCTCCCGTGGAATCGGTGACCGTGCCGACAATGCTGCCCGTATCGGACTGTGCGAAGAGGTGTCCGGCGAAGAGAGCGGTAGCGGCCACCATGAGCAGCAAGCTGAGCCAGCGTCCGCGGGACCGGATATTTCCGGAATTCTTGTTTTTCGAAGTCATTTGTTGCCTCCCAAAACCGTGTTGCTGCCCCAGATTCGGACTTGTCGTGACGAAACACCCTGGGGTCCAGCGTGAACTAAACTCGCTTGCCGCACCCGCCCGCAATGCACAGCAAGCCTTTTTTCGATCAAATCTCGATCAACAGGCAAATCACTAAGTTTGAGAAACATACAGCGATGTTTCATCGGCTGCCAGATGACCTCCGTGCATTGACCGCCGTCGCTCAACGGAGTAAAACGTAATGTCGCCCAGGCAACCGAGGACCTTCTTATGCCGGCCCCAGTCGAGCATCAGGAAAAGACGGCAACCAAATTTTGCTTCGGTCTCTTCGAGGCAGATTCCGAATCTGGAGAACTGCGCAAATCCGGCGTTCGCATCCGCCTGCAGGCGCAACCCTTCCACGTCCTGATTTGTCTGCTGGAGCGCCCCGGCGAAGTGATCACCCGGGATGAGATTCAGCACCGGCTGTGGGGCGACGACACAATCGTCGACTTTGACCACAGTCTGGGAACGGCGATCAACAAGCTGCGCGAAGCTCTGGGTGATTCCGCGGAAAATCCTCGCTTCATCGAGACTCTCGCGCGCCGCGGGTATCGCTTCATCGCGCCGGTCACCGTCGTCGGCGCCGGGCATGAGGAGAGATTCGGCCGGATTCTGGAGTTGGACGCGAGCGCACAGGGAGCTGTGGAGCAAACCGCGGCGGGGCCCTCGCCTGTAAAGGCTGGCGCTACACAGCAATCATCGCGCCTCCGCATCGCTGTAGCTGCGATCGCTGCCATCCTCCTTGTTGTGGGCGGCTTTGTAGCCGGTTCGCGGCTGCGAACCTCGTGGACCGGGCCGCCGCTCGTCAGCCAGGTTACGTTCTCGGGGCGTGTCTCTCCCGGCGATCCGCTCTTTGAAAGCTTTCCGGGAACAGCAACCGACGGCTCGCGCATCTATTTCCCGCAGATCGAAAACGGCCGCGGCGTGCTGGCCCAGGCGGCGATTGCCGACGGAGAAACCAGCACTTTGCCCCTTCCAGAAGAGCTGGCCGCTCCCTCGCTGGGGGATATTTCCCCTGACGGATCGCGGCTGCTGCTCCGCAATCATCTGGCCACCGCGGCCGAGCAGGCGCTCTGGATCGTTTCGACCATCGGGGGGTCGGCGCGACGCATCCCGGGAATCTTTGCGCATGACGCGACCTGGATGCCGGACGGGCAACGCATCCTCTACGCAACGGGCGACGACCTTTATATTGCGCGCGACAACGGGACAGAAAGCCGGAAATTTGCGACCCTGCCTGGCCGCGCCTTCTGGCTGCGCTGGTCGCCGGATGGCGCCCGCCTGCGCCTGACGCTGTTGAACAGCGAAACTCATACTTCGACGCTGTGGCAGGTGGGTAGTGACGGCAGCAGCGCGCACATGCTGCTCGATAACTGGAACAGCGCGCCTCCTGCGGAATGCTGCGGCAGCTGGACCGACGATGGCCGCTACTACGTCTTTCAATCGGCGCGCGCGGGCAACAACAACATCTGGGCCATTCCGGAACATGGCGGCCTCTTCGGAAGGCCGGAGAAGCCGATTCCCATTACGAACGGGCCGCTCGATTACCGGGCGCCCATCATCGAGCGCGGCGGACGGCGGACCTTCTTCATCGGCCTGAACACCCAGGCGGAGTTACTGCGCTACGACCGCAGCGCCAGCATCTTTGTGCCGTCGGGCACCGGACTGGCTATCGCCCGGCGCGTGGAGTTCTCACGCAACGGCGCGCTGATTGCGTGGATTCGCCAGGACGACGATTCCCTCTGGCGCAGTCGCGGCGATGGATCGGGACGCCTCCAGCTGACCGGCCGCCCCATGCAGGTTTTCATGATGCACTGGTCGCCGGACGGCCGCCAGCTGGTCCTGATGGGACGGCAGCCGGGCAAGCCCTGGAAGGTCTACACCATGGATGCCGACGGCGGACACCTGCAGGAAGTGCTGAACGAGGAGCGCAGCGAGGCGGATCCTGACTGGTCGCCGGACAGCAAGATGCTGGTCTTCGGGCGTCTGCCGGACCTGATGGCTGAGGCTGCGCGCCCCAAGGCCATCTATCTGGTGGACCTCGCGACGAAAGCGACGACGAAACTGCCGGGATCCGATGGCCTGTTCAGCCCGCGCTGGTCGGCTGACGGCAAATACATTGCGGCGCTCTCCATCGATCAGAAAAAGCTGATGCTCTTCGACGTTGCCGCGAAGACCTGGCGTGTCGTCGCGGACGGGAATATCGCCGATCCGAACTGGTCGCATGACGACGGCGCCATTTTCTTCCACGATTTTGCCGCGGCCGATCAGCCCATCTATAAGGTGACCGTGAGGACCGGAAAAGTGGAACGCGTCGCCGATCTGCACGATCTTCGTTCCGCCAACGTCGTTGACTACCGATTTGCGGGACTCGCCCCCGGCGATGTGCCCCTGGTCAGCGCGCGCATGTCGACGGCGAACATCTACGCGGCGGAATTACCGCACTGATCTACGGTTCAGCGGAGCGGGCGCCGGTCGGGATTGTTCTCCACGGATAAAATAGAGCCACGATGCCGCCTTCCCGGGCCGTTTCTTCCGATCTTTCGATCACCGACGACCTGCTCCGCAATGCCGGGCGTGCGCCAGCTCGTCGTTCGCGGAACGGCAGCGAACGGGATCGATCAGCGCAGCGAATCGCCCCTGCGGAATTTCACCCGCAATCGGCGAAACGCGTCGCAAAATCGCGCGTCGAGGTTGTCCGAGCCGGGGGATGGGATGCCTGGCCGTGGCTGCTGCACGGTTTCAGCACCCGTACCGGGGGCGTGACCACCGCGTACCGGCCGGCGCAGCGCAGTGGCGAGCTGAACCTGGGATTCACCGCGTCCGACACGCGCGAAAATGTGCTGGAGAACCGGCGGCTTTTTCTGGAGGCCCTGGGCGCGCCGGCGTCGATGAAGCTGGTCACGCTGAAGCAGATTCATTCCTCCAGCGTGCGGCGCGTCGGCCGTCGCGACGTGGCGGCTTCGGAACCCTGCAGGGGAGACGGCCTGATGACCAGCGAACCCGGCGTTCTGCTCGCGATTCAGACGGCGGACTGCATTCCCGTGCTGATCGCCGACGTGAAGAAGAAAGTTGTCGCGGCGTTTCATGCCGGATGGCGCGGCACCGTGAATCGAATCGTCGAAAACGGCGTTGGGAAAATGCGCGTCGCGTTTCGCAGCCGTCCTGAGGATCTGATCGCCGCCATTGGCCCGGGGATCGGCGGCTGTTGTTACGCGGTGGGCGAGGAGGTGCGGAGCGAGTTCGCCTCGCAATTTTCGTATGCTCAGGATTTATTTCGCGAAGTCTCGGATTCCGACCCCATCCGCGAAAAATATCCGATGCTTTTCCTCACGCAGCGCCCCCCGGGGCACAGCAATATCGGACCCTCTCTGCACCTCGATCTGATGGAAGCCAATCGGCGGCAGCTGCTCGACGCGAGCCTGCGGGCGGAAGCGATCACCGTAATCGGCGACTGCACGCGCTGCCAGAACAACCGCTATTTTTCCTACCGCGGCGAGCAGGGATTCACCGGGCGCATGCTCTCGGTCATCGGTATTCGCAGTTAGTCTCGGCACCGCCGCGCTGCAAATGTGGCCCCCGGCCACACGCTACATGCGGATCTCCGCCCTGTGCCGGATGCTGAGCACCGGCGATTTCGCCTGAGCAATGATGCTGTAGACGGTGTCATCGCCGTGGATCGGCCAGAAGGAAACATCGCTGTTCACACCCAGCACGATCAGGTCGGCGTTGATCTCCGCCGCGACGTTCAGCACCTCTTCGACCACATCGCCGATCTCCACCTGAACCGCAATCTGCGTCCACAGCGGCGCTTCCTCGGGGATAATGCGCTGCATCTCCGACCGGGTCCATTCCACCACGCGATCGCTGTCGGGCTGACTCTTCACATTGCGCCCCAGCACATGCAGCAGCGTAATGTCCGCGCGGTAAAACTGCGCCATCTCGATCGCCATGCGGGCGCTGTCCTCGTAGCCCGCGCACAGCGACACCGGATGCAGGATCCTGCGCGGCGCCCCAAACGACGAAGCCTCGTGCGCGTGCGGGCCGATGGTGCAGACCGGTACTTCGGCGCTGCGAAGAATCTCGTGCGCTACCGAACCGAGGAGGAATTTCGTCAGATGCCGGCGGCCGTGGGTTCCAGCAATCACGCGCCCCGCCTTCACTTCTCGCGCCAGCGCCGTGATCTGTTCGCGTGGATTCCCTTCCGTCACGATGACGTCGCAGGGGATGCCGCTCGCGTGCGCCTGAGCGGCAACGCGCTCCAAAGTCTGCTCCGCCTCCTGCTTCATTTCCGTGACGTCGAGATACGGAATCGCGCTGGCATCCAGTGGGATCGCCTGTCCTGGGGGAATGACATGCACCAGGGTCAAAGCGCTGCCACAGGCGCGCGCCTGCGCTACCGCATGCGGAATCAGATACTCCGTGTCCGCCAGGTCCGTTGCTACCAGGATCTTCTCCGGAACCACAAAGTTGCGGTTTATGGAAACAATCTCGTCGAGGGTTTTCATCGCGAAAAACCTCCTGCCGGAGAGTCTCCCGCCACTCTATTGATGGGTCTGTGACTGCGGGCACAACCCGCTGTGACGGCGATCACGAGCGAATCGTCGCCCCCTGTTGCTTAATGTCTGAGGCCGGATTGGGAGTCGGAACACCGCTCCTGTGATGGCAGTCACATACAAGCGTTTTTGTTCAAAGTTACGGTCTGTCTGCGAAACCCCAGGGTCCCGAAATGCAGGCAGGAGGGCCGGAATGGCCATAGAAGAATCGGTTCTGGAGACATGTAGACGGCGCGGCATCTCGCGCAGACGCTTCATGGAGTTCTGCGGCACCATGGCCGCGACTCTGGCGCTGCCGAAAGCCTATACGCAGACCATCGCAGCCGCGTTGAGTCAGAAGCGCAAACCCGTGATGGTGTGGCTGGAGTTTCAGGATTGCGCCGGTAACACCGAATCCATGTTGCGCTCGCCGCATCCGGCCATCGAGGACATCGTCCTCGAGACGCTTTCGCTCGAATACCACGAGACCATCATGGCCGGCTACGGCAAGCACGCCGAAGCAGCCCTGAAGCGCGTGGTCGATGAAGAGAAAGGCAAGTACCTCGTCGTGGTCGAAGGCGCGATTCCTACCGCGGACGACGGCATTTACTGCACCATCGGCGGACGCACCGCTCTGGACATCGCGCGCGAAGTTTGCGGCAGCGCCGCTGCCACGATCGCGGTCGGCGCCTGCGCGTGGGACGGTGGCCTGGTGCGGTCGAATCCCAATCCTACTGGCGCGGTCGGCCTGCATGAAGCAGTGCCTGGCATCAAAATCGTGAACCTCCCCGGCTGCCCGCACAATTCCGTGAACACGGCTGCCGTGCTCGTGCACTACCTCACCTTTGGCGAGTTGCCCGCCCTCGATCCGGAGAACCGGCCGCTCTTCGCCTACGGCCAGCTCATCCACGATCAGTGCGAGCGCCGTGCGCATTACGACGCCGGCCGCTATGTGCAGGCGTGGGGCGACGAAGGCCATCGCAAGGGCTGGTGCCTCTTCAAAATGGGCTGCAAGGGTCCCGAGGCCAACTACAACTGCCCGACGGTGCGCTGGAACAACGCCACCAGCTGGCCGGTGAAAGCGGGCCACGGCTGCATCGCCTGTGCCTCCTCGCGGTTCTGGGATACGAAATCGCCCTTCTATGAAAGGCTGCCGCATCCGGCCGGTTTTGGCGTGGATGTCACCGCCGGCGAAATCGGCTGGACCGTGGTCGCCGGTGTTGCAGCGGCTACTGCTGCCCACGCGGTTGGACACGTCGTCCGTGACCATTTCCACCCCGGCGACGGAGACGGCCCTCCCCCCGAAGAAGCCAAGGCCGAAAAACCCACGACGGAGGTGCACTGAGATGGCACGCGTCGTCATTGATCCCGTAACCCGCATCGAAGGCCACCTCCGCATTGAGACGGAAGTCAACGGAGGCCGCGTCACCGACGCCTGGAGCTCCGGCACCATGTTCCGCGGCATTGAGCTGATCCTGCGCGGTCGCGATCCACGCGAAGCGTGGATCTGGGCGCAGCGGATTTGCGGAGTTTGCACCACGGTGCACGCACTGGCTTCGGTGCGCGCGGTCGAGAACGCTCTCGGCATCGATATTCCTGACAACGCCCGGCTCGTCCGCAACATCATCGCGGGCGCGCAGAACGTCCAGGATCACGTTATTCACTTCTACCATCTTCACGCGCTCGACTGGGTCGATGTGACCCTCGCCTTGAAGGCCGATCCGGCAAAGACTTCGCAGCTTGCGCAGTCGATCTCGGAGTGGCCTAAGTCGAGCGCTACGTATTTTAAGGGAGTCCAGGACCGCGTCAAGGCGCTGGTCGCCAGCCGGCAGTTGAGCCTCTTTAGCAGCGGTGACTGGGGACACCCTGCTTACCAACTGCCGCCGGAAGCGAACCTGCTTGCTGTCGCGCATTACATCGAAGCGCTTGATATGCAACGGGACTTTATTCGCATCCACGCGGTCCTGGGCGGTAAAAATCCACACCTGCAGACGTATCTGGTGGGTGGGATGTCTACCGCAATCGATGGCAACGAGCCGGAAGCGGTGATCAATCCGGAGCGCATCACGCTCTTCAATGAGCTTGCGGCTCGCGCCAAAACTTTTGTCCAGCAGGTCTACGTGCCCGACGTCCTCGCCGTCGCCAGCTTCTATAAGGAGTGGTTCGGCTACGGTGAAGGCCTCGGCAACTTCATGGCCTATGGCGATTTCCCCTCCGGCAGTATTAACGACCCTTCGGATTTCTTCTTTCCGCGCGGCGTGATCCTCGGCCGCGATCTCGCCACGGTGCATCCGGTCGATCCCGGCAAGATCGCCGAATACGTCACGCACTCCTGGTACGAGTACTCGGTCGGCGACCAGGCCAGCCGGCGCCCCGCCGAAGGCGAAACCAGTCCGAAATACTCCGGGCCGAAACCGCCCTACCTCGTCCTCGACACCGACGCGAAGTACTCCTGGCTGAAGTCGCCGCGGTACGACGACAAGCCGATGGAAGTGGGTCCGCTGGCGCGCACGCTGGTTGCTTATGCTTCCGGCGACGCGCAGGTGAAGAAATCCGTGGACGCGGTGCTGGCGAAGTTCAACGCTCCTCCCACGGTTCTTTTCTCTACCCTCGGCCGCATCGCCGCCCGCGCTATTGAGGCGGACATCATGGTCGAAAAGCTGCCGGAATGGATCGCGCAGCTCGACGACAACATGGCTCACGGCGATGTTCGTATCCACAACGGCGACAAATGGGATCCCGAGAGCTGGCCGAAATCCTGCGCCGGCTTTGGACTCGAAGAAGCGCCGCGCGGCTCGCTCGGCCACTGGGTCGAAATCGAGAACAAGAAAATCGTCAACTACCAGTGCATTGTTCCTTCCACCTGGAACGCCGGACCGCGCGATGCGCATGGCCAGCGTGGCGCTTACGAGGCCGCACTGCTCAACACGCCCATCGCCGACCCCGAGCGCCCGCTGGAAGTGCTCCGCACCGTTCATTCCTTCGATCCCTGCCTGGCCTGCGCTGTGCACGTGGTCGACGGGAAGGGCCGCAGCTACGGCCGTGAGGCAGAGGCTGTGCCGGATTCGGAGGGAACCACGTCGCTTCCTGCCGATTCCGCGGCTCTGTACAAGGCGGCGGTGCAGGGAGGCCTGTGATGGCCACGCTCGTTCGTCCTGCTCCTCCGAAGAAACACGTAGCGGCCGGCGAAGAACACCTCGTTCCCGTTTACGTCTGGGAGCTGCCCGTCCGCCTGGCCCACTGGGGCATCGTGGCCGCGGTTACGGTTCTCACCTGGACCGGCCTCTACATGAATCACCCGTTCCTTATCTTTCCTGGTCCGCGTTCCTGGACCATGGGGACGGTCCGTTTCATCCACGAGTTGGCCGGTTTTGAGCTGATCGGCGCGCTGATCGTGCGCTTTTATTGGTTCTTCGCCGGCAATCACTGGGCGCGCTGGCGTCAGTTCCTTCCGCTCACTCGCCGCCGTTGGAACAGCCTCAAGGCGATGGTCCGCTACTACTCCTTCCAGCAGCGCAAGCCCTTCGAGCAGATCGGCCACAACACCCTCGCCGGCCTCACCTACATCGTGGTCTATTTCCTCATCGCGTGCGAGTGCATCACCGGTCTGGTGCTTTTCGCCACCGTGGAAGGCTCGCCGACGCTCCGCTTTTTCGTGGGATGGATTCCGCGCGTCATCGACATCCAGTGGATCCGGATGATCCACTTCCTCTTCATGTTCTTCCTCATGGCCTTCTTCATCCACCACGTTTACAGCGCGGTGCTGGTGGCCATGACGGAGCGCAACGGGGAGATGGAAAGTGTCTTCAGCGGTTACAAGTTCGTGGATGACCAGACCATCGACGAGGAAATGAAGATCGCCAGCCTGGAACCTCGGGAACTCTTCAGCAAGCGCAAAATCCATCGCAACCGGGAATGGGATCGATGAATCCTGCCCGCATCGCCGTTCTCGGTCTCGGCAACCTCATGCGCACCGACGACGCCGTCGGCATGCTGGCCATCCAGCAGCTTCGCGCAGATCCGCGCTTCCCTCGGTGTGTTTCCCTGATCGAAGGCGGCACGCTGGGCCTCGACCTGCTTCATCCGCTGGATGGCGTCACCCATCTGCTGGCGCTCGATGCCATTGACGCGGGCGCGACACCGGGCACGCTTCTGCGCTTCGCCGGCGACGAAATCGTCGATCTGCCGATTTCAAAGAGCGTGCACCTGCTGGGTTTTTCCGATTTGATCGGCGCCGCCCGCCTGACCGGCAGAGCGCCTGCAGAGATCGTCGTGCTCGGTGTTCAGCCGGAGATCATCGGCTGGGGCACCCAGCTCACCGCGACGGCGGAAGGTGCGCTGGCCGCGCTGGTCGAGACCGCCATCGCTCAGGTTAGCCGGTGGACCCAGGAGATCGAGCGGGCTCAAATCGATGTGCTGGTCCCGGCCGGTGAGCCGGAGCCCGCGGTAGCGTGAGCAGCCTGGCCCACGCCAAAAGACACACCTGAAGCACGACCCCACCCCAGGGGAATCCATGAAACACTTTCACCCAGGCAGCTGCCTGCATAAAGGACTGCGCTGATGCACGAAGTGGGCATCGCCAACTCGATCCTCGAGGCAGGCCGCACGGAGACCGCGCGGCGTCCTGGAGCGAAGCTCATGGGCATCGGTGTGCGCGTGGGCGTGCTTTCCGGCGTCGACGTCGATGCGCTGCGTTTTGCATTCGAGTGCATCATTGCCGGAACCGAGGACGAAAAAGTTGTGCTCACCGCTGAAAACTGCCCCCGCATGAATCGCTGCGAGGATTGCGGCCGTGAGTATGTATCGCCGCAGCTTTCGCCGTTTACCGATGCGCCCTGCCCGGGCTGCACGAGCCATCACACCAGCTTCGTCAGCGGGGACCAGCTGGACATCGCTTTCGTCGAAGTGGAGGAACCATGACCGTCGTTCGTGTCGAAGAGAAAGTCCTGAACGAAAACCAGCGCATCGCGCTCGATCTGCGCCGCCGCTTCGAAGAACACAACATCCTTTGCCTCAACTTCATCAGCGCGCCCGGCTCCGGCAAGACCACGCTGCTCGAAAGCACCCTGGCCGTCTTCCCTCCGGGTGAGAAGATCGCCGTCCTCACCGGCGACCTCCAGACCGAGAACGACGCGCGGCGGCTGATGCGCTACAGCTTTCCCGTGCAGCAGATCGTCACCGGCGGCGTCTGCCATCTCGACGGCAAGATGATCGACCGCGCCCTTCAGCCGTGGCCTCTCGAAAATATTGACGTCCTGTTCAGCGAGAATGTCGGCAATCTCGTTTGCCCATCCAGCTACGATCTCGGCGAAGAAGCAAAGATCGTCCTGCTCAGCGTCACCGAAGGCGAAGACAAGCCGCTCAAATACCCATCCATCTTTCACAAGGCCGCGCTGCTCATTCTCACCAAAATCGATCTGCTTCCTTATGTTCCATTCGACATCGAGGCGGCCAAAGCCAATGCCCGCCAGGTCAATCCCGATATCGAAATCCTCGAAGTTTCCTGCTCAACCGGGAAGGGCATGGACGAATGGCGTGCGTGGCTCGCGGAGCGCCGGGCGAAGCGCCAGGGCGCCGTTTCTGCACCCCGTGGCGGCGCGGAAAAGCGAAACTGACTCGTGCCGAACTTGGTGCTCCCGCGAGCCTTGGCTCGCTGCATCGTCCTCGCAGAAAGCCTCCTCGAACAAAAGTAACGGTAGCCCCTACATTCCTCCATTGTGTCTTGCGATCGGAATCGCGACATCGGGCCGCTGATTCCACAGCACTTGCAGACGCCCAATGCCCGCGCCCACGCGATTCCGGCGCATCCTGGCAAGTTTCCTCCTGCACGCAAGCTAAGTGATTCAAATCACAGCGCTCAAAGATATGTGTCCATGTGATTTGCATCACTGTGTCTCGTTGCGGGACACCGATATGCTCCACGAGAACATGAGCCGTAATTTCAGCGAGCGATGGGTAACGAAGAACACGGGTGCTCCGCTTGCTGCGCGAGGTGAATACGCATGCGTCGATTTCTAACCAGCATGGCGTGCTTTCTGCTACTGACCGGGTTCGCAGGAACCAGGCTGGCGCTCGCTGCCGGCGGTGGCCAGCAGCAAGTGTCAACTTCCCAACCGAAGGCGGCAGCCGACTCGACGGATTTCGTCGGTCAGGATACCTGCGCCACTTGTCACGCGGACGTCGTGAAGAAATTCGGAGACAATCCTCATTCCCGTCTCGCTCTCGAACATGCCGGCAAGGGTGTGACCTGCGAAAGCTGTCACGGACCGGGCAAGGCTCACGTCGAGGGCGGTGGCGACGTCACGAAGATTCGCCGCTTCGACAAGCTCAGCACCAAAGAGACCGATGAGACCTGCCTCGGCTGCCATGCCGGCGCGCACCCCAACTTCGAGCGCTCCCCGCACGCCAAAGCCAATGTCGGCTGTCTCGACTGCCACAGCGTCCACGCTTCCGAGACACCGGAGCATCTGCTCAAGGCCGAACAGCCCAAGCTCTGCTTCCAGTGCCACACCGATACGAAGCCGGCCTTCGATATGCCGTTCCATCACCCGGTGAACGAAGGCGCGGTCAAGTGCAGCGACTGTCACGATCCGCACGGAACCTTCGGGAACAACAACCTGAAGTCCACCGCCGATCAGAACATGATCTGCACCAAGTGCCACGCGGAGACGCGCGGGCCGTTCGTGTACGAGCACGCCGCGGTCAAGGCCGAGGGATGCGTGGGTTGCCACTCTCCCCATGGTTCTCAGAACGCCCGGATGTTGAACATGCCGTCGGTCAACACCCTGTGCAACCAGTGCCACAGCCCGGTTTCCTCTCACACCGTCATTGGGATGGGTCAGGGGTCGGCGGAGCTGGCGCCCTGCACCAGCTGCCACACCTACATTCACGGCTCGAACATCAACCAGGCGTTCCTCAGGTAGGGTTCATGGACCCGGGCTGCGCCTGCCTGCAACAAGGCACGCGCGGCCCGGATCCGATAACAGGTTTCAGGATTTCGATTCGGTCGACGCATTCATAAGTGAGGCTTCCTATGACGAAGACAGGCTGGTTTCCTCGGCTTTCCAATCAACAGCCCTCTCCCACATTGGTCCAGTGCATCGCAGGGGGAATTGGAGTCGCCATTCTTTTGATGACGGCGGGCTTCGCTGTCGCCCAGGCCCCGGCGCCCGATGCACAACCGGCCTCTGTCCCGAGTGGATACACCGTCCATCAGACCGTCGATCTGGGCGGGCACATATCTGCCGTCTCCGGCAGCCAGGCGATGTACGACACGCTGGTCAATGTGCAGTCCGGGCCGCGCGTGCTGGGCGAGACCTTCGAGATGCGCGCGCTGCCTGGAGCTAAGAACACGCTCTTCGACTCCCTGAGCGCAGCGGGCAGCGGATTTGGCGGCGATCCATATAACTTTGCCAGGATCGCTTTCCACAAGGGGAATGTTTACGAGTTCTCCGGCCTCTTCCGCCGCGATCGCCAGTACTTCGACTACGATCTGCTCGGCAATCCGAATATCCCGTCGGGTCAGCCGATTCCGATCGGCCCCACCGCATCGCCAACCGGCTCTATGGGCTGGCCGCAGGTAAACGTGTCGCCGTTCGCGTTTGACACGGTGCGTCGCATGACCGATACCAACCTCACCTTCCACCCGCTGTCGACGCTGACCTACCGGTTCGGATACTCGCAGAACATCTTTGCCGGCCCGAGCCTCAGCCCCAGCGGTTATCAGTTTGCCAGCGCCTACGATGTTCTGCTCGAGGAAAATCAGCGCAACAGCACCGACGACTTCCTGGGGGCGGTCGACTGGAAGCCCGTGCCGCTCACCCGGCTGACCCTGGAAGAACAGATCGACCACTACAAGGCCGACTCTTACTTCACCATGGATCCCGCTTACTTCACCGTGCAGGAACCGGATGGCACCCGTGCTGCTCTTCTGGCTAACTACGACAGCCTGACGCCCTACTCGGCCAGCGCCTGCAATGCAAACAGTACCGGCACCACTCCTATCCTTTCTCCGCCGTCAAGTCCGGGCGGAGCGCCGGTGATTAATCCTGCCTGCGGTGTCATTACCAGCTACCTGCGCTCCCAGCCGACGCGTTTCCTCTATCCCACTGAGATCTTCCGATTCCAGAGTTCCAGCATTAAGAACGTCTCGATGAATGGCGATTTTCGCTACACCAACGCGAAGATGAACATGCCGGACTACTACGAGAACTTCCAGGGGCTGGCCAAGACGACGCGCTCGCTTACCTATACCGCCGCCGCATCCGCAAAGCGTGAGGTCACAGCGGCCGATTACGGCGTCGTCTGGCAGGCTACGCAGAACTTCAGTCTCGAAGATCAGGCCAGCTTCTCCAACGTGCAGCAACCGGGAACCACCACCATGACCGGTGTCACCACGGTGTCGACGCCTGCGACGGCCGGCAATGAAACCATCAACTATCCGGGTGGGTTGACCTCGACCAACGCCGCCGGAGGGGCCTCCACCTTTGAAGGCAGCGGCTCGGTCGGCGTACCTCTGCCGGACTTCTTCGGCCAGAGGTTCATCACCAACGACGTGACCGGGACCTGGAATGGCTGGTCTCGCGCCACGATCTCGCTCACCTATCGCTACCGCAATCACGTGATCGCCGAAGGTATCCCGCACAACACAGCTTTGGTTGCGGGTGCAACGAATAACGGAACCGTCACCATCAACGAGGACGGCGGAATCGTGAGCGTCGCTCTGCGTCCCACCAGCAACTGGACTATCAATGCCAGCGTCGAGATGCTTTACGACGACAACGTATTTACTCCGATTGCGCCGCGGCAGTTGCAGCACTACAGAATGCACACCCTGTACAGGGCGAAGTCCTGGGCGACCCTGTCCGGCGCCTATAACGACCTGGAACGGCATAACAACACCAACAACACAGGTACCGCGCCCCTCGACGGCCCGCTGGGTCATTTCGATTACAGCCGGGTGGCCAGCATGGGTGCGCAGCTGTTGCCGAACGAGCACTATGGGTTCGACTTCAACTATGCCTGGAGCGACGTCTATGCCCGGACCAACATCTGCTACGACGGCGGCGCCACCGCCACCATGCCGGGCGCTTCGACGCCCAGCGGGACAGCATGCCCCGGCGCTTCCGTCAGGGGAACCACCTACTATGAGTTCGGGCCGGTCAGGGACTTCATGGATGCTCCGACAAATTCCGGCTCGGCGGCTCTCCGCATCTCTCCCTCCACTTCCCTCAAGGGCGCGATTGGCTATCGCATCAACTCCGTTGACGGCAGCCGCTTCTACAACGACGCGCGCGACGTCGCCGGTTCGCTGGTCTCGAAGTATCAGTCTCCCTTCGTGAATGTCGACTACACGGTCCATCCTGGATGGATCTGGAAGATGGAATACAACTACTTCAGCTACGCCGAGGGCGGAGCCTCGGGCGCACCCTACTGCAGCACCTCCAATCCCACGCCTGCAACCCCGGTGCCCGTGGTTGCATGCAACTCATCGAGTCTCGCCGGCCTGCAAACCGGTCTGACCCTGCCGCCGTCCGGCGAGACCGCCGCCCGGCCCTTCCGTGCCAACAACATCACACTCGGATTCCATTACGAATTCTGAGTGACCGCAGTGAAACGATGGCCGGGGTTCGCCCCGGCCATCGCAGCAAGAGGCTGAACATGAAATCAAGTCTCCGTATTGCAGCATTCACTCTGCTGAGTGCTTCTCTGGCTGTCCCGGCTATGGCGCAACAGGCCGGCGAAGCGACCTTCAAGGCCAAATGCGCTATGTGCCATGGCGCCGACGGCCTCGGCAACACGCCCGTCGGTAAAAACATGAAAGTCCGCTCGTTCAAATCACCCGAAGAAATCAAGGCCACCGACGCCGAGCTCTTCAAGCAGACCAAAGACGGCGTGGGCAAGATGCAGGGATACGCAAACAAGCTGACCGACGCCCAGATTCAGGACGTCGTCACGTACATCCGCACCCTGCAGAAGTAGAACGAGAGCGGTGGCCAGCAGGGAAGCTTTGCCTGTGGACCCCGCCGCGAAGTACCGGGTTCGAGCGCGGTTGCGCGCTCAGGCTCGGAGATTCCCCCGGAGCCTCCAGCTCCTCCAGACGGAATCGGAAGAAGAAGTATGGGGACCTGCCCGGGAGAAGTGCCTGAGGAACGATGTTCCGCTGTTATTCAGGCCCACAGACACCTGATTAACAGCTGTCTCGTATCCGTTCTTTTCATCGCCGCATCGTTCGTTCCTCCCGCACAAGCACAGCAGTCTTCCGATTGCCTGCTGTGTCATGGTTCGTCCACGGGCCTGAAGAATTCCCAGGGCAAAGACATCACCGTCAATCCCTCCGTGCACATGAAAGGCCCGCACGGCAGCCTGGGTTGCGTGGATTGCCACGCCGGAGCCTCCGCGAAGTCGCACAATGCGAAGACCGCTTCCGCCTCCTGCATTACCTGCCACGCTGACGCTGCCAAAGAAATGACGGCGGGCGCTCACACGGCTCTCGGCAATCCCAATGATCCGCAAACCTGCATCGCCTGCCACGGCACCGGCAACGTGACGAAGGCTGTCGCCGGTCCGCAGTTCTGCGCCACCTGCCACGCGACCGAAGTCGAGCAGTACCGGGCCAGCGTCCATGGCCGCGCGCTCGATCACGGCAACGCCGATGTTCCCACCTGCAGGAGCTGCCATGGCTCGGCGCACGCCGCCCTGCCGTCCAGCGATCCGCGCTCGCCGGTGAGCAAACAGCATCTGCCCGATACTTGCGGGTCCTGCCACTCCAATCCACAACTCGCCGCGAAATATATGTTCACCGAAGTGCGCCCCGTCGAGGCCTGGCGCCAGAGCGTGCACGGACGCGCCCTCCAGAAGGGCAACGAAAACGCTGCCACCTGCAATGACTGCCACGGCACGCACGACATCCTGCCCGTCTCCGATCCGCATTCAAAGATATGGAAGCAAAACGTCGCCTCTACCTGCGGCCGGTGCCACGCCGGCGTCTACAACACCTACGCGCAAAGCATTCACGGTCAGGCCGTCGCGAAAGGCGTTCTGCAGGCGGCTACCTGCACCGATTGCCACAGTGAGCACAAGATCCTCGCCCCTGGCGATCCCGGCTCGCCGGTTTTCATGGCCAACGTCTCGCAGGAAGCCTGCTCCCGCTGCCACGCCGACACGACGCTGATGGCCGGCTTCGCCATGCCCCAGGATCGCGTGCCGACGTATGAGGACAGCTATCACGGGCTCGCCGCGCGCGAGGGCCGCCAGACTGTCGCTAATTGCGCCAGTTGCCACGGCGTTCACAACATTTATCCGTCCAGCGATCCGCGCTCCACCGTCAATCACGCCAATCTAAGCAAGACGTGCGGCCAGTGCCACAACGACGCGGGCAGCCGTTTTGCCATCGGGCCGGTGCACGCAATGTCGAGGACCACTCCCGGCGGGCGCATCCTCGACTTCGTCAAAATCTTCTACTTTATTGTCATTCCCGTCACGATCGGGCTCATGCTGCTGCACAATCTCCTCGATTTGCGGCGCAAGGCCCGCGCCGCGCTCGCGCGCTATCGCCAGAGCCCCGGCCAAATCCGGCTCACTCTCAGTGAACGCTGGCAGCACGTGCTGTTGCTGGTCAGTTTCATCGTGCTAGTCATCACCGGCTTTGCCCTCAAGTTCCCGCACTCTTTCTGGGCCGCGCCCCTCGTTCGCTGGGAACATGGCTTGCCCATCCGCGGCTGGGTTCACCGCATCGCCGGTGTCGTCCTCATCGGCGCTTCGGTGTACCACATCGTCTACATGTCCATAAAGAAGAGCGGCCGCCGCTGGCTCAAAGACATGATTCCCGACGTGCGGGATGCGAAGGAAGCTATCCAGACCGTCGAATACAATCTCGGCCGCCGCGACCGGCTCCCGCTTTACCGCCGGTTCAATTACGTCGAAAAGGCCGAGTACTGGGCGCTGGTGTGGGGCACCGCCGTCATGGCCGTCACCGGTGTGCTGCTCTGGCTCAACGACTGGATCCTTGCCCACCTCCCGCATCCCGCGGCCGTCCTCGCTGTCAGCACGGCGATTCATTTCTATGAGGCGATTTTGGCCACGCTCGCCATCCTCATCTGGCACTTCTACGCCGTCATGTTCGACCCCGACATTTACCCCGTGAAGTGGACCGTCCTTACCGGGCGCGCGCCCGAACACGAGGTCCGCGAGCTGAACGAAAAAGATCCCCCGAACCAGAACCCCACGGCAACAACCGGCCCGGCGCCCACGCCGAATCCTAATCCGGAGGGCAAAGAGTGAACCAGGCCGCGCAGCCCGGCTAAACCGGCAAATCTGTAAGATGAACCCGCCTGTCTGTGGCAAATATCACAGACCAGGCCATCTCCCGCGATGTATCAACGGGAAGGACTTGGGACCGAATGACCCCTGAAGGAGCATCACCTATGAAGCATCGCATCAGAACCGCGGCTATGATCCTGCTCGCCGCCTCCATTGCGGCGCCTGCCTTTGCGCAGAGCGCCGGTGCCGACACCTACAAAGCCAAATGCGCCATGTGCCACGGCCCCGACGGAACGGCTGCAACGCCGATGGGGAAGATGATGAAGATCCCGTCCTTCAAGGATCCGGACGTAGTGAAGGCCACGGACGCTGGGCTCATCGCCACCACCAAAGACGGCAAAGGCAAAATGCCTGCCTACAACGGCAAGCTGACCGATGCCCAGATTAAGGACGTTGTCACCTTCATCCGCACCCTGCAGAAGTAGCGGAAAGGGAACGAAGGCCGTCATCGGTGCGGTGCGCAAGAGGGAAGAGGCAGCCATCAACGTGCCTCTTCCGGTCACCGCGGCGAACGGAAGGAAGTACCGGGAGCTGCAATGAAGACCGTTTCCTCATTCAGCCTGACTCTCTTTACGTCAGTGCTGCTGCTGGCCGCACCCGCGCGCCCCGCGCATGCTGACGCCGATTGCCTCTCCTGTCACAACGACCCCACCCTCCAGGACGCGAACGGCAAAAGCATTGGCGTCAGCGCGGACAAATTCCACGCGAGCGTTCACGGCGTCCTCAAATGCAATGACTGCCACAAGGACATTCACGATTATCCGCATCCCGACCACCCCGCTGCGGTCCAGTGCGAATCGTGCCACACCGATGAGGGCGCGGCTCTCGCCGGCAGTGTGCATGCAAAGGCGAGTGACCACCCCTGCACCAGCTGCCACGGCAATGCCCACCTCATTGTCCCGAAGACTGACCCGCAATCCCCTGTCTATCCGCTGAACATCCCGAAGACCTGCGGCTCCTGCCACGGCAACGAAGCCATGGCGAAGAAATACCACCTGCCCAACGTCTACGCGCTCTACATTGGTTCCATCCACGGCTTCGCGCTGGGCAAAGAAGGCCTGCTGGTAGCCGCTAACTGCACCAGCTGCCACGGTTCGCACAAAATCCTGAGCCACACCAACCCGCAGAGCGCCACTTACCGGAACAATATTCCCGGCACCTGCGGCAGCTGCCACGTCGGCATCAACGAGCAATATCAGAAAGGTGTGCATGGCAACGCCGTCGCCGCCGGCGACACCAGCGCCCCTGTCTGCACCGACTGCCACACCGCCCACGCGATCATCGAACCGACTTCGGCGGATTTCCGCATGCAGTCGACGCCCATCTGCGGTTCCTGCCATCGCGACAAATTCACTACTTATCGCGATACCTTCCACTCGCAGCTCGGTCTCCTGGGTGGGTACGTCGAGACGGCGCGTTGCTGGGATTGCCACGGCGCGCATGAAATTCTCCCCGCCTCCGATCCGCTCTCGCCCATCAACAAAGCCAACCTGGTGAAGACCTGCGGCCGGTGCCATGCGGGAGCCAATGCCAGCTTCGTCGAGTATCAGCCCCACGCCAATGCGCGGAATCGCCATCTGAATCCCGCGCTCTACTACATCCGGCTGTTCATGAATCTGTTGCTGGCCAGCGTGCTCACCTTCTTCCTGCTGCACACGGTGCTGTGGCTCATCCGATCCCGCTTCCAGCAGGTCAAAACCAAATCGTCGGGAGAAAAAAATGCCTGATCAGACGCCGAACACGCCCGTCCCGACCATCGAAGTCAGCACTCCGGCCATCCCAGCGGCCCCGGAAAAGCCACGCTACTTCGTTCGCTTCACGCTCGCGCAGCGATACCTCCACGCGGTTTTGTTCACCACGTTTTTGGTTCTCGCGGCCACTGGCCTCATGATGCGCTTCAGCGGCTCCCCCTGGGCGATCCGCTTTGCCCGGCAAGTCGGAGGATTCGGCGCCATCCTCTTCTTTCACAAATTCTGCGCGCTCGTTCTCACCCTTGCTTTCGTTATCCATCTGCGCGAAATCCTGGCGCGCGGTCTTTTCAAGCGCGAGAAGGGAATCTTCTGGGGGCCCACCTCCATGGTCGCCAACTGGAAAGACGTGAAGGACCTCCTCGGGCACTTTCGCTGGTTCCTGGGTCTCGGTCCCAAGCCGAAGTTCGAACGCTACGCGTACTGGGAGAAATTCGACTACTGGGCCGTCTTCTGGGGCATGGTGGTCATCGGCTTCTCCGGATATGCGATGTGGTTCGCTCCGTTCTTCGCGCACTTCCTGCCCGGCTGGGCGCTCAATGCCGTCCTTGTCATCCACAGCGAAGAGGGCCTGCTCGCCATCCTCTTCATCTTCTCCATCCACTTCGTGAACACCCATCTGCGCCCCGACAGCTTTCCCATGGACATGGTCATCTTCACCGGCCGCGAGAGCGAGGAAGAATTCAAAACCCGCCGCCCGGACGAATACCAGCGCATGCTCAGCGAAGGCAAGGCTGAGACAAGGATCACAGTCGCTCCTCCCCGCTGGCTGATAAATTTCAGCCGAGTCGTCGGGTTTACCGCTATATTGATTGGCCTGACCCTCCTCGTGCTGACCTTGAGCGCGTATTTCACCGGATAAGAGGTTTTCATGTCGCTGTGGCGCAGACTGAAGCAAGAATGGCTCGAGCCCTTCCTCTTCTTTGGCAATAACCTGTTAAGCCTCATCGGTGGCGCGCTGACCACCGCCTCGGCCTTTGTCCTGGTCGGCTTCTGGATCGTGTCGATCTTCGGCCACGGCGGTTCCACCAATCCCTATCTCGGCATTGTTCTCGATCTGTTTCTGCCCGGGCTCTTCGTCCTCGGGCTCGTTTTCATCCCCATCGGCATCTGGCTGCGCCGCAGGCAGCTCATCGCCGCGGGCCAGGTGCCTTCCGTCTATCCGCAGATCGACTTCCGCAATCCCGTCTTTCGCCGCGGAATTGAAATCGTTGTCGTGGCCACCTTCATCAACTTTGTCATCGTCGGCACGGCCACCTACCGCGGCGTCGCCTATATGGATTCGCCCCACTTCTGCGGCGAGTCCTGCCACGTGATGGCCCCGCAGTGGGCCGCCTATCAGGTGTCTCCGCACGCGCACGTCGATTGTGTGCAGTGCCATGTCGGCTCGGGCATGAAGTCCTACGTCCAGGCCAAGGTCAACGGCACCAAACAGATGATCGAAGTCACCTTCCACACCTGGCCCACGCCCATCCGTGCCACCCTCAACGGACTGCGGCCGGCGCGCGAAACCTGCGAGGAATGCCACTCCCCCACTCGTTTCGTCGGAGAAAAGCTGCTCGTCAAAACCACCTTCGGCGACGACGTGAAGAACTCCGTCACCCGCACCGTGCTCGTCCTGCACCTCGGTGGTGTCGACTCCGTATCGCACTTCAGCGGCATTCACGGACACCATCTCAACAATTTCGAGTACGTCGCCACCGACAACGAAGCGCAGACCATCATCGCTGTCAGCGCGCCCAATCCCGACGGCACCACTGCGGAATACGTCAGCTCCGACTGGAAAGGCCCCGTCAAAGGAATCCGCCGCACCATGGACTGCATGGATTGCCACAACCAGGCCACCCACGTCTTCCAGACCGCCGAGGACGCCGTCGACGAAGCCATGCTCGACGGCAACCCCAGCCCCGCGCTGCCCTTCATGCACAAGGAAGCTCTGCAGCTGATCCAGGCGACCTACGCCTCGCAAGCCGAAGCCGGCTCGAAGATCCCCTTCGGCCTCGACGACTATTACCGTACCCAATATCCCGACGTCTGGAACGCGCAGCGCGCCAAAATCGATGCCTCCGCGCTCCGCCTCGTCGCCATCTACGACCGCAACGTCTTCCCCAGCATGAAAGTCACGTGGGGAACGTACCCCAACAACATCGGACACATGGCCTATCCCGGCTGCTTCCGCTGCCACGACGGCAGCCACACCACGAAGGACGGCAAGACCCTCAGCAACGACTGCAGCCTCTGCCACAACCTCCTCGCCGTGGACGAAACCAAGCCCAGCGTCCTCAATGATCTGCAACTGCAGAACGAGCTGCACCTGCAGTAGCGGAGCAATATACGGATATACGTATTCATGTATACTGAAGGCGAGCCAGGCCGGCCCCTGATCTGGCTGGGGTCGACCCGGAAGGATGTGCGCTCGTTTCCGCGTCCGGTCCGGCGCGACATCGGCATGGCCCTGTATGCGGCACAGCACAATGAGCTCGATCCTGCGGCCAGGCCGATGAAAGGCTTCGGCGGAAGCTCCGTGGTCGAGATCGTTTCGGATTTTGGAGGGGATACGTGGCGTGCAGTGTACACAGTACGTTTTGCGGAGGCGGCCTACGTGCTGCATGCCTTCCAGAAGAAATCGAAGCGCGGCATTGCCACCCCGCATCGGGATCTGGATCTGATTCGGCGCCGCCTTGCAGAGGCCGAGCGCCTGCACCGCGAAAGGCAGAACTGAGATGAGCGCGAGAGCCAGAACCCCCGTCCGGGCGCAAAAGAGCACCGGCAATGTGTTCGCGGACCTCGGCCTGCCCCATCCCGAACGGGAATTGCTGAGGGCAAAGCTTACGCTGGAGATCTACCGTCTCATCCGCGAACGCGGCCTGACCCAGGTCGAAGCGGGGAAGCTACTCAGCATTCGGCAACCGCATGTTTCCGCTCTGATGCGCAATCGCTCCGGCTCTTTCTCGGTCGAGCGCCTCATGGAATTCCTTGTCGCGCTCGGACAGGACGTGGAGATTACCGTCCGTCCCTCGCGCCGGCGCCACGGCGGAGTGTCTCTCGTTATCTAGTAGTGAAGGCCGAAGATTTCCTCGGATCGCCATCTTTACGAGACACCACGGGCGCGCGTTTTGTTGGTCTGACCTTGGCTGTTCCCCGGCCGCCCGTTTCTTTTGTGTAACTTCCGGCCCCTGCTCCGACCCCCATTGTGACAAGGGTCACAGAGCCGCCGCGCCCCTCGCAATTACCGTGGAAGTGGTATGAACGCCCTCCTGCTGGACCGTATCCACTTCGCTTTTACCGTCACGTTCCACTATCTGTTCCCGCAGCTCACCATGGGCCTGGCGCTGCTGATGGTGGTGATGAAACTCATCGCCCTGCGCTCCAACGACGACCGCTGGAACCAGGCCGCGCGCTTCTGGGCGAAGATTTTCGCGATCAACTTCCTGCTCGGCGTCGTCACCGGCATTCCCATGGAATTCCAGTTCGGCACCAACTGGTCGGAGTTCGCGCGGCGCACTGGCGGCGTCATCGGCCAGCCCCTCGCGATGGAGGGCGTCTTCGCCTTCTTCCTCGAATCGACCTTCCTCGGCCTCTTCCTCTTCGGCGAAAAACGCATGTCGAAGCTCGCCCATTTTGGTGCGGCCACTATGGTCTTTGTCGGCTCGTGGATTTCAGGCTTCTTCATCATCGTTACCGACGCCTGGATGCAGCATCCCCTTGCCTACCATCTGCTGCCCAACGGCTCCTATGAAGTCTCAAGCTTTTGGAAATTCATGCTGAACCCATGGGCCTGGCTGCAGTACGCGCACAATATGTGCGGCGCGGTCGTCACAGCATCGTTTGTCGTCGCGGCCACCGGCGCGTTCTACCTGCTCGAAAAGAGCCACCAGGAATTCGGCCGCCTCTTCCTCAAAATCGGCGTCATTGCCGGCCTCATCTCCTGCGTCGTTCAGATCTTTCCCACCGGCGATTTCCACGGCCGCTACGTTGCGAAATATCAGCCCGCTGCCATTGCCGGCATGGAAGGCCTCTTCCGCACCCAGAAGGGCGCGCCCGTCGTCCTCATCGGCCAGCCCGACGAGAACGCGCAGAAGATCGACAATCCTCTGGTCGTCAACGACGTCCTCAGCTTCCTCCTCTACGGCACTACATCCGCCGAAGTGAAAGGCCTCAACGCCTTTCCCCGCGACCAGTGGCCCTCAGCCCTGCCGTTGCTCTATTACAGCTACCACATCATGGTGGGGCTCGGGACGTGGTTCCTGCTGCTCATGCTGGTCGCCGCCTTCCTGCTGTGGCGCGGCAAGCTCTACTCCGCGCGCTGGATTCTCTGGCCCATCCTGCTCAGCTTCCCGCTGCCGTACATCGCCAACACCGCAGGCTGGATGACCGCGGAGATCGGCCGTCAACCGTGGCTGGTCTACGGCCTCATCCGCACCAGCGAGGGCTATTCGACGCACGTCTCCGCCGGAAACGCACTCTTCACGCTGCTCGGCTTCCTCGGCATGTACTCGGTGCTTTCGATCCTCTGGATCGTCATCGTCTATCGCTTCATCCGCACCGGGCCGGCAGCCACTGCGGTCGAGCCTGAGCCCGCAACGCTGACGGCTGTTTAGCAGGGAGGGAAACACGATGGGATTTGTCTGGTTCTGGATTGTCGCAGTCATGATCGCCGCTTACGTCGTGCTCGACGGCTTCGACCTTGGCGTCGGTATCCTCTCTCCCTTCCTCGGCCGCACCGAAGACGCTCGCCGCACCCTCTACCGCTCCATCGGCCCGGTGTGGGATGGCAACGAAGTCTGGCTGCTCGCCGGTGGGGGCACGCTGTACTTCGCCTTCCCGCTGCTCTACGCCTCTTCCTTCAGCGGCTTCTATCTGCCCCTGATGATCGTGCTTTGGCTGCTCATCATGCGCGGAGTCAGCATCGAGCTGCGCATGCACATCGATCACGACGTCTGGCGCAGCTTCTTCGACGGCCTCTTTTTCGTCGCCAGCGCGCTGCTCGCCATCTTCTTCGGCGCGGCGCTGGCTAACGTCATCCGCGGCGTGCCCATCGGCGCGGACAGCTACTTCTTCCTGCCCCTCTGGACCAACTGGCGCGTCGGCGCCAACCCCGGCATTCTCGACTGGTACACCGTCATCGGCGGAGTCGTCGCTCTGGTCGCGCTCGCCACCCATGGCGCGCTCTGGCTCGTGCTCAAAGCTCCCGGCGAGCTGGAAGAGCGCGCTCGCCGTGCAGCCTCCACGCTCTGGATCGCTCTGCTGGTCATCACCCTCATCAGCCTGCCCGCCACCATCGCTGTGCGGCCCTCCGCGCTCGCAAATTACAAGGCGTACCCGATCCTCTTCGCGATTCCCGCGCTGGTTGTCGCCACGCTCATCGGCATGTTGAGCTTCACCAAACAGCGCAAGCCGCTCGCGGCCTTCCTTTCTTCCTGTCTCTACCTGGTCTTCATGCTGGTCGGCGCCGCTGCGGGACTCTACCCCACGCTCCTGCCCTCGTCCACCGATCCGGCGCGCGACATCACCATCGCCGGCGCGCTCGCAGGGCCGCATTCGCTGCATGTGGGACTCATCTGGTGGTCCCTCGGCCTCGTCCTCGCTCTGGCTTACTTCTTCACGTCCTATTGGCTGTTCCGTGGTAAAGTCACCGCGGAAGCCGGCTATGGGCATTGAAAGAGATTCAAAGGAGAACTCCCTCATGGCTTCCGCTACGGTCGCCCCGGAAACACCCCTGATCATCGACCCGGCTCACGATCTCGTCAGCATCCGGCGCAGTCCGCTCGCCTCTATCTTCACGCCCAAATCGGTCGCGGTCATTGGCGCAACCGATCGCGTCGGCAGCGTTGGCTGCACCGTTCTGCAAAACCTCGCAGGCAGCCCTTTCGGTGGCCCCGTCTGGCCCGTCAACCCGAAGCGACCCAGCGTGCTCGGCCTTCCTGCTTTCAAATCCATCCGCGACCTCCCAGGCATCCCTGACCTCATCGTTGTCACCACTCCGGCCGCCACCGTTCCCGCCATCATTCAGGAAGCCGTCGACGCCGGTGTTCCCTCGGCCATCGTCATCTCCGCCGGCTTCAAGGAAATCGGCGAGCCCGGCAAAGCGCTCGAGCGTCAGATCGCCGCCACCATCAAGGGTAAGATGCGGCTCATTGGCCCCAACTGCCTCGGCGTGATGAATCCCGTCGGCGGTCTCAACGCCAACTTCGCCAAGGCCATGGTTCCCGCGGGACGCCTGGCCTTCATCAGCCAGAGTGGCGCTCTCCTCACTGCCATCCTCGACTGGTGCATCCGCGAGCACGTGGGCCTCAGCGGCTGCGTCTCCGCCGGTTCGATGCTCGATGTCAGCTTTGGCGAACTCATCGACCACTACGGCCAGGACCCGAACACCGACTCCATCGTGATCTACATGGAATCCATCGGCGACGCCCGCAGCTTTCTCTCCGCTGCCCGCGCCGTGGCGCTCAACAAGCCGATCCTCGTCATCAAGGCCGGCCGCACCGCCGCCGCTGCGAAGGCCGCAGCCTCCCACACCGGCTCTCTCACCGGCAGCGACGATGTCCTGGACGCCGCCTTCCAGCGTGCCGGCGTCCTCCGCGTCAACTCCATCAGCGAAATTTTCTACATATCCGAAGTCCTCGCCAAGCAGCCTCGTCCCAAAGGTCCGCGGCTCACCATCCTCACCAATGCCGGAGGGCCCGGCGTCCTCGCCACGGACGCGCTCATCTCTGTGGGTGGGGAACTCACTGAAATTTCCCCCGAGACCGTTGCGACCTATAACGCCTTCCTTCCCGATGCGTGGAGTCACAACAATCCGGTCGACATCCTTGGCGACGCTGAAGCGGATCGCTACTCCAAAGCCCTCGAGATTGCTTCGAAGGATGCAAATACCGACGGCATGCTTGTCATCCTCACCCCGCAGGGCATGACCGATCCCACCGCGGTCGCCGAGCATCTCGCGCCCTACGCTCGCTCCACCGGCAAGCCCGTCATCGCCAGCTGGATGGGCGGCGATTTCGTCGCTGAGGGCGAGGCGATTCTCACCCGCGCCGGCATTCCCGTCTTCCCCTACCCCGACGCTGCGGCCGAAGCATTCGTCGCCACCTGGAAACACACCAGCCATCTGCGCGACCTCTACGAGACGCCGGCCGCGCTTTCCGGCTCCGTCCTCGATACCAAACGCGACTTCGCCAACGGCATCGTCAGCCAGGTCCGCGCCAGCCGTCGCACCATCCTCACCGAGTACGAATCGAAGCAGCTCCTTGCCGCCTATGGCATTCCCACGGTTCGCACCGAATTGGCGAAAACCTCCAGCGAGGCGGTTGCCAAAGCCTCTGAGATCGGCTACCCCGTCGTCCTCAAGCTCCACTCCGAAACCATCCCCCACAAAACCGACGTCGGCGGCGTGAAGCTTAACCTGCGTACCGCCGCTGATGTAGCTGAGGCGTTTGCCAGCATTCAAAAATCCGTCACCGAAAAAGTCGGAGCGCAGCACTTCCTCGGCGTCACCGTGCAGCCCTTCGCCAAACTCGACGGCTACGAAATTATCCTCGGCAGCAGCATCGATCCGCAGCTCGGCCCCGTTCTCCTGTTCGGAACCGGCGGCCAGCTCGTCGAGGTCTGGAAAGACCGGGCCCTCGCGCTGCCTCCGCTCACCGCCACGCTCGCTCGCCATCAGATGGAGCAGACGAAGATCTTCACCGCGCTCAAAGGCGTGCGCGGCCGCAAATCCGTCGACCTCGATGCCCTCGATGCCCTCGTCGTCCGCTTCAGCGAGCTGGTCGTCGAGCAGCGCTGGATCAAAGAGATCGACATCAACCCGCTGCTTGCTTCCCCCGATGGCCTCATCGCTCTCGACGCGCGCGTCGTCCTGCATGAGCCCGATACCACCGAGGACCAGCTTCCGCGTCCTGCCATTCGCCCTTATCCAGTCCAGTACGCGGCGCCCTGGAAGACCCGCTCCGGATCGAGCGTGCTCATCCGGCCCATCCGTCCCGAGGACGAGCCGCTCATCTCCGCCTTCCACGATCGCCTCTCCGAGCGCACCGTGGTCCAGCGCTACTTCACCGCGCTCGATATCAACGCCCGTACCGCCCACGAGCGCCTCACCCGCATCTGTTTCATCGATTACGACCGCGAGCTGGCGTTGGTCGCGGAAACGAACGATCCCGTGGCCGGCCCCGTCATCGGCGGCGTCAGCCGCATGATCCGCCAGGACGACGGGCGCTCCGCAACGCTCGCGGTGGTCATTGCCGACGACTTTCAGGGCCAGGGGCTCGGCGAAGCTCTCATGCGCCGCACTCTGTCGGCCACCCGCCAGGAAGGCATCTCTCAGGTCCTTATCTACTTCCTCCCGGAGAACACCCGCATGCGCAATCTCTCCCGCAAGCTGGGCTTCACGCTCATCGAGGAAAAGGGCCTCATTCGCGGCGAGCTCGGTCTCTGAATCCGTCCGGCACAGAAAAGGGAGACCGCCCCGGTCTCCCTTTTCCTTTTGCAAACTCTGGCCCCGTTCGCACGACCTCAGCCGACCGCCGACAGCTCCCGCACCGCCGTCGGTGACGCCATCAGCGGCAGCCGCACCGTCACGCACGTGCCTTCCCCGAGCCGGCTGCTCACGTCGATTGCGCCGCCGCACGAATCCACAATCGCCTTGCAGATCGACAACCCCAGACCCGCTCCGCCCGTACTCCTCGCCCGCGAATGGTCTCCGCGCCAGAAGCGCTCGAACAGATGTGGAAGATCTTCCGGCGCAATCCCTCGGCCCGTGTCCCGCACCTCAATTGTGATGTCCGCGGCGGCCTGGATCGCCACCGTCACTGAGCCTCCTTCCGGCGTGTGTTGTACAGCGTTCAGCAGAAGATTGGCCAGCAGGGAAGCGCAGGCGCCCTCCTCCAGCGGCGCCCTCACCGAATCCGGCGCCTGCACCGCGACCGCAACCTCGCGGATTTCCGCCAGCCTCTCCATCTGCGCCGCTACGTCCCGCGCTACTTCCGCCAGATCACAGTGCACGCAGCCGCTCGCCGGCTCCTGCTCGAAACGGGCCAGCTGCAGCATCCGCTGTACCAGGTCTTCCATGCGGGCGCAGTCGGCCATGCAGGTTTCGAGGCCCTTCGCGTATTCCTGCGTGCTCCGCGGCCGCGATGCCAGCAGTTGCAGCGATGACTTGATGATCGTCACTGCCGTCTTCAGTTCGTGCGCGGCATCATTGACGAAGACCTGCTGCTGCACGAAAGCCTCTTCCAGCCGCCGCGTCGCCGACTCCAGCGCCCCCGCCAGCACCGCCAGCTCCACAGTAGAGTGAGCGCTCTTCGGCGCGTGGAATCGCGGATGGCTCGGGGTCATTTCCGCCGCCGCCACGCTCAGCTCTTCGAGCGGCGCCAGTCCTCGCCGCAGCAGCAGTGCCAACCCTCCCGCCGTCAGCAGCAGCAGCAGGGAACTCGCCACCGCCAGAAACCGCGCTGCCCGCCAAATCGCCTCATCCACCGGCGCCAGCGGCGCAGCATAAAAAATGGTCACGGGCCGCGCGATGCCCGGGCTGCCGCCCTCCGCGTCGATCTGCCTTATCCCGTGCAGCATCAGCCCGCGAAACATTTTTCCCTGCACGCGAAAATCGTGCGCTGCCGGTTTCGCGCCAAAGTTGCTCAGCACATCGCTGCTCCAACCCGCCGACTGCGCCAGCACCCGCCCGCCTTCGTCGCGCGCCATCCACAGATCGCGCCCGCGCAGGTCCAGCGCCTCCGCATCGATGGCCACGTTGTCCCCGGCATCCTCCGCATCGTGCACCTGGCCCAGCAGCGAGTCGGCGCGCCCGCGCACCATCACGTCGAAGCTCCGCATATGTTCGCGCCACAGATACAGCAGCGACGCGCCGCTCAGCCCTGCCACCAGGGCGCACTCCAGCAGCAGCACAGCGGCGATCAGACGCCGGCGAAGAGAATAGCGCTTCATGCTGTGCCGCCTCCCGACATTAGCCGGTATCCGCGCCCGCGCAGCGTCTCGATCCACTGGCCGTCTCGCCCGCGGTTCAGCTTGCGCCGCAGATTCGAAATGTGCGCCTCGATCACGTTCGAGTGATGCTCCCAGTTGTAGTCGTAAAGATGCTCCAGCAGCACCTGCTTCGAGATCACCGACCGCGGCCGATGGCTCAGATATTCAAGCGCGCGATACTCCGTTGGCGAAAGTTCCACCGGCTTGCCCGCCACCGTCACCGTTCTCTCCAGTGTGTCGATCACCAGATCCGCGACCTCGATCCTCGGATGGCTCACGCCCTTCCCGCGCCGGATCAGCGCCTTCGCGCGCGCCAGCAGTTCGCCCAGATCGAAAGGCTTCGCCAGATAATCGTCCGCCCCGGCATTCAGCAGCCGCACGATCGACGCCTTTTCCATCACCGCTGTCAGCACCAGCACCGGCGCGGTCTGGCCCTTCGCCCGAATCGCCTTCAGCACCGCCAGCCCATCCATTCCCGGCAGCATCAGGTCCAGCACGATCAGGTCGTAATTGGCCTGCCGCCCCAGCTCGACGCCGTCCGGTCCGTTCGCGGCCACATCCACCGCCAGACCGGCGCTTTCGCGCAGCGCTGCCGCGATATTCTCCGCGACCCGAGCCTCGTCCTCGACGATCAGCGCTCGCATAGCTACAGGATGACTCCCGACACTTAATTTTGCATGAATCCGATGGGTACTTGCGTCCGCTTTTTGCCGCCTGGCGAAGTCTTGCCCGATCCCAGCCCCGTTACAATGGAAGTATGCGCCGCATCTACATGGACGCCAATGCCACCACACCTCTGCTTCCCGAGGTACTGGAGGCTATGCGGCCCTTCTTCATCGACTCCTTCGGCAACGCGTCCTCCATCCACCAGCACGGCCAGCACGCCCGCGCCGCCGTCGAGCGCGCCCGCGAACAGGTTGCCGCGCTCCTCAACTGCCGTCCCGCCGAAATCGTCTTCAACTCCGGCGGCACCGAGAGTGACAATACCGCCATCTTCGGCGTCCTGCGCCCCGGCGATCACCTCATCACGTCCGCCATCGAGCACCACGCTGTTCTGCACTCCGCCCAGAAGGCGCAGGAGCGTGGCATCGATGTCACGTTTCTTGCCGTCTCCGGGAGCGGCGTTGTCGATCCTTTCGACGTTTACCGCGCGCTCAAGCCGAACACAAAGCTCATCAGCATCATGATGGCCAACAACGAAACGGGCGTTGTTCAACCCGTCGAGCAAATCGGCAAAATCGCCGCCGAAGCCGAAGTCGCCTTCCACACTGACGCCGTGCAGGCCGCGGGGAAGATCCCCATCGACGTCAAGGCCATCGGCTGCCATCTCCTCAGCATCTCCGGGCACAAACTACACGCCCCGCAGGGCATCGGCATCCTCTACGTTCGTCGCGGGACTCGCTTCGAGCCGCTCGTTTTCGGCGGAGCCCACGAGCGCCAGCGCCGCGCCGGCACGGAAAATGTCCCCGGCATCGTCGGCCTCGGCATAGCTGCCGAAATCGCCCGCGCCAGCCTCACCGACGGCACTGACGACCGCATCGGCGTCCTCCGCGACCGCCTCGAACACGGGTTGCTCTCAAAGATCGAAGAGTGCGGCATCAACGGCGCCGGCCAGCCGCGCGTTCCCAACACCACCAACCTGTACTTCGACCACCTGGAAGGCGAAGCGCTCGTCATCGCCCTCGACCTCAAAGGCCTCGCGGTCTCCGGCGGATCGGCTTGCTCCTCCGGTTCCACTGAGCCCTCCCACGTCCTCAAGGCCATGGGACTGCCGCTCGCCCGCTCCCGCGCCAGCCTGCGCTTCTCGCTCACTCGCCAAAACACTGACGCCGACATCGACACCGCGCTCGAACTCGTCCCCGCCGCCGTCGCCCGACTCCGCGAGCTCTCGCCGATCTACAAAAAGCACCTTGCCGAAACCGCCGCAACGTAGAGAGCCTGCGGATCCAGCCAACGAATTCAATCGCAAAAACCAAAAGCCGGGAACTGGTCAACGCCAGTCCCCGGCTCTTCTAATCCCTAACCCCTAACCCTGTTTTTTAGTACCTGTAGTTCTCGCTCTTATACGGCCCATCCGGCGAAACCCCCAGATACTCCGCCTGCGCCGGCGTCAGCCTGGTCAGCTTAACGCCAATCTTCTCCAGATGCAGGCGCGCGACCTCTTCGTCCAGGTGCTTGGGCAGCGTGTAAACGTCAATCGCGTACGTGTCGCGATTCCTCCAAAGATCCAGCTGCGCCAGCGTCTGGTTCGAGAAGCTGTTGCTCATCACGAAGCTCGGATGCCCCGTCGCGCAGCCCAGGTTCACCAGCCGTCCTTCCGCCAGAACAAAAATGCTGTGCGCCGGCTTGTTGCCGTCTGCGGGGAAGTTGTACTGATCTACCTGCGGCTTGATGTTGATCTTCTTCACGCCCGCGGCCTGGTTGAGCTTGTCCATCTGAATCTCGTTATCGAAGTGGCCGATGTTGCACACAATGGCCTGATCCTTCATGGCCTTCATATGCTCCAGCGTGATGATGTCCAGGTTACCCGTGCAGGTGACATAAATGTCGCCGCGCCCCAGCGTGTCCTCGATGGTCGCGACCTCGAATCCCTCCATCGCCGCCTGCAGCGCATTGATTGGATCGATCTCCGTCACGATCACGCGCGCGCCCATCCCGCGCAGCGAATGCGACGAGCCCTTGCCCACATCGCCGTAACCGCATACCACCGCGACCTTGCCCGCGACCATCACGTCCGTCGCGCGCTTAATGCCGTCCGCCAACGACTCGCGGCAGCCATACAGATTGTCGAACTTCGACTTCGTCACCGAATCGTTGACGTTGATCGCCGGCACCAGCAGCTTGCCCACTTCCTTCATCTTGTAAAGCCGGTGCACGCCCGTCGTCGTCTCTTCGGAACCGCCCCGCCACTCCTTCACCACCTTGTGCCAGTACTGCGGGTCCTCGGCGTGCACCTCTTTCAGCAGGTTCTTGATCACCTGCTCCTCTTCGTTCGACGAAGGCGTGTGAACCCACTTATCGCCGTCTTCCAGCTCGTAGCCTTTGTGGATCAGCAGCGTTGCGTCGCCGCCGTCGTCGACGATCAGCTGCGGCCCTTTGCCATCAGCATGGCTCAGCGCCTGCAGCGTGCACCACCAGTACTCCTCGAGCGACTCGCCCTTCCACGCGAACACCGGAATCTTCGCCGCGGCAATCGCCGCCGCCGCATGATCCTGCGTCGAGAAAATGTTGCAGCTCGCCCAACGCACCGTTGCGCCCAGATCCTTCAGCGTCTCGATCAGCACCGCCGTCTGAATCGTCATGTGCAGCGAGCCCGACACGCGCACGCCCTTGAGCGGCTTCTCCGCTGCATACTTGTGGCGAATCGCCATCAGGCCGGGCATCTCGTGCTCGGCGATCGAAATCTCTTTGCGCCCCCAGTCGGCCAGCGAGAGGTCAGCGACTTTATAGGCGGCGGTATTACGTCCAACAGTGGCAGTTGCCATGCGAGGGGTCTCCTGTGAGCAGTATCTCCCTCATTGTAACTGGGCTGGCCGGGCTTCCCGCCGATTTTCAGCGGACGGTGGCATCCGGAACTTAAACGGGCGCAGCAGGCTCCTGATTGCCGCCCGGTTTGCCTACTGGCTACAGACTACCGGCTGCTGTGATACACCGTTTCTCCGCCCACCACCGTCCGCAACACCTTCGTCCCCAGAATTTCGTGCGGCGCAATGGTCGTCAAATCCCGGTCCAGCACCACAAAATCCGCAACGTAACCCGGCGCCAGCTTGCCCTTCCATCCCTCCGCAAACTCCGCATACGCCGACCCCTGCGTGTACGCGTAGAGCGTCTCCCCGATCGTCAGCTTCTGTTCGGGATGAAAGCTCATCGTCCCCGCCTCATTCATCCGCGTCACGCCCGCATACACCCCGCGAAACGGCGCAATCGGCTCGACAGGATAATCCGTCCCAAACGCCAGCGGCACGCCCGCATCCAGAAACGACTTCCACGCGTATGCATACTTCTCACGCTCGGGTCCCAGCCGCGCTCCTGCCCACGCCATATCGGTCAGCAGATGATTCGGCTGCATCGACGCAATCACGCCCAACTGCTGGTAGCGATTGAAGTCCCCCGCACTCACCACCTGGCTGTGCTCAATCCGATACCGCAGATTGTGAGGCGGCACTTTCTTCATCGGTATCATCTCGGACCTCGGCCCGTTCGCCCGCGTGCGCGGCGGCAGAGAAGGCTGGCGAATCGCCGCTTCCGCCGCGGCATAGGCGTCCAGCGCCATCTCCACCGCGCGATCCCCAATCGCGTGAAATCCCAGCTGGAACCCAGCCTTCGCACGCTCAATCGCCATCTCGTTCAGATTTTCCTGCGTATAGCGCGGAATCCCCGAATTGCCCGGATCGTCGGAGTACGGCGCATTCATCGCCGCCGTCCGCGACCCCAGCGACCCATCCATGAACCCCTTCAGCATCGTCGTGTGCAGCATGCGATCCGTCGCCGGATGGTGCGCCGCCTCCTGCTTCTCCACGCTTACCGGGTCGGCGAAACGCAGCCACTCCGCGACGCGCACCGGCAGCTTGCCCTCGTTCTCCATCTGCTCGAAGACCAGGAAATCGTCCCAGTCTGAAAAATCCTGCACCGTCGTCACGCCGTGCGACACAGCATCTTCCAGAGCCAGCTCCAATCCATGTCTGCGCTGTTCCGGCGATGGCGGTGGCACGTGCACCAGCCCCTGCGCCGTCTCGCGCAGTATCCCTGTCGCCTCTCCATCGGGTCCGCGATCGATTTTTCCTCCCTGCGGGTCCGGCGTCGCGCGCGTAATTTCCGCCGCCTTCAACGCCGCCGAGTCCGCCACCGCAATGTGCCCATCCACGCGCACGAAAATCGCCGGATGTCCCTCGGCCGCCGCGTCAACATCCGCGCGATTCGGCAGCTTTCCGCTGGCCCACAGCGTGTGATCCCATCCGCCTCCGCTCAGCCATTGTCCCGGCGCGGCTTTCTCCGCCGCTGCTCGAATCCGCTCCTGCATCTCGGCCAGCGATTTCACGCCGATCAAATTCACCGAAAGCAGAATGTGCCCCGCGTCTCCCAGATGCGCATGCGCGTCGTTGAATCCCGGCATCACGAACGCTCCGCCCAGATCCACCATCTGCGTCCCCGCACCCTTGTATTGCGCGATGATCGCAGCATCGTCGCCTGCCGCGAGAATCTCCCCATGCGCAACCGCGATCGCCGACGCCCGCTCCGGATGGGCGCCCTCCAGCTCAGCGCCGGTCAGAATATTTCCGTGATAGTAGATGGCATCGGCGGCAGGTCCAGCCCGCGCCAATGCGGATCCAGCAGCCATAACCAATCCAAACAAAATGCCGAGAGCTTTCACCCCGACAGTCTAACTGCCCGCCACCGCCAGCAGCAGAAGAAGAATCCGCCGCAGCCCCAGATCGCGGCCCCGGGCGTCATACCACTCCGCATGCGTGTGAATGCCGCCGCCTTCGCCGCCGCCGCCGATACTCACCGCCGGCACTCCCATCGACAGCGGGATATTTGCATCCGTCGACGCCAGCCGCATTTCGGTTCGAATCGCCAGGTGGCGATCCACCGCCTCGAGCAGCGTCATCAGCTCGGAGTCAGCCGGCAACCGCCCCGCCGGCCGGTCGCCGATTTTCTCAATCGCGAAGCGAATACTGCTCGCCTCCCCTTGTTGAGCCTGATTCGCGGCCATCACCGCGTCTTCGACCGCGCGATGGAGTTCCACCTCGAGCCGAATCAGCTGTTCCGGATCGGTCGAGCGCAGATCGATGCGCGCCGCCGCCCTCTCCGGAATCGCGTTGATCGCCGTCCCGCCCTCAATCGTTCCCACATTCATCGTGGTTCGCGGAAGATCCGGCAGCGTCACGGCAGAAAATCGCTGGATCGCGCGGCTGAGAAGAATAATGGGATTCGGCCGTCCCGCATCCGTCCACGAATGTCCACCCGGCCCGGTGATCGTCACCAGATACCGTTGGCTCCCCAGCGCGTGCGTTACCGCCGATTCATGCCCTGCGCCATCCAGCACGATGTGCCCCGCGATGTGCTCGCGCGCCTCGCTCCCGTCCCGATAGAGATGCCGCATGCCGCGCAGGTCGCCTTCTCCTTCTTCCCCGACATTGCCGACGAACTGAACCTCGCATTCTGTCTCCAGCCCCGCATGTCGCATCGCGGCCGCCGTCGCCAGCATCGCCGCCACGCCCGCGCCATTGTCGCAGGCGCCGGGAGCGGACAAACGCGACCCCTGCAGGTCGGCTTCGATCGGCGTCCCCGCTGGGAAAACCGTATCGATATGAGCCGAGAGCAAAGCGCGACGCGCACACGATCTTTTCCCAGGCCACGTCGCGATGGCATTGCCCACTGCATCGATGTGCGGGTTCTCGAGCCCCAGCCCACGAAAGCGCTCCCGCAACCACTCCGCGCGCGCTTGCTCGCCGAACGGCGGAGCCGGCACCGCCACCATCTCTGCCTGCCACTGCAGGATTCTCTGTTCCTGCAGGTGCAGCCACTGGAATGCCTGGTGCACGCGGCGGTCAGCCGCGAGCCGGGCGATCGATGCGGTTGCGGGTGCCGGCGAAGCCATCGGAGCTTTCAGCGTAGCATTCAGCGGCGTCCACGCAGAGGGGACTCCGCTCACCGTTCAATCAACCGCCCACTCAATACTCGACGCTCTCCAGAAATAACCCCCGCGCCGGCGCCGTCGCCCCCGCCTCAGCCCTTAGTCGCGCCTGGAGAATGCGCGCGATCTCCTCCGGCCCCGTCTGCCCACGCCCCACGTCCACAAACGTCCCCACCAGGTTCCGCACCATATGGTGCAGGAACCCATTTCCGCGCACGCCATAGGTCAGCAGATCGCCGTCCTCCGTCCAGCTCGACTCGAAAATCGTCCGGACATTCCCCTTCCGCGCCTCAGCCTCACTCTCATCCGGTTCGCGCCGCGTTGCCTGATCCGGATCGCTCGCCGCAAACGACGTAAAGTCGTACGTCCCGATCACCACCTTCGCAGCTTCCCGCATGCGCTCCACATCCAGCGGCCAGTTCATCGCCCACGCAAAGCGCGCCGTCCACGGTGGGCAGATTTCCCCCCGATAAATCCGATATTCGTAGGTCTTCGCCCGCACCGAATGCCGCGCATGAAACTCAGCCGCAGCTGGCTCGGCCTTCAGCATGCGAATCGCCTCCGGAAGCCTGCGATTCAGCGCACGCAGAAAATTCTCCGCCGGGATCGGCGCGCTCAGAACAAACGACGCCACTTGCCCGCGCGCATGAACGCCGGCATCGGTGCGCCCGCTCCCCTGCGGCAGCACCCGCTCGCCCGTCACCTGCTCGATCGCCCCCGCCAGCGTTCCCTGAATCGTCGCGCGATCCGGCTGCACCTGCCAGCCGTAATAATCCGTGCCGTCGTAAGCAAGCGTCAGCTTCCAGTTCGAACCGTGTTGGAGTCCCTGCTTTGCCGTCATTGCTTAACTTTTTCTCTCGATTTGTCGCATCGGATGTTTCACCGGAATCATCGAACTGCTGCGATATACTCAGCTTTCCTGATTGTGGTTACGAGTTTACGGAACCAGGCCGAGGTTTGCCGCGTATTCGAGAGAAGCCAAAGCGGTTTTCTCGCGCCTGGAGTGCGCATTTCCGCCCCGCAGGCGGAGCGCGAAGAATGCGCGTTTGTCTTTAGAGCTGCAAGTGCCTTGTCAGAGGAGTGGAGACGGCCAATGTTAGTTTCCCGCAATAATTCCGCGAAAAAACCCAGTACTTTCTTCGCTAAATTGAAAGCTGCCACTGCGATTTCCCTGCTGCTCGCCGGAACCGCGCCTTCCTGGGCGCAGGTTCCGCAACAGACGGCTCCTGCAGCTCCCGGCCTGCCGCCCGAGCCGACCCCCAATCCCACCCAGCCCCTCTTCATGCGCGATACCAGCCGCGACTTCTCGAAGCCACGCGGCTACTGGCCCAACATCGTCGCTCCCTACTCGCCTACCACCGTACCGCCGGCGAATTTTCTCAATTCCGTGCAGCTCGATAACCTGGTCAAGAACGGCAAAATCTATCTCAGCCTCGGCGACGCGGTGCTCCTCGCCCTCCAGAACAACTACGACATCGCTATTCAGCGCCTGAACCTCGACATTGCCGATACCGATCTTCTGCGCGCGCGACCCGGCGCCGCCGGCATAGCGGGCGTTCCCACCGGCCTGGTCACCGGCACCCAGGGCGGCACCACCGCGTCTGTCAGTTCCGTCGGCGGCGGTCCGGGCGGCGGCTCTTCTTCCAGCGTTGCCGGCACCGGCCCGGGCGGCCTGTCGATCTCCACCAACGGCTCGGGCCCGACCCCGGAGAACTTCGACCCTGTGCTGACGGGCACAGTTGAGATCAATCACGCGGTTCAGCCTCAGTCCAGCCCCATCTTTTCCGGCGGCCTGCCTTCGATCAACCAGAACACGAATACTTATAACTTCAGCCTGAATAAGGGCTTCATCACCGGCACCAATATGCTGGTGGCCTTCGACAATACCCGCACCACCACCGACAATCTCTTTAGTTTTTTCAGCCCGGCTCTGCAATCCAGCTTCAATTTCGCCCTCACCCAGCATCTTCTGCAGGGCTTCGGAACAGGCGTGAACGGCCGCTTCATCGTGCAGGCGAAAAACGACCGCCGCATCGCCGACTCCGTCTTCCGCCAGCAGCTCCTCTACACCATCAACCAGGTCGAGAACATCTACTGGGGCCTGGTCAGCGCCTATGAAGACGTGCAATCCAAGCAGCACGCCCTCGACCAGTCCACCAGCCTCGAGAAGGACGACGAGAAGCAGCTCCAGATCGGCAGCATGGCCCCTCTCGACGTCGTCAACGCGAAAAGCCAGATGTCCAGCGACCAGCAGGCTCTCATCGCTTCGCAGAACACCCTCGAATACCAGCAGCTCGTCATGAAGCAGGCCATCGCGCGCAATCTCGATGATCCCGCGCTGGCCAACGCTCCCATTGTCCCTGCCGATCGCGTCAGCCTCGCTGAGACGCCCGAGGAGCGTATGTCGGTGGATGAGCTCGTGCGCGAGGCGGACGCCAATCGTCCCGACGTCGAACAAGCCATTCTCACTCTCAGAATTGATGAGCTCACGCTGAAAGGAGTCAAGAACGGCCTTCTGCCCACCCTCGATGTCGAGGCCTTTTACGGTGCCAGCGGTCTGGGGGGCGCGGTCAGCCCGAACTGCCCCAAAGCCCTCGCCTCCTTTGGCCTTCCCCCTTCGGACTGCACCCTCCTGGGCAACACCGGCTATGGCACGGTCCTCAATAACCTCGTCAACAGCAGCGGGCCGAACAAGGGCGTTGAGTTCACCATGAATATCCCCATCCGCAATCGCCCGGCGCAGGCTGCCGAAGAGCGTTCGCAGATCGAGTACCGCAAGGCGCAGATGGTGCTCCAGCAGCTCTACATTCAGATCCGCATGAATGTCATCAGTCAGCAATATGCGCTCACCAACGATCGTGCCGCGGTCAACTCCGCCATCTCCAACCACGACTTCAACCAGCAGAGCCTCGACGCCGAGGTGAAGAAGCTGCATCTCGGCGCATCCACCACCGCCAATGTGCTGGTGCAGCAGAAGGGCCTCGCCGCTGCTGACGCCCAGCTCATCGCCGCGCGCGCGCGTTACGCCACAGACCGCGCAGCCTTCGAGGAGACCCTCGCCAGCACCCTCGATCGCTACGGCATCTCCATCGTCGACGCGGCCACCGGCCAGGTCCACACCGCTCCCGTCATTCCCGGCCTCGAACCCGCACAGGCAGGCCCGGAAGTGACGGCGCCCACCCAGCAACAACAGCTCCAGAAACAGGAGCAGCAGCAAACGCAGCCGCAGCCGCAAACAACGCCGCAGCGGTAGGACGGTTTCCTCATCGATGAAAAGGCCCGCGACTTCAAGCAGCGGGCCTTTTCTGACTCGAATTTAAGTCCACTTTTGCTCAGCCTGCCGCCCGAATCGCCCGCCACTGCCTGATAGAATCAGGAGAATCCAGGTACTCGGAGTCTCCATGCAGGCAATCCTTGCGCTCGAAGACGGGCGCATCTTCAGGGGCGACGGCTACGGCGCCCAGGGCGAATGCCGCGGAGAAGTCGTTTTCAATGCATCGCTGACCGGTTATCAGGAAATCTTCACCGACCCTTCTTACGCCGGCCAGATTGTCGTCCTCACCAATCCTCAGATCGGCAACTACGGCACCAACTCCGCCGACAACGAAGCCGCCAGACCCTACATCGAAGGCCTCGTCACCCGCGAGTTTTCCCCCATCAGCTCCAACTGGCGCTCGCAGCAGGTCGCCGATGAGTACCTCGAGCGCTTCCACGTCCCCGTCATTTCTGAAATCGACACCCGCGCCCTCGTGCGCCACCTCCGCACCCACGGCGTCATGCGCGGCGTCATCTCCACCGTTGAACCCAACCCTGACGTCCTCGTAGAGAAAGCTCGGTCCATCCGCAAAATGGACGGCACCGATCTCGCCAGCGTCGTCTCCACCAAAGACCGCTACGAGTGGGACCATGATGACCCCGACCCTCTCCATCCCAACGAAGTTCCCGCGGTCACCCGCCTTGACCTCCACGTCGTCGCCTACGACTACGGCATCAAGAAAAACATCCTCCGCATGCTCGCCCAGGAAGGCTGCCGCGTGACCGTCGTCCCCGCGCAAACTTCCGCCGAAGACGTCCTCGCCCTCAAACCCGACGGCGTCTTCCTCTCCAACGGCCCCGGCGACCCCGAGCCCGTCACGTATGCCCAGGACAACATCCGCCGCCTCGCCGGCCGCACGCCCATCTTCGGCATCTGCCTCGGCCATCAACTCATCGGCCTCGCCCTCGGCGGCAAAACCTACAAGCTCAAGTTCGGCCACCACGGCGGCAATCATCCCGTAAAGTGCAACGACACCGGCAAGGTCGAGATCACCTGCCATAATCACAACTTCGCCGTCGACCCGGACTCGCTCAACCCCGCCGAAGTCGACCTTACCCACATCGACCTCAACGACAACACCCTCGAAGGCCTTCGCCATCGCACCCTGCCGCTCTTCAGCGTGCAGTACCACCCCGAAGCCAGCCCCGGCCCTCACGACTCTCACTACCTCTTCCGCGACTTCCGCAAAATGATGGAGGAGTGGAAGGGATGACCCAGTTTTTCCAGAAGATTTTTGCCAAACGGCGGGATTCATCTCCCGCCATTTTTATGAAACCGAGATACTGAAAGCAGCAGACGGAAAAATGCCACGCCGCAACGACATCACCAAAATCCTCGTGATCGGCTCCGGCCCGATCGTCATCGGCCAGTCCGCCGAGTTCGATTACTCCGGCACCCAGGCCTGCAAGGCCCTTAAGGCCGAAGGCTACGAAGTCGTGCTCGTCAATTCGAACCCGGCGACCATCATGACCGACCCCGAGCTCGCCGACCGTACCTACATCGAGCCGCTCACGAAGGAATATCTCGACGAGATCCTCCGCCTCGAATCGGAGATGCTGCGCGACCAGCGCCGCGACGGCGTCTTCGCCCTCCTGCCCACTGTCGGCGGCCAGACCGCGCTCAACCTCGCCGTCGAACTCGCCGACGCCGGCATCCTCGACCGCTACAACGTCGAGCTCATCGGCGCCAAGCTCGAAGCCATCAAGAAAGCCGAAGATCGCCTCCTCTTCAAGGATGCGATGACCCGCATTGGGCTCGACGTTCCCCGCTCCGCGCTCGTCAACAATCTCCGCGACGGCCTCGACTTCGCCACCAAAATCGGTTTCCCCGTCATTATCCGCCCCTCCTTCACCCTCGGCGGCTCCGGCGGCGGCATCGGCTACAACCGCGAAGAGCTGCTCGAAATCCTCGCCCGCGGCCTTGACCTCTCGCCCGTCCACGAGTGCCTCATCGAAGAATCTGTCCTCGGCTGGAAGGAATTCGAACTCGAGGTCATGCGCGACCTCGCCGACAACGTCATCGTCATCTGCTCCATCGAGAACATGGACCCTATGGGCGTCCACACCGGCGATTCCATCACCGTCGCCCCCGCGCAAACCCTCACGGACCGCGAATACCAGGCCATGCGCGACGCCGCCATCCGCGTCATGCGCGAAATCGGCGTCGAAACCGGCGGCTCCAACGTGCAGTTCGCCGTCCACCCCAATACCGGCCGCATGGTCGTCATCGAAATGAACCCGCGCGTCTCGCGCTCCTCCGCGCTTGCCTCCAAAGCCACCGGTTTCCCCATCGCGAAAATCGCCGCTCGCCTTGCCGTCGGCTACACCCTCGACGAAATCCCCAACGACATCACCAAAATGACGCCGGCCTGTTTCGAGCCGACCATCGACTACGTCGTCGTCAAAATTCCCAAATGGCAATTTGAAAAATTTCCCGGAGCCGACGAAAACCTGGGCCCGCAGATGAAATCCGTCGGCGAAGTCATGGCCATCGGCCGAACCTTCAAAGAAGCGCTGATGAAAGCCACGCGCTCGCTCGAAACCGGCAGGAAAGCCGGCTCCGAAGTCCTCGACCCGCGCCGCATGACCCAGCGCCTCGTCACTCCACAGCCCGAGCGCCTCAACTACATCCGCTTCGCCTTCCGCGAAGGCCACTCCGTGCGTGAAGTCGCGCGTATGACATCGATGGACCCCTGGTTTCTCTACCAGATCAAAGAAATCTCCGACATCACCGCGGCGCTCCCTGACAGTCCCGGCAAAACGTCACCGGAACAGTTACGAAAAGCCAAGCGCCTCGGCCTCTCCGACGAGCGTCTTGCGGAAGTCTGGTCGCTGCCCGGCGATGACGGCATCGAGAAGGTTCGCACCCTCCGCCGCCGCCACGGCCTGCGTCCCGTCTACAAGCTCGTCGATACCTGCGCCGCTGAGTTCGAAAGCTTCACCCCCTACCTGTATTCCAGCTACGACGAAGAAGACGAAGCAGCGCCCACGCCCAACCGCAAAGTCATCATCCTCGGCAGCGGCCCCAACCGCATCGGGCAGGGCATTGAGTTTGACTACTGCTGTTGCCACGCGGCCTTCGCTCTCCGTGAAGACGGCTACGAGACCATCATGGTCAACTGCAACCCCGAAACCGTCTCCACCGACTACGACACCAGCGACCGCCTCTACTTCGAGCCGCTCACCCTTGAAGACGTCCTCGCCGTTTACGAACACGAAGCCTCTGGCGGCGCCGAAGTCGGCATGATCGTCCAGTTCGGCGGACAAACCCCGCTCAACCTCGCCCTCCGCCTCAAAGCTGCGGGCGTTCCCATCATCGGAACCTCGCCCGAATCCATCGACCTCGCAGAAGATCGCAAGCGCTTCGGAAAGCTACTGGAACAGTTACAAATTCCTCAGCCGCCCGGCGTCATCGCCACCAGCGTTGAAGAAGCCATCGCCGGAGCCGAGAGCATCGGCTACCCGGTCCTCGTCCGCCCCTCCTACGTCCTCGGCGGTCGTGCCATGGTCATCGCTTTCGACAGCGAAAGCGTCTCCCGCTACATGAAAGAAGCCGTCGAGTACTCGCAGGAGCGTCCCATCCTCGTCGACCATTTCCTCGAGGACGCGGTCGAAGTCGACGTCGACGCGCTCTGCGATGGCACCGATGTCGTCATCGCCGGCATCATGCAGCACATCGAGGAGGCCGGAATCCACTCCGGTGACTCCTCCTGCGTACTCCCCGCTGTCGATCTCGCTGCCGCCACACTCGACACGATCCGCGGCTACACCCGCCGCCTCGCGCTCGCGCTCAACGTGATCGGCCTCGTCAACCTGCAGTTCGCCATCCAGCGCAGGCCCGGCCAGCCCGACAAGGTCTTCGTCATCGAAGTCAATCCCCGCGCCTCGCGCACCGTCCCCTACGTTTCCAAGGCCACCGGCATCCCGCTCGCCAAGATCGCTTCACGCCTCATGACCGGCCGCCGCCTCCGCGACTTCCTCGACGTCTCCGGCAACCACGACCTCGAAACCGGCTCGCACTTCTACGTCAAATCGCCCGTCTTCCCCTGGAACAAATTTCCAGGCGTCGATACCGTTCTCGGCCCCGAGATGAAATCCACCGGCGAAGTCATGGGCGTGGCCGACAATTTCGGTGAAGCCTTCGCCAAAGCACAACTCTCCGCCGGCCAGCAGCTTCCGCTCAAGGGCACCGTCTTCTTCAGCGTCAGCGATCGCGACAAGACCAACCTCGTCAACCTCGCGCGCCAGTACATGGAATTAGGTTTCCACCTGGTCGCCACCGAAGGCACGGCCAACGCCATCGAGAAAGCCGGCATGACCGTCGATCGCGTCTACAAAGTCAAGGAAGGCCGCCCCAACATCGTCGACCTCATCAAAGGCGATCGCATCCAGCTCATCGTCAACACGCCGCGCGGTCAGGATCCTTACTTCGACGAGAAAGCCATTCGTCGCGCCGCGGTTCTCGCGCGCATTCCCACCATCACCACCATGGCCGCCGCGCGCGCTGCCGCCGAAGGCATCGCCGCTCTGCAGAGCCGCCGCATCACCGTCAATCCGCTCCAGCGCCTGCACGCCGAACATCTCGCTGCCCGCTAAACCCTAAACTCTAAACTCTGGCCTCTAGTCCTCATCCCGCCACAGCGCCACCCCGCCCAACAGCCCCTCCAGATTCGAAACAATCGTGACGTTCGGCCGGAACTGCAGCGTCACCAGCTTCGTGTTTCCTCCGCCCAGGTAAAGATGGTCCCAGTTGAACGTCGCCGATGTCTGCGCGACCGCCTTCCGCAGCAGCTTGTTCCATTTCTTCACGCCATATTTCTTCAGGCCGCGCCGCCCCAGGTAGTCCTCATACGTCTTCTTCAGCCACGGATGATGCCCCAGCTCCAGCCCCGGACAAAGCCGGCCATCGGTGAACAGCGCCGAGCCCATCCCCGTGCCCAGCGTCACAATCATCTCCACGCCGCGTCCCTGGATCGCCCCAAACCCCTGCACTGCGGCATCGTTGGCCACGCGCACCGGCTTCTTCCATCGCTTCTCCAGCGCCGCCTGCAGCGGGAACCCGATCCACCGCGGATGTAGATTCGCGGCCGACAGAACCACCCCGCGCTTAATCACGCCCGGATATCCGACGCTCACCCGATCGAACGCCGGCATCTGCGCCCGCAGCTTGTCCAGCGCCGCCAGCAGCCGCGCCGGCGTCGGCGGCTCCGGCGTGGGCACGCGCAGCCGCTCGGTGAGCGGCTTGCCCTCATGATCCAGGCACAGCATCTTCAGCCCTGTGCCGCCAATATCCACGGCGAGGGTGACCAGCGGTTTCGCGTTGTTCATCGCACTCCCACTTCCAGCCTGTTGCTCCCTGTTCGTAAGCCGCAACAGTGTATCGCGGACAAGTGAATGGCAGTCGAATACTTTATCGTCACGGCCCCTGCATCACGATAGGCAGCGCCGGCGTCGGGAGCATAATCTTGGGAAACGCGCACGGTTTGCAACATACTCTTGAATGCGGCGTGATCACTTCACGAAATTTGCCCGCGCCAATCCGGCCATGAAGATCAGGCCATGAAAATCCGTCTCGACAAATTGCTGGTGGAGCGCGCCCTCGTTCCCACCCGCGAACGCGCCCAGGCCCTCATCCTTGCCGGCCGCGTCCTCGTCAGCGAGCAGAAGCAGGACAAGCCCGGCGCCTCCGTCCCCGCCGATGCTTCCATCCGCCTCCTCGGCGCCGACCTCCGCTACGTCAGCCGCGGCGGCCTGAAGCTGGAAGCCGCTCTCGCCCACTGGCGCATCGACCTCCGCGACCGCTTCTGCCTCGACGTCGGCGCTTCCACTGGCGGATTCACCGACTGCATGCTCCAGCACGGCGCGGCCCGTGTCCTTGCCATCGACACCGGCTACGGCCAGATCGCCCAAACCCTTCGCGACGACCCGCGCGTCGCCCTCATGGAGCGCACCAACGCCCGCCTCCTGAATCCCGGCGATCTGCCTCCCGGTATCTCCTTCCTCGCCGTCGACGTTTCCTTTATCTCGGCGACCCTCGTCCTGCCTTCCGTCCTCGCGGCCCTCTCAGGAACTCCCGCCGTACGCGCAGTACTCCTCATTAAGCCCCAGTTCGAAGCCGGCCGCGAGCGCGTCGGCAAAGGCGGCATCGTGCGCGACCCCGCCGCCCATCAGTTCGCCGTCGATCGCGTCCGCGCCTGCGTCGAACAAATCGGCGGCACAAACATCGACACGATCGACTCGCCCATCACCGGCGCTGAAGGCAATCGCGAATTCCTCCTGCACGCCCAATGGCGATGAGCCCCTGAGCGAGTTCGACCGCGCCCCTGTCGAATCGTCCACTCGCTGTTGTATTCTGGTTCAACTTCCGGCATTCGCGTCCCAGCAACCCCGAATGTTGGCCTGGTTGGACTGAGCACTATCCCAAGTCAAAGTCCTGTTCTTCTGCGGGAGCGGATATGAGTCACACGTTTACCATCGGCATCGGCGGCGCCGCCGGCCAGGGTGTCGCCACCCCCGGCGACATCTTTGCGAAGATTTTCAGCCGTCGCGGCCTGCACCTCAACGCCTACAACGCCTACCAGTCCATCATCCGCGGCGGCCACACCTTTCTCATGATTCGCACCGGCCCCGAGCCCGTCACCAATATGGGCGACTCCCTCGACCTCCTCATCCCGCTCAACCAGGACACCATGGACCGCCACCTCGGCCTTCTCCGCGCGGGCGGCGCATGCATCTACAACGCAGACACCATCAAGCCCGGCCAGGCAGCCCAGGGCGTTCAGCTCTGTCCGCTCCCCGTCTCTACCCTCGCTGATATCACCCGCAACAAAGTCGCGCAAAACACCCTCGCCATGGGCGCCGCACTCAGCATGATGGGCATCGGCTTTAACGCGCTCGAAAGCGTCATCGTCGAGCAGTTCGGCAGGAAGGCCGCCTCCGTCGCCGAAGAGAACATCGCCGTCGCCCGCGCCGGCTACGACTACGCCACGAAGAACTTCAAGCCCTTCGCCTACTCGCTGCCCATCGTCGACACCAAATACGCCGTCCTCAGCGGCAACACCGCGCTCGCCATGGGCGGAGCAGCGGCCGGCGTCAAATTCTATTGCGCTTATCCCATGAGCCCCTCTACCGGCGTCCTCCACTGGTTCGCTGCAAACGGCCGCAAAGCCGGCATCATGGTCCGCCAGGTCGAAGACGAAATCGGCGTCGTCAACATGACCATCGGCGCAGCTCAGGCTGGCGTTCGCGCCATGTGCGCTACTTCGGGCGGCGGATTCGCCCTCATGTCCGAAGCTCTCGGCCTCTCCGCCATGGCAGAAATCCCCATCGTTGTCATCGACTGCCAGCGCGCGGGTCCGTCCACCGGCGTCCCCACCAAAACCGAACAGGGCGATCTGTGGCAGATGCTCGGCGCGGCCTTCGGCGACTATCCCCGCGTCATCGCCGCTCCCCTCGACATCGGCGACTGCTTCACGCTGATCCCTGAAATCTTCAACATCGTCGACAAATTCCAGGTTCCCGGCCTCGTCCTCTGTGACCTTCTGCTCTCCGAAGGCCGCCTCAGCGTCGATCCCAAAATCCTCGACTTCGCCCCGCCCATCGATCGCGGCGAGATGATCACCTCGCCCAACGGCCACGCCGAAGGCGGATACAAACGCTACCTCATCACCGAAAGCGGAGTCTCTCCGCGCGCCATTCCCGGTGTCCCCGGCTACACCCACGTCGTCTCCAGCGACGAACACGACGAAGACGGCGTCCTCATCAGCGACATGTACACCAACGCTACCAAGCGCCGCGCCATGATGGAAAAACGCATGCGCAAGGAAGCTGGCATCGCCGCCGCCGTTCCGCCGCCGCGTCTTCAGGGCCCGAAGGACGCCGACGTCACCCTCATCGGCTGGGGCTCAACCCAGGGCGTTATCGAAGAAGCCCGCGCGCAGCTCGCGCAGCAGGGAATTACCGCCAACCAGCTGCAGATTCGCTGGATCGTCCCGCTGCACGGCGAAGCGATCCTCGACCAGCTGCGTAATGCGAAGCGCACCATCATCGTCGAGAACAACTACAGCGGGCAGTTCGCGCGCTATCTGCGCAGCGAAACCAGCTTCGTCGCCGACGGCCACATCCGCAAGTACGATGGCGAGCCTTTCATGCCGCACCACATCGTGGAAGCGGTGCGCGAACAACTCGCCGGTGACACGCAGCTGTCGGTCCCGGCCCACGAGATCATGGTTTAGCAACGATGGAGCTGTTAAGAACGGTTATGACCTTACAGGGTGCGGAAAAAATGTCGGCTGACTCGGTTTTGTATCAGGGCACGAGTTTACTCGTGCCGTATAGGTCAGGAAAAAGTGGGCTTTAGCCCCTGTGTTTTGAAAGGGCACGGCTTGAACGATGTAAGCGATCAAGCTGTTTTGAAGGGGCACGACTTTAGTCGTGCCGAACAGGATCGAAAGAACAAGGGGCTTTAGCCCCTGAGGGAAGCTCCCAAGGAGAAGCAAAATGGCGACAATTGTCGAAACCCCGAAGCCGCTCACGACGGCCGATTTCAAAGGCCGCGTCGATCCCGACTGGTGCCCCGGCTGCGGCGACTTCGGCGTGCTGGCCGCGGTGCAGAAGGCCCTCGTCGAATTGCAGATTCCCAATCACCAGATCGTCACCGTCAGCGGCATCGGCTGCTCCTCCAACTTCCCTGGTTTCATCGAGACCTACGGCATGCACACGCTGCATGGGCGCTCTCTGCCCGTCGCCACCGGCGTCAAGATGGCCAACCACGAGCTCACCGTACTCGTCACCGGCGGCGACGGCGACGGCTTCGGCATCGGCGGCAATCACTTCACGCACACCATCCGCAAGAACGTCGACCTCACCTACATCGTCATGGACAACCAGATTTACGGACTGACGACGGGCCAGACATCGCCCACCAGCCGCCTCGGCATGAAGACCAAGAGCGCTCCCTACGGCAACATCGAGTCCCCCATCAATCCCATCACCATGGCGCTCGCTGCCGGAGCCACCTTCGTCGCCCGCGGCTTCTCCGGCGAACAGAAGCACCTCACCGACCTCCTCAAGCAGGCCATCCAGCACAAGGGCTTCTCCTTCATCGATGTCTTCAGCCCCTGCGTCACCTACAACAAAGACAATACCTTCCAGTGGTTCCGTCCGCGCGTGAAGAAGCTCGAAGACGACGCGTCGTACGACGCTTCCCACTGGCTCGCTGCCATCGAGAAGTCGACGCTCTGGGGCGACGAAATCCCCATCGGCAAATTCTTCGAGCGCACCGACCTGCCCTCGCTCCACGAGGCCGAGCCCGTCACGCAACACGGAACCATGGTCAGCCGCCCCGAGCACATCGACCCCGCGGCAGCCCAGGCCTTCATCGACGAGCTGATGTAGACAAAAGGGTAGATAAACGGTGGCCCATTCAAGCCCGGTTTTGGCTTGAGTGGGAAAGTCGCGCTGTACCTGCTGCTATGGGCGAAGGTCTACCGGCTCATCTAATCCCGTCGCCTGTTTTCCTGAGCCCTGAGCCCTGAGCTCTGAGCCCTGTCTCACTCCACCCCCGCCTCCGGCGCCTTCCGCCCCCGCTTCTTCGGCTTCTCTTGCTCCGGTTCCGGCTGCGGCTCCCGTGACACATCGTAAAACAGCAGCCGCCCGCACGATTCGCACGTGAGAATCTGCCCATCGCGAATCTGATTCCACATCTGCGGCCGCAAACCCATATGGCAGCTCATGCAACGCTGCCCCTGCGCGTACGCAACGCCTGTAACCCGCGACGATCCAGCGACGTGATCGTAAATCCGCAACAACTCCTCCGGAACCAGAGCCCGCTCTTTCGCACGGCGCTTCGTCAGTTCCCCCAGATGCTTTTGCTGCTCCGCTGAAGCCGCCCGTGCGTCTTCCTTCTCAATCTCCACCGCCTTCGTGCTGTCCTTCAGGTCGCTCTCCGCCGCTTTGCGCTGCTGATCGAGCCGCTCGGCCCGCTCCATGCCCTCCAGCTCACTGTCCTCGATCTTCCGGATCTCCCCCTCCGCAAACTCGATCTCGTGCTGGAACGCACGATACTCCTCGTTCGTCTTCACGTTCGACATCTGATCGCGCAGCTTCGCAATCTTCTGCTGCTGATCTTTCAGGTCGCTTTCCAGCCGCCGTTTCAGCGCCTCTTCGTCCTTCAGCGCCTTCGCCGCCTGTTCCACCGCTGCTCTCTCCGCAGCCAGCTTGATTTCCAGCGCAGCCAGCCGCTTCGGCAGCGCGGCAATCTCCGCCCGCAGCTGCGTAGTCTCTCCATCGATGGTTTGCAGGCGGATTAGCGCCTCGAGTTCAGTTCGCATGGTCGGAATTTGCAGTTTATCACCGGCTGCCGGATGTTCTGAGCCGCTCTCATTGCGGTATGACTGCCGCGTGGCCCCGCTTCCGGGCAAAGTCGCACAACGCCTTGTCGAACGTCACCAGTTCCGCGCCCGCTCCCGTCGCAAATGCCAGCAACCAGCAGTCGCCTACCCATTTCGACGAGGCCTTCCCCGCAAACGGTTCCATGGCCTCGCGAAACTCCGAATCGATAGTGCGCGGCTCCGGATAAAACTCAACCCGCACATCTTCCATCCAGCCGTCGTACACTTTCCATGCTTCGCGTACCGTGAGGACCCGGTCGCTCATCGCGGCCGCATTCGTGAGGAGGCGAAGCAGCCCGATCTGCGTGTATCGGGAAAAGAGCAGGCGCGATTCCGCCTTCACCATCCCCATCCAGCGCCACGCTGCAGCGTTGTGCGCGTGTCCCTCAACCGAAAGCGCCAGCCAGACGTTGAGATCAGGAAACAATAAGGTCATGCGGATTCTCGTCCACTGGGAACCGCGGCCCCAGCTTGCCCTTGCCGCGGACCAGCGGCCCGGTTATCCGGCGGCCTTTGCCTCTTTCCGCGTAGGTCCGCTCCAGAGCGCGCGCGATCAGCGAACGGATGGAAACCCCGGAGCTCTCCGCTCGATGCCGCAGCCTCTCGTGCAGAGGCTCCGGGATATCGACTGTAGTTCTCACCGCCATGACATGATTATGTCACAAACGACATTGTCAGCCGCAGCCTGATGCACGAGGCCGGACCAACGCGGATTGGATCCAATTAGGCAGGAGCCTGAGGCAAGCGGCGGGACCCGGAAGTTAGCCCCACCTTGCCGACCGCGACATTTTCCTGCATCCTCCTGCTACACTGCTCCCTCAAACCTTCTACCTATGCCGCCGGACATCGACGGAAACTGGCAACCCAAACATAATCGCTGGGCCATCGCCCTCACCGTCACTCTGGCCACCTTCATGGAGGTCCTCGATACCTCCATCGCCAACGTCGCCCTCCCCCACATCGCCGGCGGCCTCGGCGCCTCCCAGGACGAAGCCACCTGGGTCCTCACCTCCTACCTCGTCTCCAACGCCGTTATCCTCCCCGCCAGCGCGTATCTCGTCTCCTTCCTCGGGCGCAAGCGCTTCTACATGATCTGCGTCGCGCTCTTCGGCATCAGCTCCATGCTTTGCGGCCTCGCTCCCTCGCTCCCCCTCCTCATTTTTTTCCGTGTCCTCCAGGGCACGGGCGGCGGCGGCCTCCAGCCCAGCGAGCAGGCCATCCTCGCTGACACTTTCCCTCCGCGCCAGCGCGGCCAGGCCTTCGCCGTCTATGGAATGGCCGTCGTCCTCGCTCCCGCCATCGGTCCCACCCTCGGCGGCTGGATCACCGACAACTACACCTGGCGCTGGATTTTCTTCATCAACGTCCCCATCGCCATCCTCTCCCTGGTCCTTACCTCGCGCGTCGTGGAAGACCCGCCGCACATCCGCAAAGAAGTCGCCGAGCAGCGCAAACGGGGCCTCAACCTCGACTACACCGGCTTCGGACTGCTCGCCATCGGCTTCGGCTCCCTGCAGTTTGTCCTCGACAAAGGCCAGGAGAACGACTGGTTCGGGTCCCACCTCATCACCACCTTTTTCTTCATGTGCGGAGCCTCGCTGCTCATCCTCATCTTCTGGGAAATTGCCCAGATTCGCCGCGGAAACAGGCCCATCCTCGACCTCACCATGTTCCGCAACCGCACCTTCTGCGTCTCCTGGCTGCTCATGTTCGTCCTCGGCTTCACCCTTTTCGGGACCACCGTCCTCATTCCTCTCTACGTCCAGCAACTGATGGGCTACACCGCGGAGCAGGCAGGCCTCGTCATCTCTCCAGGCGGCATCGCTATTCTCTTTCTCATGCCCCTGGTTGGCGTCCTCGTCAGCCGCGTCGATAACCGCTGGCTCATCGCCTTCGGTTTCGCCATTCTCTCCGCCGCCCTCGCTGCCCTGCATACCATCGATACCCAGGCCAGCTACGCCTACATTGCGTGGATGCGCATCTTCCAGGCCTGCGGCCTCGCCTTCCTCTTCATCCCCATCAACACGCTCTCCTACACCGACGTTCCCCGCGAGAAAAACAACGATGTCTCCGGCCTCATGAATCTCGCCCGCAACATCGGCGGCAGCTGCGGCACCTCCTTCTTCGTCACCGTGCTCGCGCGCCGCAGTCAGGAGCACCAGGACCGCCTCTCCATGTTCCTCAACGGCATCAGCCCGCAGTTCATCCGGCAGCGCGATGGCCTCGCGCGCTACTTCCAGCACGGCGGAGGTCTCACCGCATCCCCGGCCCAGGCGCGCGCCCTTGCTCAGGGCAGCATCTATCAGCAGCTCATTCGCCAGAGCACCCAGCTCGCCTATCTCGACGTTGTTGCCCTCCTCTCCATCGGCGCGGCCTGCATGATCCCCCTCATTTTCCTGATGAAAAAACGCAAGGGTGGCCCCGCCGCCGCCCATTAATCCCGCCTTCTTCACCCCAAGGTTTAGAATTCCTTTTCACGCACACTGCCCGGTTCAACGTCCCCAATCGGGTTCCATGGAGCCTCGTTTGCCCAGCAACACCTTTCGCCGTCTGGATTCAGGCCTGCTCGCCATCGTTATCGCCGGCGCTGCTCTGTGGGCCCAGCCCGCGCACGCCCAGGCCGATCACCCCTGGACCGTCCAGGAAATCTTCGGCCATCCCGGCAGCCTTACCGGCGAAGCGCCCGACAATATCAGCTGGTCCCCCGACGGCAAACTCGCCACCTGGATCGACGAAAACGGCGATCTCGTCGCCATCCAGCCTCCCGATTCCAAACCCCAAAAACTGATCCCCTACGGCAAAATCTCTGTCCTGCTCAATGCCGCCATGCCCGAGCGCGACCGCGATCATCGCGCCCGCTACGATCAGCCCGACTACATCTGGGCGCCCGACTCCGAGCACATCCTCTTCGATACCAACGGCGCTCTCTGGTTCTTCACCCCGAAGAACGGCACCGGCGTACAGATCGGCAATTCCGGCATGATGTCCGGCGACGATCCCAAATTCTCACCCAACGGCCAGCTCGTCTCGTATCTGCACGACGGCAATCTCTGGCTCCAGCGTCCCGATGGCGCCGCTCCTTCTCTGCAGCTCACCAGCACGCACGACGACACCCTGCTCAATGGCGGCGTCGACTGGGTCTACCTCGAAGAACTCGACGCGCGCAGCAACTACTTCTGGTCGCCCGACTCGCGCGAAATCGCCTACCTCCAGATGAACGAGGCCAGCGTGCCCCAGTATCCGCTCGTCGACTGGATCCCCGTCCATGCCAGCGTCGAACTGCAGCGTTACCCGCAGCCCGGAGATCCCAATCCCGGCGTGCGCGTCGGCATTGTCGGCGCCGGCGGCGGCAACACCCGCTGGCTCAAAATCCCCATGGACGTCGGCAACGACTACATCCCGCGCTTCGGCTGGGTCAATCCCCACGTTGTCTGGGTGGAAGTCCTCTCCCGCAATCATCAGCGCCTCGACCTCTGGTTCGCCGACACGCACACCGGCGAAATCCGCCGCGTTCTCCAGCAGTACGACCAGAAGTACTTCACCATGACCTACGACGTGAAATTCGTCGGCGACCACCAGTTCCTCATCCTCAGCTGGCGCGACGGCCACACCCACATTTACCGCTACACGTTCAATCCCAATAATCCCTTCGCCGACCTCGCCCAGCTCGCCAACCAGGTCGAGAGCGGCGACTATGAGGTTGCCTCCATCAAGGGCGTCGACGAAAACGCGCAGACCCTCTGGTAACTCTCCAATGAGGGCGACTCACGCCAACAGCAGGTCTGGGCCGTCCAGTTCGACGGCGGCGGCAAGCGCCCCGTCACCCAGAACACCGGCTTTCACGATGCCAGCTTTCCCGCGCAGGGCGGCAACTTCATCGACACCTGGTCCCAGGAACTCGTCCCGCCTGTCGTCTCCGCCTGCACCTCCGCTGGCTCCTGCTCCGCCCTCTGGCGTTCGAAGCCGATTGAAGGCCACCCTCTCATCGCTCCCCAGCCTCTGGTGCTCACCGCCGCTGACAAGACCACCAAACTCTACGGCACGCTTCTCCTTCCTCCCGGCGAGGCGACTCCGCACAGCGTTCCGCTCATCGTCAATCCCTACGGCGGCCCCGGCGTGGATTCCGCGCGCGACAAGTGGGGTGAGAAGCGGTTCCTCTTCGACCAGCTTCTCGCCGAGCACGGATTCGCTGTCCTCCACGTCGACAACCGCGGCATGGCCGGCCGCGACCGCGAATTCGAGCAGGTCGCGTATCACAACTTCGGCCCGCCCCAGTTTGCCGATCAGATGGCCTCCATCGACCAGGTCCTCCGCGATTATCCGCAGCTCGATCCGCACCGCCTCGGCTGGTGGGGCTGGAGCTGGGGCGGCAGCTTCACGCTGTTCGCGCTCTCCCACAGTGACAGCTTTCTCGCCGGCGTCGCCGGCGCTCCCGTCACCGACTGGCGCGACTACGACTCCATCTACACCGAGCGCTACATGAGCCTGCCTTCCGACGACGCCCAGAACTACCACGACGATTCCGACGTCAACAGCGCCGCCGACCTCAAAGGCCACATCCTCATCCTGCACGGCACCGGCGACGACAACGTCCACCTCGAAAACGACACTCAGTACATCCAGAAGCTCATCGAGGCCGGCGTTCCCTACGACTACAACATCTATCCCCGCAAAACCCACTCCGTCTCCGGCGTCGACGATCAGACTGAGCTCTACAGCAAGATCCTGGAGCATTTCGAGATGTATCTGAAGGCCCACGCCACCGCTGCTCCGCCTGCTGCAACGCCCGCACCCCAACCCCCCAAACCCTGAGCCGGATCAGGTCTGCTTTTTCTGTCCCCTGAACCCTGTACCCTGTACCCAGACATGCCGCATCCCGCTGAGCGCCCCAACTCCGCCGATCCCATCCGCGGCCGCACCACCCTCGGCGATTTCGAGCTGACCATCCTCAGCGACGGCATCTATTTCCTCGACGGGGGAGCCATGTTCGGCGCCGTCCCCAAGCCCTTGTGGGAAAAACGCGCGCCCGCCGACGCCCAGAATCGCATCCTTCTCGGCCTCAACACCGTCATCGTCCGAACCGGCCACCACACCATCGCCATTGAAACCGGTATTGGTAACAAGCTCAGTGACAAATTACGCGCCATCTACGGCGCAAAAGAGCAACTCCCGCGCGCTTTTGCCGCCGCCGGCATCCGCCCTGAAGAAATCGACATCGTCATCAATTCCCATCTCCACTTCGACCACTGCGGCTGGAACACCACCCGCACCCCCGACGGACGCATCGTCCCCACCTTCCCCAACGCCCGCTACTTCGCGCACCGCGGCGAAGTCGAACACGGCCAACTCCAGCTCGAGCGCGACGCCGTCAGCTACATCGGCGACAACTACGATCCCCTCATCGAATCCGGCCAGATGACCCTGCTCAACACGCGCCCCGGCCAGATAGAACCCATCGTCCCCGGCATCTCCGTCGAATGTTTCCCCGGCCACACCGCGCAGCTCCTCGCCATCCATATCGAATCCGCCGGCCAGCACGCCTGCTACATCTCCGACCTCATCCCCACCAGCGCCCATCTCGACCTCACCTGGGTCATGGGCTACGACCTCGACCCCGTCCGCTGCATCGCCGAGCGCAAGCGCTTCTACCAGCGCGCCATCCCCGAACACTGGCTCGTCCTCTTCACCCACGACCACCACACGCCGTACGCCCACATCGCGCCCAATGAAAAAGGCAAGCCGGTGTTGGCTCGATCCTAGATGTTTTGTATAGTAGTGAATATCACTACATTCGTCGGGACGACAGCCATGGAAAAAGCGATCTCCGCAACCGAAGCCAACCGCCAGTTCTCCCGACTCCTTGAGGGGGTTCGTCGCGGCCGCACGTATCTGGTGACCAGCCATGGTCAGCCCGTCGCGAGGCTTTCTCCGGTCAGCAAGGCCGAGAAAACGATAGCGGATGCCCGCAAGGCCCTTCTTACGAGACTGCGCATGCAACCCGGCAGCCGCGCTGGTCGCTGGACCCGTGACGAACTATACGAGGATGAACGATGAAAGCTGCCCTCGATACGAACATCCTTGTCTACGCCGAAGGCGTTAACGACGCCGAGAAAAAAAGGAAGACCTGGGATCTTTTCGAGAAACTTCCCTACGACACAGTCGTTCCTGTCCAGGCGCTTGGCGAACTGTTTCAGGTCCTCGTACGGAAGGCGGGCCTCACACCAGCTGACGCCCGAACTGCTGTTTACAAGTGGAGCGACGCGTTCAATTTGGTTGAAACATCTACCTCAATTCTGCTGGCTGCCGCCGATCTGGCAACCCGCCAGTTCGGCATATGGGATGCGGTCATTCTCAGCGCTGCCGCCGAGGCCGATTGCCGGCTCCTTCTCTCCGAAGATATGCAGGACGGGTTTATCTGGAGAGGAGTCACAATCGTCAATCCTTTTTCGCGCCCCACGCATCCTCTGCTGGACGCATTGCTCGGTCAGTAGCTCCGCCCCCTTCGCCCTCAATGAAAAAGGGAAGCCGACCATCGTCGGCTCCCCCATCTAAGGTCCGCAGCCCTCCTGCACAAGTTCGCTCTACCGGAAGCCGCCGAGCAATTCCAGCGTCCGAACGTCGCCGTGGATTGCCTGTGTCCCAAAGTGCGTCGTGGCGGGTCCCCCGAATACCAGCGATATATTCGAGTACGGCATCGAGTAAGGAACCACCTCGCCTCCGGTGATACAGATCTGGACCGTCGAGGACGGCGGGGTTGTCTCGAACGGCGCATTGCTGCCATTCCCCGTCAGCAGGCTCACCGTACCGTTGATCTGAAAGCCCTGCTGGGTTGCCGGGCTGTAAACCGGGCAGCCGGTCATGTTCCAGGTGACACTGGCATTCGTCAGCTCGATGTTGTGCGTGTGAGCGCCCTGTCCTGCCTGGGTTGGGTCCACGGCTCCGGCCGCCGTCTTTCCGTAGCCGGACATCGTCATCGCCGCGGTAAAGTTCGCCCTGCCCGATGCTCCATGCAGATCAAGCGACCACGTCCCGTGCATCTCCCACGGGCCGCCTTTGACCGTAGAGGGCGAATAGTCGTTGATCGCCCCGCTGAAGTGGACGTCCAGGGGACGCTGGGCGAAGGCGCTTGCGCCTGCAAGCAACGCAAAGGCAGACAGCATGCAAACGGTAAAGCTCAAAGTTTTGCGATTCATAATCATTTCTCCAAAGTTGGGAATGCGCGGAGCCAAAACCCCCGCCAGAACTTGCCGCCACACTGGGCTATGGCAGCGCCTGTGGTCAACCAGCAACACGCGGAATCGCCATTTGCCTTCTAATGCCGTCTTTTGCCGTCTCCTCGCCACGGGGTACAATCGCTTCATTTCCCCCTTGCCACCCGCACACTGGAGACCTCTATGGGTGAGCCGTCCTCCGAGATCGAGTCCGCCAGCCCTCCGTCCGACAAGCGCCTGGATTCGTGGAAGGAGATCGCGGCGTATCTCAACCGCGACGTCACCACCGTCCAGCGATGGGAGAAGCGAGAAGGCATGCCGGTCCACCGGCACCAGCACGACAAGCGCGGCTCCGTCTACGCGCTCGCCGGTGAGTTAAACGCCTGGGCCAAAAACCGCAGCCTGCAGACGGGCGAAACCGACCCTGTCCCCGGACCCGCGCCTCCGGCCGCCGCCGGTGCGGCCTCCCCAGGAGCAATGCCGTGGATGCGGCTCGCCCTCGCTCTCGCCGTGATCGTGGTTCTGGGCCTGGCCGCCGCCTCGTGGCTCGTTCGCCGCCCTCGCCCCACCGCTTCCCAACCTCCCAGGATTCATTCCGTCGCCGTCCTGCCCCTGCGCAATCTGTCCGGCGATCCTTCTCAGGACTATCTCGCCGAAGGTTTCACCGAGGCGCTCATCGGCAGCCTTTCGGAGATTCACAACCTGCGCGTGGTCTCGCACACTTCGGTGCTGCGTTTCCGCAATACCGAGCTCTCTTCACCGCAGATCGCCGGGATACTCGGCGTCGATGCTCTCGTGGAAGGTTCGGTGATTCGCGACGGCAGCCGCATCCGCGTCACCGCGCAGCTCATTCGCGGCGCCACCGACGAGCATTTCTGGTCCGAGACCTATGATCGCGGGATGGGCGACGCGCTCACCCTCGAGAGCGAACTCGCGCAGGTCATTGCGGACAAAGTGGAAGTCACCGTAACCGGCGACGAACGCCAGCGGCTGACTACGGTGCGCTCCGTCGCTCCGGAAGTCTACGAAAGCTATCTGCAGGGCAGGTTTGTGCTTGACCAGGGAAACACCCGCGCCGCGATGGAGCAGAGCGTGGCCGATTTCGAAGCGGCGATCCGCCGCGACCCGGCCTTTGCCCCGGCCTATCTCGGTCTGGCCCGGGCTTACTCCAATCTGGGAACCATCTACGGCGGCGTTTCCCCCTCAGAAACCCGCCCAAAAGTGGTTCAATATGCCCAAAAAGCTCTCGCCTTCGACCCGGGTTTAGTCCTGGCTCACGTCCTGCTGGCCAACGCTCTGCAGAGGGAATGGCAGTGGACCGCAGCCGAGACGGAATATCGCCGGGCCCTTGGTCTGAATGCCAACGATGCCGTAGCCCATGCCGCCTTCGCCAGCTGGCTCTCCTGCGAGGGTCGCGCCGACGAAGCCATCTCGGAGATTCGCTTCGCCCGGCAACTGGACCCGGCCGCGATCTCCGGAGCCGATGTCGCCTCGATTCTCTTTCACTCCCACCGGTTCGACGACGCCGTTCGCGAATCTCGCAGCGCCGCCGCCGTGGCGCCGGACGACGCCAGCGTCCTCATGACCCTGGGCTTCGCCTTGATCGCCGACAATCAGGCCGCCGAGGCCGTTCCCGTGCTGGAAAAGTCTGTTGCTCTTTCCAACGGCAGTCCCGCTGCCACCGGCGTCCTCATCCGCGCTTATGCCCATGCCGGACGGCGTGCCGACGCTCTTCGCCTGCTGGCTTCTTTAAAGCGCCGCAAGGCCGCCGGATACGTCCCAGCCGGCGCGTTTGTCAACGCCTACCTCGGCCTCGATGACCGCGAGCGGGCTTTCTATTGGCTCGAAGAAGCCTTCCGCGAAAAATCCACCATCCTGCAATTCGTCAAAACCCATCCGTACTTCGACCCGCTCCGCAGCGATCCCCGCTTTGTGGACCTGGTCCATCGCGTTGGCCTGAGCTAGCTCTGGCGGCGATACATGATCAGACCATCTCGACTTCAATTCGCTTCGTCTCCCCATCCAGCGCCACAATCCTGAAGTTCCGCACCTGCCCCACTCCCAGCGGCTCCGGCCGCGCCGCCGCATTCCCTTTCCATCGCGCCTGCAGCATCGAGCTCAGCGCCGACAAATCCGCACCGCCGCTCTGCGCCTGCGCCCCCGCATCCTCGCGCAAACGGCACGTCACGCGAATCCCTTCCCCCAGCTCCACCGTCGCCGCACCCTCGCGCTGCTCCACCACGCGGCCTGACACCACATCTCCCGCCTTGTGCTCGGCCACGTACTCATCCAGGCTCGTCGGCACCAGTTGCTTCATGCTCAGCTTCGCCTGCCGCTTCTCCGCGTCGAGGGCCAGCACCTGCGCGCGCACCACCTGCCCCACCTTCAGCGCCTCTTGCGGATGCGCCAGCCGACGCTCCGTGGTGATTTCGCTGATGTGCACCAGACCCTCCACGCCTTCGCTCATCTGCACAAATGCGCCGAATTTCTCCATCCGCGTCACCGCACCCTCGACCGCCGACCCCACCGGAAACTTCTTCGCCGCATCGGCCCACGGATCGCCCAGCGCCTGCTTCAGTCCCAGCGCCATCCGCCGCTCCGGCTGTTGCACGCTCAGAATCACCGCCTCCACCGTGTCGCCGCTCTTCAGCACATCGCCAGGCCGCTTCACCTTCTTCGCCCACGACATCTCTGAGACGTGAATCAGCCCCTCGATCCCCGGCTCCAGCTCCACAAACGCGCCAAACTCCATCAGCCGCGTCACCGTCCCCGTGATGCGATCGCCGGCCTTGTACCGCTCCGTCGCGGTCTCCCACGGCTCCGGCTGCAGTTGTTTCAGGCCGAGCGAAATCCTGCGCGTCTCGCGGTCGATCTTCAGAACCTTCGCGTCAATCTCCTGCCCCACCGTCAGCACATCTTCCGGCGCGCCCACCCGGCTCCACGCAATATCGCTCACGTGCAGCAGCCCGTCGATGCCGCCCAGATCCACAAACGCGCCAAAGCTCGCGAGCCGGCTCACCTTGCCGCGCACCGTGTCCCCTTCTTTGAGCGCCGCAAACTGGTTCAGCCCCTCGGCGAGCGCCTGCTCCTCCAGCACCGCGCGCCGGTCCACGATCACGTTCTCGTCCGCCACGTCCAGCTCGAAAATCCGGCACGTGATCTCCTGACCCACCAGTTTCTCCAGCTCGCGAGCGTCGCGCGTGCCGCTGCGCGAAGCCGGCATAAAAGCCCGCACGCCCACATCCACGCTCAGCCCGCCTTTCACCACTGCGGTCACCGTGCCCGGAATCGTCAGCTTCTGCGCGAAGGCCTCTTCCAGCTGCGTCCAGTCCCGAGGCTGCGCCACGCGCGCCAGTGACAGCTCGTAGTACCGCTCCGCGTTGCGCCCCTTCACCGACACATGGAACGTATCGCCGGCCTTCACGCTCTCCGCGTTGTCGCGGAACGCCGTGCGCGCCAGCACTCCCTCCGTCTTGTATCCAATGTCGAGATACACCGCGTCGGCCGAGACGGAGATCACCGTCCCCTCCAGTTGTTTCGCGCCCGGTTCCTTCCGGTGGCTCTCCTCAAACTGCGAGAGCATCTCGCCAAACGATGACTCAGGGTTCTCGGCCGTTTTTTCTTGCTCAGGATCAGCAGCCGCCAGCGGCTCAGCAGGGTTCTCGTCGCTCATAAGGAATCCTTCCTATTCTGGCACGCGCGCACCCTGCTCGGTGCGCTCCCTGCTATAGTCGGGGTTCCCGGGCGGTGGGGATGATCAAGAAGCAATCGGTCGTGGCACTGGTTCTGTTCCTGCTGATTCCCCCGGTCCTGAGGCTGGGCGGAATGCTGTCCAACGCGATCAATCCTGAAATTGCGGCAGGTCATCCGGACTACGTGCGCAACTACCACCTTCTCTATCTGCTGAAGCGCACGTCTTTCTGGGGATCTGTCGCGGTGGTGGCCGTGTTGTGGCTCCTGGTGTGCCTCCTGGTGATCCGCTCCAAAAAGCGATCCCGGCTATGGCTGTTGCTGGCGGCCCTGGGATCCCTGGGGTTCGCCGTCCTGGCAATGCTGGACGACCGCGCGCCCGCGGAGACAGACCGATATGCCAGGTTCCTGCGCAAACTGAGCTGGTCTGTCCGCGGCGCCTGGGAACTTTGCACCTTCGTGGTGGTATGGATGCTCGCCTGGGAGGCCATGGTCCTCAAGCGCACACTGATGATCCACTATGAAGCTGCCACTACCGGAGTTTCGATCGCGCAGATCATGAGCATCCGTGACGCTTCCGGTGGAATGTGGGCGTTCAGCGAGGGAAACGAAGTCATGTACTTTGTGATTCTTCTCTACCTGCTTCGCCCGATGGTCTTTTCGATCGTGGCCCGTGTGGCAGCGACGATGGCATCGCCCAGGGCACGCTGAGTCTCACTGCACCTTCTTCAGCGGAACGATCACGCATCCCACTTCCGCCGTCGCCGCGTCCTGCACCAGAACCCGCAGCATGGTTGCGCCCGGCTTCAACGGAATAACCCCGCGGAACTGGACCCCCGACTGGGAATACGTCTGGTATTGGTCGGCTAGCCCGTCTTTGTTCCGCGCGATCACCCCAAACTGCACCAGATGCGTCGAGACCTCGTATGGGGGTGGAGGAGACTGGGGAGAGGACGAATTCTGTGCCGTCAGAGGAAGAACCAGCAGCAGCGCCAGCCCCATCGTTTCATGTCGCACGCGCGCTCCCAGGGTTGGCATCCTTCGCCCCTCCTGCTCTTGTCGGTCCGGCCCGGCTCAGTGACAGTATATGGGCCACTCTGGCGATGCGCCTAGTCTGGTTTGCGGCGCACGGCGAAGTAGAGAAGCGCGAAAACGATAACCAGGACCACCAGCGTCGCCATCGGGTGGATCATCCTGCCCCCGTGGGTCCGGCCAGGGAACCATGGGACGCGCGCTAAGGCGAGCAGCAGGGAGGCGGAGGTGAACCTGGCGATCACGACGGGTTCCTGAATTTTCTCATGAAGGGCCATTTCCTGCGGTTATCTCAGGATCTTCAGCCGCCGCGGCTCACCTGTGAAACTATTCTCGCCATACTTGATTCCGCAATCGCGTTCGTTGAAGATGCGTACCAGCAAGGTTCGAGCTATGCGTTGGCGCCTCACACGTTCGTCGTCGATCTGCGCTTTGGCGCTGGGCTCGCTGCTGTGCGCTGCCGGTTGCGGCGGTAACTCGGGCATACAGACGCCGGTTCTTTATCCCCTCACCATCACCCTGTCCAGCGCTTCGGCCACCCTGCCGGCGAACGGCACCGCTCCCGCGGTCACTGTCACCGTGAACCGCGCGGCGGGTGACAGCAATCCCGTCACGCTGATTGTGTCGCTCCCCGCCGGCGTCACTTCGCGAATCGTCTCGCCCGCCCAGGGTGACACGGGCTCGGTCACCTTCAGCGCCGGAAGCGGCGCGAGCCCCGGCACCTCGCCGGTGACCATCGCCGCGACGGAGGGTGGCCCGACGGCGACGGCGACCCTGTCACTCACCGTGCTCTCCGCACCAGTGACAGTCAACGTCACGGTGAGCCCCACGGTGAACACAAGCCTTGGCTTCAACGGCCAGATGCAGACCTTCATGACCACGCAATTCCAGGCAGCGGAGTGGGATCAGTCCTTCTTCCCGTCGCTGCCGAACGCAACCACCACGCTGGCCAACCTGCATCCGCAACACATCCGCGTGTATACGAACAGCGAGGGGATTCCGCAACGCGCCGACAAGAGCTGGGATTTCACCCAACTGGACGCGACACTGGACCCGGTGATCGGAGTTGGCGACAAGAGCATCAGCATGGTTCTGGTGGAGGGCCCCCTGTGGATGTGCACGGACATTGGCCCCAATTGCGTGCTCCAGCCCCAAAACTACCCCGACTTTGCCAGGTACGCGGCCCAGATGGTGCAGTACTACAACACAACCACCGGATTCACGGATGACACCGGTGTGCAGCACGTGCATATGCCGTTCACGCCCATTACCTACTGGAGCATCTACACGATTCCGGACCTTGTGGGCATGACACCGGCCCAATATGCGGACCTGTACAACCTGACGGTAACGGCGATGCAGAACGCGGGATCGCTGGTGCCGCTCAAGTTCGTCGCACTGGAGCTGAGCGGCGGGACGGATGCCAACGATTATGTTCCGGCGTTTCTGGATGCGGTCACAGCGCCGATCGACGTGGTGGCGCAACAGCAATATGCGGTTTGCGGGTGGCAAAACACGGATGCGGTTGCGATGGGGGCGGTGCCGTACTACTTTGGGCAGTACGCGCGCGACTTTGCCAACATCGTGGCGACGAGTCCGAAACTCAGCAACGCAGTGTTGTGGATGACGGAAAACAACGTGGACGCGGATTTTTCCATCGGCAACGGCTTGGGGGAGTGCAGTTCTCCGTTCGAAGTGGACCCAAGGGGAACGTCCGCGTTCTTCGCCGGATGGCGGCCGTACGTGTTCTCGCAATGGGCCCAGGCGGGATCGCACATGCTCGCGCACTCCGACTACGAGCAGGACGCCAGCACGATGTCGCTGATGTACGCAGAGGTCGCCTACGCCACCGGTCAGCCTTACCTCAGCTACTGGGTGGATTACTATCTGGGGCGGTACTTTCCTTATTGCGCGGCGGACGAGCCGGCATCCTGGTGCACCGCGCAGCCGGTGAGCATATTGACGTGGACCACGAGCGAGCCGGAAAACGCGCAAACGATGGAGATATTTGCCACGCGCAACACCGATGGCTCGGTGGTGGTCATGGCAGCGAATCACGCGGTGAACGGGCCGAACGATGACAATGGTCCGGGCGCGCCGCGCACCATCATCCTCGATCTCTCGCAGCTCCCGGCCTTTTCCTCGGCGACCGAGCTGACCATCGACGCCAACACCGACATCGTTGCCGGCCCACAGGCGATGAGCGTCGCTCCGCAGGCGCAAATGACAGTGAACCTGGGCGGTTACGGTGTTACGTTTCTGAAGCTGATGCCATAGCCGGCGCATCCGGCTTCGAGAGTGACTGTTTTCCTCGCCGGCGAACAAAGAGCCACGAATGCCTGCAGGGCGGCTCTTCGACACCCCTGCAGGATGAGTGAAACCGGTTCCCGGTGCCCGGTTCCCTGGCTCTATTGTGGAAATTTGTCAAGCTTTTTGCGTTCGGTACGAAAGTTTTCTCCAACATTCCACACGACTTCCACCACAATACCCTCAAAGAATTTTGGCCGGTTTATTCGCTGAACTTGGTATCCTGATAATAGGGGGCAAAGAATAAATTCCCGCCCCAACCGATCAGGAACAGGCCGCCTTTTTTAGGCGGCCTTTCCTTTGGAAAGGAGGTCTGGACTGGTGATGTCAATGGACGAGCATGGGGTTACAAGGCAAATGAACCTCACCGCTCTCTGCCCTGTAACCCGCAACCCGCAACCTGTACCCCCCCCCGACCAAACCCCACACCCTATCCCCTGTGTTTCCAATAAGATGCCACGGCAATAATATACTTGCCGAATCAGACGCAGGGGCGGATGATGGGGGTGTGCGTTGATCCCCATTCGAGAGATCGCTGGGGCGATTCATCCCGCAAGCGATTCACGGCGGAGGTACATCTTGCTCTTTAAGCTGTACTGCGATGAGAGCCACGACAATCCACGGCAAAAGAAAACTGAACCCAGGAGCTTTGTAGTGGGCGGTTTCATTTCCGACCCCGAAGCATGGGCGAAGATCGAAGCGCCATGGAAGCGCAAAAATAGACTGGAAGGCGTGGATAGATACCATGCCGCGCATCTGAATGCGGCGACCTATGAATACGATGGATGGTCTGCCACGCGCCGCAAGCGGTACAACCAGGAGATGCTAACAATCCTGAAGAATCGGGGGCGTCGTCTACAAGGAATGAGTTGCGGGATGCATGTAGACGCTTATCGCAAGGTGATCAGCCGCGAAGGGCAGGCAAAGATGGGCCATCCGTACCTCGTCTGCTTCAAAACCCTTCTGGCAACCGTCGCCAAGCAGATGGACGAGGGCGGCTTTGCCCCGGAGGATCAAGTTGCGGTAATCGTGGACCGTGGAGACTGGGAACTTGATGCAGTCAGGGTGTTCTATGGAATGAAGGATGACATCGGGTTCCTGTATCGGCACAGATTGGCAACCTGCACTCCCGGCGGCGCGGAAACCTTTATCGGCCTACAACCCGCCGATTTTGTGGCTTATGAAACGTTCCGGCTCATGCATGACAAGCGACAGGGGCCGAAACAAATGCGTGCCGCTCTAAGAAATATGCTGGGCACTACCAGATTTTTCGGCTACCTCCTGGACGAAGCGGTATTTGAGAGTATGAAAGACGGCGTTGATGCGGCACAATGCATTCCAGACGGATTGGTAATAGTGCCGCCCGATCTTGACGAGAGGTAAGAATGGCGAGGTCCAGCAACGAGTACAGCGCATTCAATAAGGCGATGACATCGATTCTCCGCGCCGACCCAAAAGCGGTGAAAGAGGCCATGGAGGCGGAGAAGCAAGCCAACGCGAAGAAGCGAAAAGCGAAGCGGGAGGAGAAGAACAATCCTTCTCAGGATTGAGAGAGGATCGACAGGTCGCCCCGCTCGCGGTTCTCCTGGGCAGTTTCTACTGGATAAGCAAGCAGCAGAATAATTGCGAACAGTGGTCCAAGGCCGACACTGAGTCCCAACCAGGCTGACCCGGAGCGGCCACGCTTTTGAGCAGCAGTTGCCACGGCAATGGATGCCAGGAACCACCACACGGCAGCGGGGATAAGACACAAAACGGCTATGTCGGAAACATCCATGACGGCGCGCTCCTGTTCTATTACTGTGGCAGCAGTTCTGAGCAGTATACTGTGCTCAATTGAGCCAGACGCACGAAAGCCCGCTTGGCGGCGGGCTTGGGGCGAAACCATGAGGAGCGCAATCCAATGGTAACACTGGAGTGTGCCCGTGGAACTTCATTCCGCCAATTCGATCAACGAGAGCATCCCGGTCGCCGAGCCTCCTTCAGATGCCGGGACTTCAATCTTGATGGCTGATGTCCTGATCGGCGACAGAGGCCCAGTTCTTGTCAAAACCTCGGATAATTCCGATGATTCCAGGAACCTGACGGCCACGCCTTTAACATCAAGATTGAAGGCAAATCTGACATCTCCCCCAAGAGATGTAAATGTTGCGCCAGCGTCCGATATTTCAGAGATGCGTCCCTTGGCAGATACAGTCCATCCGGTAAATGAGCCCTGCAACAACACAACGGCACCGGTTGACTGCAAGCGCCCGAGGGTGAGCATGGAGGCATCTCGAATAGCCATGAGAGAAGGACTCCTTCCTGAGTGGGCATTCAGGATACATGAGGCACTACTGAAGCAGTCCGGATTCGATGTCGATTAAAGGTGAGCTGCTTACTGCTGGCGTGCCCGCGCTTCTTCCGCCAGGTATTAGAAAGGCGTCGTTTCACCTGTTTTGCCGGTGAGTTCGGCATAGGTGAGGCGCTTCCCGGCCAGTTGCATCAGGACGGCGGAGAAGCGGTCGGAGTCGTTCAGAGGGTTGTCTTTGGTCGCACGGTTGTTATAGCGAAACATCTGCTCGTCAAGGTAGCGGTCAAGATGAAAAGGTTCCACAGCAACGTAAGTGCCGCTCAGGGTTCTCTTCAGGAGACTCCAGAAATTCTCGATGCCCTGAGTGTGAATCTGGCCGCGCACGTACTCGTCAACGTGATTCACGGTTGCGTGGATGTATTCCTTCGCGGCCAGATTGTCGTAGCCGGGATAGCCGTCAGTGTAGAAAGTCGAGCCGCCTTCGACCTGGCTCAGGATCGCGTTTTGAAGAGTCTCGCGTTTCACGTTGGGGATCACGCGGGCACGCACCTGGCGGGATTCGCGGTCCAGCATCCCCATGACAATGGTTTTCTGATTCGCTTTCTCTGCGGTCTGCATCCTCAGGCGGCGCTCGCGGTGCATGTTCTTGGGCTTGCCGTCGACGAAAGTCTCGTCCACTTCCACAGGTCCGCCACCCTTAGAACCGCCCATCTTCATCAGAGAGCCATTCCGCATCGCTTCCCGAATCCGGTGCAGCATGAACCAGGCGGTTTTCTGAGTCACGCCCAGCGCCCGGTGAAGTTCGTAGGAGCTGATCCCGTTTTTCGAGTTCGCAACCATCCACACTGCCGGAAGCCACTTTTCAAGGCCGAGCGGGGAGTCCTCAAACACGGTGCCCACCTTGGCGGTGAACTGCCGCTTGGCGTGGGCGCTCTTGCACTGCCACTTCCTCTGGGTCTTCAGGAAGGTCACATCAGTGCGGCCACAGGTCGGGCAGACGACGCCGGAGGGCCAGCGGTGCGCGGCCATGTACTCCAGGCAGTTGTCGGGGTCCGCGAAGTAGATAATGGCGTCCTGAAGAGTCTTTGGGTCTTTCATATAAAAGACTTTAGACCTTTGGACTTGATTTGTCAACTATATTATCGCCGATGCCACAGTCCAAAAGAGCCCTCCGGCAAACCTCATGGGCTCAGCCACTTGCCACAGTCCCCACCCCAGGGGGGGTATACCCCCTCGCCCACCCCGGTTCACAACAAAACAGTCCACAATATATCCATGGCTGCCACCACTACGCCCGCGCTCCTCACTCTCAAAGCCTTCCGCGACGCCCAGGCTCGCATCCGCGGTGTCGCCGCCCACACCCCGCTGGTCCGCCTCTTCATCCCCGGCCTCGACTCGGCCGAAGTCTACGTCAAAGCCGAAGGCCTCCAGCCCATCGGCAGCTTCAAGCTGCGCGGTGCTTACAACAAAATCGCCCAGCTCATACCCGAACAGCGCAGCCGCGGCGTCATCACCTACTCCAGCGGTAACCACGCCCAGGGAGTCGCCTACGCCGCCCGCGTCGTCGGCGCTAAAGCGGTCATCGTCATGCCTTCGAACGCGCCTGAGGTCAAGAAGCGCGCCACCGCCGCTCTCGGCGCCGAGATCGTCGAAGTCGGCCCCGCCAGCTCCGACCGCAAAACCAAAGCCGAAGAGCTGGAGTCGAAATACGGCTACGTCATGATCCCGCCCTACGACGACGAGCAGATCATCGCCGGCCAGGGCACCTGCGGCCTCGAAATCCTCGAAGATCTCCCCGACGTCGACCTCGTCCTCTCGCCCGTCTCCGGCGGCGGACTCCTCAGCGGCATCGCCACCGCCATCAAGCTCTCCAACGACGCCGTTCGCGTCATCGGCATCGAACCCGAGCTCGCTGCCGACGCCCAGGAAAGCTTCCGCTCTCACCAGCTCGTCGCCTGGCCCGCCGACATGACCACGCGCACCATGTGCGACGGCCTCCGCACCCAATCTCTCGGCGCGCTTAACTTCGAGCACATCCGCGCCTACGTCGACGACATCATCACCGTCAGCGAAGCTGAAATCCGCTCCGCCATGCGCACCCTGCTCTACTCCGCCCGCCTCACCCCCGAGCCCAGCGGCGCTTGCTCCGCCGCCGGCATCCTTTTCCACCGCGACCAGCTCCTCCCCTTCCGCAAAGTGGTGGTCGTGATGAGCGGCGGCAACGTCGAGCCGGGCATCCTCAAGTCCGTTCTCGCCGAGGAAGGCCCCCAGTGACCGCCAAGGTGAGACGAACCGCCCATTTCTCTCGTCCTATCCTCGTCATGCGTCTCGTCACTGCCACTTTCCTGCTGCTCGCCTTCGCCGCACCCGCAATCGCCCAGAAGCCGCTCCCGCCCGTCAAAATGCCGCGCAACGGCACCCTCGCCACGCTCGTCCGCGAGGCCAACCTCTACGCCAATCCCGACGACTCCAGCGACGGCCCCATCGCCGACCTCCTCCCGGGTCGCGAGCTGGTCGTTGCCGAACGCAACGGCAAATGGCTCCGCGTCTTTGCCAACACCGACGTCCCCGACACCCGCCAGTCCGATCGGCCCGTCTTCGGCAGTGAAACCGAGGCCCAGCCCATCTCCGGCTGGATCGTCGACAAAGGGATCGTCGATACCAACACTCCCCATGGCGACCTCGTCCTCTTCGGTGCAGCCGACAACCTCGAACAGCAGGCCGCCGTCCCCGATCCGCCTCCGCATATCGCCAAGGAAGCCCGCCTTCTCTATCGCCGCGTCGTCGTCATGTACCCGCAGTCGCCGTGGGTGGCCGAAGCCATGTACCGCGCCGCCGACATCCGCTGGCAAATTCAGAAGCTCGATGCCTCGTCTCTGCCCTCCGCCCACGAAAAGGAAAACTACCTCCGCGAGCAGATGGATGAAGACGAGATGCGCAAGGTCATGAAGTATTTTGCCGGCACAAAGTGGGCCGGAATGGCCGCCTTCGACCTCATCGACAACAAGCTCTGTGGCGACTGGCAGGGCTCAGAGAAATGCCCCGAGCAGGAAACCGACTACTACCTGAAGTACGCCGACGAGTATCCCGCCTCGCCCAACGCTCCCGAAGCCCTCTACGATGCCCTCTGGCGTCAGGCCGCTGCCGGCGACATGTGGGCCGCCGATGGCAACGGCAAGCGCGCCGATGAAGACCGCGGCCACGCCAAAGCCATCTTCGACCGCCTCCAGCAGAAATTTCCGGACTCCGCTTACGCAGCGCGTGCTGCCAGTCTGATATATAAGGTGGATCAGGGAATTCCCGTTTACGGCAGCAGCCGCGAATGACTCCCTATTTCCTGCCTCTCCCACGGGAGCGCGTTTGAACGATTATGTGATCTCCGTACTTCTCGGGATCATCGAGGGCCTTACCGAGTTTCTCCCCGTTAGTTCCACCGCTCACCTGCGCATCAGCGAAGCCCTCTTCGATATCGGCCTCAACGACCCGTACTGGAAGATGTACACCATCGTCATCCAGCTCGGCGCCATCCTCGCTCTCACTCTGCTCTTTTCCGGCCGCGTCATCGAATTTATCCGTTCCTTCCCCAGCGGCGAAGACGGCAAGCACAACTTCTGGAACCATCCCCTCACCCTCACTTCCGTCGCCTTCGTTTGCACCGCCATTCCTTCGCTGCTGCTCACCAGCTTCATCGGTGCGCACCTGGAAAGCCTCCGCGCCATCGCCATCGCCCTGATCGTCGGCGGCATTGTCATGTGGGTGGTCGATGCGTGGAGCGTCCGCCATGACTCCGCGATCACCGAGATCGAGCAAATGTCGCTCCCCCAGGCCATCTGGATCGGCCTCTGCCAGGTCACCTCCGCCGTCTTCCCCGGAACCTCGCGTTCCATGTCCACCATTGCCGCCGGTCAGCTCGCCGGCATGACCCGTTCCGCCGCCCTCGAATTCAGCTTCCTGCTCTCCATCCCCACCATGATCGCCGCCACCCTCTACGACCTCGTCAAGTCGGTCTGGCCGGGCTTTCACGTCTTTCGCTGGACCAAACCCGGAGCGGTTCCCGGCCTGCACAACGCCCTCGCCCCCGTCCACATGGACGCCCACGGCTGGATCGTCCTCGGCATCGGCTTCGTCGTCTCCTTCCTCGTCGCCCTCGGCGTCATCGAGTGGTTCCTCCAGTGGGTCCGCAACCACGGCTTCATCCTCTTCGCCGTGTATCGCCTCATCCTCGGGACACTGCTGCTGATTTACATGGGCCGTCTCACGGCCGGTTGACCAGGAAAATGGGAGGGGAATCCTCTCCCTTAGGCTTCAATCGTGCGAAATCCAAGCTGCTCCGCCGCGTCGAGCAGCCGTACATCTCCGCAAATGAACACGCGTCCCCGCGGGTGGCCCCCAGTCCACGTCATCGCTGCTGCCAGTTGCAACGCATCCGCCGAGCTTAGAGGAAATCGCGCCAGCAGCATCACCGCCTCGTCTCGCAGAGTTTCGGCAGGCAGCACTTCACGCCAACGACTCCGCAAGCTCTTCAGGCTATCCTCTGCCAACAACTGCCCGGCTCGGGTCAACTCCCCCGCACGCACCAGCCGTGAAAACGCGCTGCTCAACTCCACGGGAGTTGACCACCAAACGACAACTTCGTACTGTTTTGCGAGCCGGCGCACGGTGGGGCTCGCCTGTTGCTGCACGCAAATCGGAACCAGCGAGCTGCTGTCCCAAAAAGCAGGCTTCAACGATTGCCCCGGCTCTCAATCAACGCTTTGATCGCGACTTCCCGCGGAACATTCGCCTTGGGCAGGGCGAAAAACGCATCCCAGTCCATCTCCCGCTCCGGCAGCTTCATCGCGCCCGACGCCACCAACCGCGCTTCCTCCTCCGAAATCGCGCTGTCATCGAACGGCAGTATCCGCGCCACCGGCTTGTCGCGGTCCAGCACCAGCACCTCTTCGCCGTTCCGCACGTGCCGCAGGTACGCGCTCAACTGGTTCTTCAGCTTGCCAATCTTCACGGTTCTCATAGAGTCAGTCTATGCCAACTTAGCTAACTTAGCCAAGTTCTTATTCTCGCGCGGTCCTCGCCATATCCACCTCGATTCCCCTTTCCCTTTTCTCCCCTCGCGCCGCGGCGATCTGGGATAATAGTCCTGCTCTGGGGTTCCGGCCTGTCTCTTGTTGGTCGAGACGCGACCTGTCTGCCCCAAATGAAACCCGTCCGTCTGGTCCTTACGCCGACCCGCAACCGCCGCCTCAATGAGCTGGTTGGCCTGCTGGTTCTCGCTTCCGCTGTCCTCCTTTTTCTCTCCCTGGTCTCTTACCGCCCCACCGATTCCTCCCTGAACACCACCGGCTTCGGCCCCGTCCGCAACTGGATCGGCCCCGCCGGCGCGTATCTCAGCGACTTCATGCTCCAGATCGAAGGGGTCTCCACCTTTCTCCTGCCCATCCTTCTCGGGGCTCTTGGCTGGACGTGGATGCGCTCTCGTCCCGCCGGTTCACCCGGTTCCAAAACCATCGGCGTCGTTCTTAGCCTCCTCTTCGCGCCCGCGCTCTTCGGCCTCATTCCCAGCCATCCCACGTTCCTCTACGGACTGCCCGTCGCGGGCCTCACCGGCCGCCTCGTCGCCGACCTTCTCGTGCGCTTCCTCAACTTCCCCGGCGCGTGCATCGTCGCCGTCACTCTGGTCGCCGCGGCCGTCTATCTCTCCACGACCTTCAGCTTCAACACAGCGCGTGAGTGGTTCGGCGTACAGCTCGCCTTCCTCCTCGCATGGCGCGACCGTTTCGCCAACTGGCGCCGCAACCGCGCCCAGAGTCGCGAGCTCAAAACCGCCGCTCGCCTCGACCGCATCCACGAGAAGGAGCTGAAGAAGGCCCAGAAAGCTGCCGAAAGAGCCGCGAAAGCCGGTAAGGGTGCGAATCCCGCCATCCCCGTGGCCGCGATCGAGGACGAACCCAACGACGTCCCCCATCGCCAGTACGGCTTTGCCGAAACCTTTGCGACTACGCCCGGATCGAAGACCACCGGCATGTGGGATCAGATGCCCCGCACCGTCGCCGCTGAGGCTCCGTCAGAGCCTGCCGCGCCGCTGCGCCCGCAGCTCATTCCGCGCCGCGACGCTCCGCCGTCCCCAGCCATCGGCGAGCGCGCCGACACCGAACTCCGCACCGTCACCGTTGCTCCCAAAAACGTCAGCGGATTCCGTCTCCCGCCCAGCACACTGCTCCATCGCAGCGATGACCCTTCCCCCGTCCGCGAAGACGAGCTCCGCGCCACCGCTCAGGTCCTCGTCGAAAAATGTGCTGAGTTCGACGTCCTCGGCCAGGTCGTCCAGATCAACCCCGGCCCCGTCGTCACCACATTCGAATTCCGTCCCGACGCTGGCATCAAATGCAGCCGCGTCACCGCCCTCGCCGAAGACCTCTGCCTCGCGACAAAAGCTGAAAGCATCCTCATCGAACGCATGGCCGGCAAGAACACCGTGGGCATTCAGGTGCCCAACTACGAGCGCGAAACCATCTGGCTCCGCGACGTCATCGAGTCGGAGAGCTTCGCCACCTCGCGCTCGAAACTCACCCTCTCCATGGGCAAGGACATCAATGGCCGCATCGTCGTGGCCGATCTGGCGACCATGCCCCACGTGCTCATCGCAGGTTCCACCGGCAGCGGCAAATCCGTGGCCATCAACGCCATGATCATGTCCCTGCTCTACAAGGCCACGCCCGAGCAGGTGCGCCTCATCCTCGTCGATCCCAAACGCGTCGAGCTCGGGATGTGCGAAGGCATCCCGCACCTCTTCACGCCCATCATCGCCGAGCCCAAACTCGCCGCTAACGCCCTGCGCAACGCCGTTGTGGAGATGGTGCGCCGCCTCAAGCTCCTTGCCTCGCGCAGCGTCCGCAACATCGAGCAATACAATCGCCTCTTCGAAGGCGCCACCCCCTCGCTCTTCGACGACGCAAAGGACGAGCAGCCCCTCCCCTACATCGTCATCATCATCGACGAGCTTGCCGACCTCATGATGGTCGACAAAGCCAACGTCGAAGAATCCGTTACCCGTCTCGCCCAGATGGCGCGCGCCGCCGGCATCCATCTGGTGCTCGCCACCCAGCGCCCCTCCGTCGACGTCATCACCGGCCTCATCAAGGCTAACGTGCCCTCGCGCATTTCCTTCCGTCTGGCCACCAAAGTCGACTCGCGCACCATTCTCGACTCCAACGGAGCCGAAGCGCTCCTCGGCCGCGGCGACATGCTCTTTCTTCCGCCCGCCACCTCGCGCCTCCATCGCGTCCACGCGCCTCTGGTCACCGAAAAAGAAATCGCCGCTGTTACTGATTTCTGGAAGAGCCAGGGCCAGGCCGAATACGTCGAGGCCTTCCTTGAAGCGCCCAAAGACGCGGGCAGCAGCGAATCCGGGATCGGGGGCGAAGAGGGCGACGACGCCAGCGACGATCTTTTCGAAGATGCCGTCCGCCTCGTCCTCGAATTCGGCAAGGCCTCTACCTCGCTCCTCCAGCGCAGGCTTCGTATTGGATATGGCCGCGCCGCCCACTTGATCGACATGATGGAGCGCGACGGCATCGTCGGCCCCGCCGAAGGGGCCTCCAAACCCCGCGAAATCCTCAAACCGCCTGACTGGCTCAACGAAGTCGAACCGACGCTGCGCTGACAGCGGGTCATCAGACCTTCGGGGCTTCTTTTGCCGTCCTCACCGCCACCACCCCCAGCAGCAACACCACCAGCACCAGCGCCACCCACAACAGCGCCGGATGCCTCTCCGTAAACGGCCGCGCGTCCGGCCGCCCTTCGTACTCCGGATTGGCCTGCTCCGGGTCCAGCGTTGCCTGCGCCGCATCCGCCTCCGGCACAAATAGCGTCGCGTAGTCATAGCGCGGAGCCGACAGCGCCGGGTCACCAAGGAACACCGCATAGCTCGCCCCCGCCGCCGCGTCGAAACACAATTTCCGCTCGGCCATCTCCAGCCGCACATCGGTGATCTCCAGCGGCGCGTCGTCCCCGTTGTCGATCGTCACCGCCCACGTCGAGCCCGCGGCGCCAAACTCCGCCCACGGCGCATCCACCGCCAGATGCTCCTCGTCGATCCGATGCCCATCGCGCGTCGCGTGCAGCCGCAGCAGATTCCCCGAAGACTCAACCGGCGCAGGCGGCTCCTGATCCGTCGTCTGTTTTCCTGCCACCACCGGCGACACCCGCACCGTCACATCCCGGCTGAAGTTCGCCGGCTCCGCGCCCACCACAAACTCGACCCGCTCCACCGGCACGTTCGCCGGCACTCTGAACTGCATCGTCGTCTCGTGCCCGTTTTCCACCACCCGATTCGTATCCGCCACGGTGACGTATTGCTGCTTCGCCGGAACCCGCTCCACCGAGAGCCCCGCCACATCCTCCGGCTTCACCGGCCCTGCAATCGCAAAGTACAAATAGCGAAAATTCGATTCTGGCAGATGCAGCACCGTGCTCCGGCCCAACTTCTGCCCGCTCAGGTCGAAGATCGTGAACATCCCCAGCTCCGTCCCCTCCCGGCCTCCATCCGTCTGGCTCCCTGTCACCGCCACCGTCGCAATAAAATTCTTCGCCGTGACGTCCAGTTCCACATCGCTGTAGCGGCCCTCCGGCATCGCCGCCTCAAACGTCGTCTGCGCATGCCGTTTGCCCAGATTCAGAGGCGCAATCTCCCGCTGCTTCTGCTCCACCGGCGCAGCCTCGCGAATCACGAACGGCGTCTCGTGGTGATCCGAGTCAGCTACGCGATATAGCCGCACATCCGTCAACCCCGGCGCGGCGTGCGCAAAGATTCCCGCATCGAGCGCCACGCACGTTTGCCCCGCCCGCGATCCGGGCCCCGCAACCGGACGTTCATACCGGAAATACCGCATCTCCGGCGTAGCCGCCGCCAGCGCCAGCAGCACAACCATGGCCCGTAGATTCATGTCGTTTTGTTTTCCGCCTTGCGCAGATTCAGCCAGTCCCGCTGATACACGAAGCTCACACCAAGCAGCAGCGCGCCCAATCCCAGGAAGCTCAGAATCCGGTATCCCTGGCTCAGCTCGCTCACGTCGACGGTGAAGACTTTCCCGATGGAAACTGCCAGCACCACCAGCGCCTGCCAGCGCAGAAACGCCGTCCTCCGCCAGAACCCCAGCGTCAGCAGCGTCGCCCCAAACAGCATGAAGAACGCCGAGTAGGTGAACTGCGCGTACATCCGGTAGTCGTGGACCAGGTTCCAGTCCCCGCTATAACGCAGGAACCACCAGTAGGCGTGAATCTCCCAACCCACCGCGAGCAGGATGAGCACATTCACCGCCAGCCCCGCCCCAATCGCGATGGTCGGCCACGCCAGCGCCGAGAAATGATCCTGCTCCAGCGCGGGCGCCTTCACCGCCAGCCACGCCACAAACGCACACACCGCAATCGCAAACAAATACGCCCCAAACCGCTCGTTGAAAATCGGCGTCGTCGATGCCGGCGGATTCACCGTGACCAGCACGGCGAGCCCCAGCGCCAGACACAGCACCGCCAGCACCCGCAGCAGCCTCGACTGCGCCCGCCGCGCCAGCCACACCAGCGCGCCGCCCTCCGCCAGCCACCCGATCGTCAGCCATCGCCCGTGCGTCTTCAGCGGAATCGCAATGGTCAGAAACACCACCGCAATCGTCAGGTGCAGCGTTGAAGTTGCAGTCGCGCTCCCATGAATCGCCCCGCGTGCCGGGAATCGCAGCAGCAACAAATAAAACGCCGCGAACGCCACCGCCACCCACGGCTCTGCTCCCGCCGATCCCGCGTTCTCCAGCATCAGATAAAACCCGAGGAACCCGAGCCCCGCGTTCACCAGCGGCACCACCGCCAGCGCCAGTCCGTCCCAACCAGCGTGCGGATTCCCGCCCTCCGCGCGCAGCCGCACCAGCCGCGGCGCCCACGCGAAAATCAGGAAGAACACCGCCAGGAAAAACGCCGTCGTCCCGAACTCGCTCGCGTCGTAGTACTGCAGTGACCACTCCGCGAAGAAGAACACCGTCCCCGCAAACGCAGCGCACAACAGCCTCGACCACGGCTTCAGCGCCACCAGCAACAGCACCGCCGCATCCAGCAGCAGTAGATAGGTGAACAGGGCAACCTCGTGGTTCTCGCCCGTCGACAGCAGCAGCGGTGTGCTGAAGCCGCCCACGATCGCGTACAGCGCCAGGAGCTCCGCGTCCTGTCTCCACGCCAGGAACCCGTTGAAGGCCGTCACCGCGATCATCGCGGCAAACGCGACCGTCGAGTCGACCAGCTGGTACAGCGAAAACGCCGCCCACAGCGACAAATACAGAACGCCGCTGCCCACCGCCTTCAGCGAATAGGAAAACGCCGCGTACCCGCGCGTCCTGAAGCGCTCCGACCACGCAATCAGCCCCGCGCCCGCGACCAGCCCAATCAGCACCCGACCCAGCGGCCCAATCCAGTGGTTGTCGATGGCCAGCTTCAGGAACCATGCCGCCGCGATCAGCACCGCCAGGATGCCGATCCGGTTGAACCACTGCGACCCAATGCGGCTTTCGAGCGACCGCTCCTCGTGCGCAGAATCACCCACCGCAACCGCTGCAAACTGCGGCGCCGGAGGAGCAGCCTGCGCCGGTCCCCGGACCTGCCCCACACCCGCCTGCGCAGCGACCGGTGCGGCCGTGGGCTCAACCACGGGAGCTGGAGCCGGTCGCGCTACTGGCTCTTCCCGCAGTTCGATCCCATGATCCGCAAGCGTCTGCTCCAGCCGCCACACCCGCGCGCGTAGCGCCGCCATCTGCTCTTCAAGATTCCTCGGATCCATTGCCGCTCACTTTACACCGCCCGCCACCCCGATTCCACAAACACGTGCGTCGCGGCCGCACCGGCAACGCCCACCCGAAAACTCCGCGCAAAACAAAAAGGAGTCGCGACGAGGCGGCTCCCCGGAGGAAAGGCTAGGCAGTCAGTAGAGAATCTTCAGGCCGAACTGCAGGATTCTCGGCTCCCACGTGCTCGAAATCTGTCCGCCGCTGCTCGGCGCGCCGCCATTGATCGCCGACAGCCCCAGCGTGGCCCCGACGCCCAGCGTCGACGTCGTCGTCCCTGCCAGAAAAACAGATAAAAACCTATATTGTCTCTTCATGCCCATGAAACTAAGGCACCCGTGGCGAATAGCCCGTTAAAGCCCCGCAAATGGACAGTGAATCTGTCGCAATCAGTGTGTAAAATCGTCCCGACATGCATTCTGGGCCTTCCCCCACTCCCCGACGCGTTCTTGCCGTCGATGACGACCCCGTCAGCCTCGCGGTCACGGCTGTGTTGCTGGAAGCGGAAGGCTGTGTCGTCCTGCAGGCCGCCAGTGGTACCCAGGCCGTCGACCTTGCCTCAACCAATCTGCTCGACTGCATCCTCGCCGACCTGCGCATGCCCGGGCTCGCCAGCACCGAGCTGGCCCGTTCCCTCCGCAAGGCCGCACCCCGCGCGCTGCTTCTGGCCATGAGCGCCACCCCTCCGCCGCACCTCGACGGCTACGACGGCGTCCTCAAAAAACCGCTTTCTCCTGACAGCCTCCGCGTCGCCCTGGGTCGTCGCCCGCCCTCGCCCTCCAACGGGTACCCCGAGGAGGACTCCAAAGGCTCCGCCATCCTCGATCCCGAAATCTTCGAGCGCCTCCGCCGCGCCATCGATCCCGATGGCCTCGAGGAGGTCTTCTCCGTATTCATCAACGACACCAGCGAGCGCATCGCCGTCATGCGCCGCGCCGATCCTGAAACCGTCCGCCGCGAAGCCCATACCGTCAAGGGTGGGGCCTCCATGGTGGGCGCTCTGCAGATCGCCCGCGCCGCCGCCGCCATCGAATCGGGTATTGACGATCCTGATGATCGGTCCCGCAAACTCGACGAGATGGAAGCCCATACCCGTTTCGCCACGATTATCCTCAGACAGAGGCTCAAAGCATGAACTCCCCAACCCGTTCGGCTCGTCCCGCTCCCTCGCGGCCGGCGAAAACCGCCTCCCCCGCCATCCGCATCCTCCTCGCCGACGACCACCCCGTCATCCGCATCGGCGTCCGCAACATGCTGCAGAGCGAAGGGGGCCTCGAAGTAGTCGGCGAATGCTCCGATGGCGATGAGGCCATCACCCAAACCCTCGAGCTGCTCCCCGACATCCTGCTCCTCGACGTCTATATGCCTCGCCTGCCCGGCATCGAGGCCATGCGCGCCATCATGAATGGCTCGCCCTCCGTCAAGATCATCCTGCTGACCAGCACCATCAGCACCCAGCAGATCATCGAAGCCCTCCAGATCGGCGCCCGCGGCATCGTTATTAAGGATGCAGTCGCCGAGCACATTACCGCCGCCATCCGCGCCGTTTCCGGCGGCGATTACTGGATCGGAGGCCGCCGCGTCGTCAACCTTGTCGGCGCTCTCCACGAGCTCATGCAGCAGGCCGCCGTCCCCGACCGCAAAACCTTCGGCCTCACCCCGCGCGAAATGGAAGTTGTCGGCTGCATCGTCGAAGGCTGCTCCAACCGCGACATCGCCAAGCAGTTCGGCCTCAGCGAAGAAACCGTCAAGCGTCACCTATCTAACATCTTCGACAAGACCGGCGTCTCGACCCGGCTCGAATTGGCCATGTTCGCCATCGCGCACCACCTCGTCGCCACCGAAAGGTAACCGTCCCGGTTGCTTATTGGCGGGGATCTCCTGTTTTGAAAAGGCGCGCCTTCGCTGCCTGCGGAGAACTCCGCTCTAGGGAAGCTCAGAATAGGCGGCGGTGGTGAGGAAATCCTGAAATCCTCCGGAACTGAGCCGCTTCAGGATTTCCGCGGCACGCTGGAACTTTGAGGCCGCCCACGCCTTCGCTCCGATCGATCCCTCCATCCGCGCCAGGACTTCCCCGAGCAGGTTTTCGCAGATTTCAATCGTGACCGTGCGGCCATCTTCCATGCGCGCGCCATGATGAATCCACTGCCACAGCTGAGCCCTGGAAATTTCCGCGGTCGCAGCGTCTTCCATCAGGTTGTAAATGGGCACGCAGCCATTGCCGCGCAGCCAGGACTCGATGTACTGCAGCGCAACATCGATGTTGCGCCGCACGCCTGCTTCCGTGATGCATCCCTCCGGGATCTGCAGCAGGTGCTTCTCGGTGATGCGCGACTGTCTTTCCGCCGGCATGCGAATTTGATTCCTTCCCTTCATGTGCTCGTCGAAAACCTCACGAGCCAGCGGAACCAGCCCCGGATGCGCGACCCAGGTCCCGTCGTGTCCGGCGCGCACTTCGCGCAGCTTGTCCTGGCGCACGCGTTCCATAGCCTCCTCGTTGGCCCGCGCATCGCTGCGGATGGGGATCTGCGCGGCCATGCCGCCCATCGCATGCACTCCGCGCCGGTGGCAGGTGTGGATCAGCAACTCGACATACGAGCGCAGAAACGGCTGCTCCATGGTGATGGCGCCGCGATCCGGCAGTACAAACTCGGCCCGGCCCCGGAATTTCTTGATGAAGCTGAAGATGTAATCCCAGCGCCCGCAGTTCAGGCCGACGGAGTGCTGGCGCAATTCGTACAGGATTTCGTCCATCTCAAAAGCCGCGGGAATGGTCTCGATCAGCACCGTGGCGCGGATCGTTCCCTTCGGCACGCCGGCATACTCCTCGGCAAACAGGAAGACGTCGTTCCACAAGCGCGCTTCGTGGTGGCTCTCCAGTTTTGGCAGGTAGAAATACGGGGCCGACCGGCGTTGCAGCAAAATCTGGAAATTGTGAAAGAAGTAGAGCCCGAAATCGAACAGCGATGCGGAAATCGGCATTCCCGACAGACAAAAGTGCTTTTCCACCATGTGCCACCCTCGCGGCCGCACAAACAGCACCGCCGGGTCCGGTTGCAACTGGTAGATGCGCCCTTCCGCCGAGCACCAGCTGATGGAGCGCAGGTTGGCGTCGCGAAGATTGCGCTGGCCTTCGATGCAGTTGTTCCACGTCGGCGCATTCGCGTCTTCAAAATCCGCCAGGAAGACGTTCGCCCCGGAGTTCAGCGCGTTGATCATCATCTTCCGATCCGTGGGTCCGGTGATCTCCACGCGCCGATCCAGCAGTTCCGGCGGAATCGGCGCCGCCACCCAGTCGCCGCGCCGAATGTACTCGGTCTCCGCCAGGAATCCAGGCAATACTCCCTGGTCGAACTGCTCCTGCCGGTGCCGGCGGTCGCTCAGCAGCCTCACCCTGCGCTCTTCGAAGCGCTGCTCCAGTTCACGCAGGAACTGCACTGCCTCAGGGGTTAGGATCTCGTCTCCCTGTTGCTCGGGAAACATGCTGAAATCTTGAAGCGATGCTGCTGCTGTCATTCTTCTTCTCCGTTCTTCCGTTTCCTGTCTGGGCTTAGACGCTGGGTCCAGGGGCTGGGCTTAGATCATTGCCCTCAGTTCCGACAAAGTTGGGGCGTGTTCAGAGCGGCCTTCGAACTCCTCTTCCTCTTCGAACTGCTCTTCCTCCGTCGATCCCGGCAGAGCGCAGATGGACGTCTGTCCCGCGGCGATGGTTGTCGCCACTCGATCGAAATAGCCCGCTCCCACAAAGCGCTGATGCTTTACCGCGCTATAGCCGTACTTCCGTGACAGATCGAATTCGCGTTCCTGCAGCCTGGAATAGGCCGCCATTCCTGACCGCTGGTACTCGTGCGCCAGCTCGAACGTGGCAAGATTGAGCGCGTGAAACCCCGCCAGAGTCACGAACTGGAAGCGATAGCCCATGCCGGCGAGCTCCTGCTGGAAAGCCGCGATCTCGCGGTGGCTCAGCTTTCCTTCCCAGTGAAACGAGGGCGAGCAGTTGTACGCTAGCAGCTTGCCCGGAAATTTCTCGTGGATCGCCTCGGCAAAGCGGCGCGCGTCCTCCACGTTGGGCTCCGACGTCTCGCACCAGACCATGTCGGCCCACGGCGCGTAAGCGAGGCCCCGCGCGATCGCAGCCTCGAGACCGCCGCGGAAGCGATAGAAGCCCTCCACCGTTCGCTCCCCGGTCAGGAAGGGGCCGTCCGCCGGATCGCAGTCGCTGGTGATCAGCTGCGCCGCATCCGCATCCGTGCGCGCCACCAGGATCGTCGGCACGTCCAGCACGTCCGCTGCCAGCCGCGCGGCAGTCAGCTTCTGCACCGCTTCGCGCGTGGGCACCAGCACTTTGCCGCCCATGTGGCCGCACTTTTTCGCCGAGGAGAGCTGGTCCTCGAAGTGCACACCGGCCGCGCCCGCTTCGATCATCGCCTTCGTTAGCTCAAACGCGTTCAGCACGCCGCCGAATCCAGCCTCGGCATCGGCAACGATGGGCAACATCCAGTCGATGCTCGGCTCCCCCTCGGCGTGCGCGATCTGGTCGGCGCGCATTAAAGCGTTGTTGATCCCGCGAACAACCGCGGGAACGCTGTTTACCGGATAGAGACTTTGATCCGGATACATTTGCCCGCTCAGATTGGCGTCGGCCGCCACCTGCCAGCCGCTCAAATAGATGGCCTTGAGGCCGGCCTGCGCCATCTGCACCGCCTGGTTTCCGGTGAGGGCGCCGAGCGCCGGGACGTAGCTCTCTTCCTGCAGCAGCCTCCACAGCTTCTCCGCTCCCGTCCGCGCCAGCGAATGTTCCACGCGTACCGTGCCGCGCAGGCTGTGGACGTCTTCCGCCCGATAAGCCCGGCTGATCCCCTCCCATCGTGGAGAATGCCAGCCATTGTTCGATCCCGCGTGCCAGCCATTGTTCGATCCCGCGTGCCAGCCATTGTTCGATCCCATGTGCTTCATCGTTTGCTCCCCTCCGCCTTCGCTCGCAGGGCGGTGCTGCCGAGTGTGGTGCGAGTAAAGCCCATCGCGTTGGCAATCGGCAAGCGAGCTCGTCCGATTCGGACGACTGGACGAAACCGCCTCTGTCCGCGCATAATCGCCGCCAGATGCGGGATCATGCCAATCCAGGTACCCACCGGCGAGGAGGCAAAGTGCGTCCCGAATCCGCTGCCGCTCCCTCAGCCCGTGTTTCGGCGCGGCTGTGGCCCGAATCGGATGACGACGGCCGCCCTGGCCCCAACGCGAATCTGGAGAGATTTGCCGAGGAACTCGACCGCACCCTTCAGCTGCGCCGAATCTCCACGGGGAAAGCGATGCTGGACCGCGCCGAAGCGGCTCTCGCCGCGCTCGATCCCGCCCATCCCCACGCGGCCCGTCTTCTGCTCCTCGTCGCCCAGTGGGTCGACGTCGGCTATCGCGACCACCGCCTCCTCGATTCCCTCCTTCTGCGCTTCCCCCCTGATTGCCGCCGGCGCCTTGCCATCGGTGACTATCTGCGTCTCCGCATGGTGGACGCCTTTCTCGCGCTGTCTCTTGAAGACGTCGACTCCGCCATCGACGCCCTCGATTTTGTGCTGAAAACCGAAGGCGACCTGTCCGGCGAAGGCTTGGCCACGCTGGCCCATTTCTGGAAGGGCCGTGCTCACCGCAAGAAAGGCGAATATGAATCCGCCCTTCTCCACATCGTCCGCGCGCGCGAACTCGCGCAGAAATCGCACGACGAAATCTTCACTGCCGTCATTCAGATCCAGGAAAGCTGGCTGCTCTTTCAGAAGGGCATGCGGAAGGAAGCGCTGCGCCTCCTCTCCCACGCGGAGAACGTTCTCAAGGCCACCGACCACTATGTCGCCCTGGGGAATATTGAGTCCGCCCGAGGCCGCATCGTGCGCCGCTCCGGCGAATACACGCTGGCGCTGGAACATTTCGATCGGGCCATCGCGCTGTACGCTCAGGGCGACCCGAATCATCCCAACCTGGCTCGCGCGCTGGTGAATGCCGCTTATGTGCGGCGCCTGCTCTCCCTGCAACTACGCCGGAAAATCGATGCTCGCGCTCAACCAGGTGGCGCCGGACGCTCTCCAGCCGCCGGCTCCGGTCTGCGCGCCCGCTATCAGCAGATCTCCCACCAGGCCATTCTCGATCTGCGCCGCGCCCGCGAAATTTATGCCCTGCACGCGCACGCCGGAGGGACGGGGAACGTCCTTTTCAATCTCGGCTACCTGCACCTCGACCGCGGGGACATCGACCATGCCGCTCAGGAGGCGGCGGAGGCCTATCGGCTCGGCCTCGAGAAGAACGACCACATCCTTATGGCCAGGGCGCGCATTCTGCAAACTACCGCCGAAAATGCCCGCGTGGAGGAACAACTTGGCGAAGACGTCGACATCGCCGTCTACGCCAACCGCGCCCTGCAGCACAGCGAGGAGGCTCTGGCTCTGGCCCGCAGCACGCAGAATCGACGCCTGCTCGCCGGAGCCTGGATCGCCCGCGGCGGGACCGCCGCCAACGACTTCTTTCAGGACTGGGAGACGGCTCGCCGCTGCGCCAGCGACGCCGCCAGCCTGATGGGCCCGGGAGAGAACGATCATCTGGTCGACGCTCTGGCCGCGCTGAAGTCGCAGATCGTCCGCGCCTCCGGCATCAGCGACACCCTGCGCGCATGGTCGGAGGGGATGGTCGGCGACAAAACTTTTCAGCAGATCGCCGAAGAGTTTGCCGAAATCGTCATCCCCAAGGTGTGGATGCGCGAGGATCGCAGGATCGCCCGCGTAGCCGAGAGCCTCTCGATTTCGCCCAAGAAGGTTCGGCGTATCCTTCGCAATGCCGGATTTCTGGAACGTGGCTGACAGCCTGTTCCCGAGGGTGGTAATCCACCAGCTACGACTGCCCCCGCGCAGCGCGACCCAACCCGCCACCAAGTCCCGCGTTGTCACCCACTTTCGTCTGGCCTCCCGTCGCCGCTGAGTGATAATCTCTTCCAACCGAACTGCAGATCCGCGCTGTTCTCCGGCCGTTCTCCGCGCGGGCCAGATGAACCATGGAACGACGGAGAATGGAAACGAAATGATCGTGCGTCTCCATCGCAGCTCTCTTCGCATCGCTGTCCTCGCCGCTTTCTGCGCGGCCATGTTCGCCGCAACCACCCCGCAGGCCCAGGCGCAGACAGCCGCTCCCGCAGCTCCCTCCGTCCAGCTCCAGCCCTGGACCGCGCCCGATAAGAGCGCCTCCGCCGGTGTGCCCTCCGGCTGGAAAGCCGATGGCTCGCAAACCGTCATTACGCTCACCGGACCCCAGGGCGAAACCATCGCCCTCGGCAGAACCTTCGTCGCACGCAACGCCGCCTTCCAGGCGGGACAAAAGGGTGCAGGCGGCGCGGACCTCAGCATGCCTTACACCGCCCCGCTCACCCAGAAGCTCATGATGGTTTATGCGCAGGGCGCTGCCGTCAGCGGCCAGCAGGCCCCGCAGATTACCTTCACCTCCGCCACGCCCATGCAGGTTCCCGCCATGCTCGGCCAGTGCGGCCGCTTCGTCGCCAATCTCACCGGGCCTGCGCAGCCGCAGAAAATCATGGGCATCTTCTGCTCCTTCCCGCTCGACACCGGCGGCGCCTTCAAAAATGTCATTCTCGTCGCCCAGGCGCCGGCCTCCGTCGCCGCCCAGGACGCGCCCATCGCCCAGGCCGTCTTCTCCAGCTACCAGATCCCGCAGGCCATGCTCGCCAAAAAACTCGCCCCCTTTACCGCCCCTCCGCCTGTCCTGCCCCGAGGAGCTGCGCCTGGCATGAGCAGCACCGCCTACGCCCTCCAGCAGTCCAACATCAGCGCTACCTGCTTTGACGAAGGCGTCATCCGCGGATACGGCCCCCGCCAGCTCCCCCAGGAATGCGGCGGACAAGCGCCCAACCCGTAACCTCGCAACGCCGCATAGAAGTGATTGTCATCACCGCCACCCCCGCTCTCCACCGGCCACACTGTTCACAGTCCCGTTACAATGAAGTTAGCGATACGGGCCAGCTGGGGGGCTGAAAGACAATGGGGTCGGAGGGCACGGCGACACTGGAAACTGCAACCACTACCTGGACGCGCAACAATCCCTACCCCGCTACCGTCCTCGAAAACCGTCTCCTCACCGGCTCCGCCTCCGAGAAGGAAACCCGCCACATTGAGCTCGACCTCACCGGCTCCGGCGTCGAGTACCTCCCTGGCGACTCCGCCGGCATCCTCCCCGTCAACACCTGCGACGCCGTCGACCTCGTCCTCGAGCGTCTCGGCTTCGCTGGCGACGAGCCCGTTGTCGACTTCTACGGCAAGCCCCTCACCCTCCGCGACGCCCTCACTTCCTGGCTCATGATCGGCAAGCTCTCCAGCTCCACCCTCAAAGGCTGGGCCAAACACACCGGCAACCCCGACCTCTCCCCGCTCGTCGAGCCCGGCAACAAGGAGAAACTCGAAGCGTATCTCTGGGGCCGCGAGTTCATCGACCTCCTCGAGCACTCTCCGGCCAAACTCGACAATCCGCAGCAGCTTTTCAAGCTTCTCCCGCGCCTCGCCCCGCGCCTCTACTCCATCTCCTCCAGTCAGGCCCTCCACCCCAACAAAATCGACCTCTCCGTCCGCGTCGTCAAGTACGAAAGCCACGGCCGCGCCCGCCAGGGCGTCTGCTCGGCCCACATCGGCGAGCGCACCCCGCCCGGCGGCAAGCTCCCCCTCTTCGTCCACTCCAACAAGCTCTTCCGCCTGCCCGCCTCGCCCGATGTGCCCGTTATCATGGTCGGCCCCGGCACCGGCGTCGCGCCCTTCCGCGCCTTCCTCCAGCACAAGCAGGCCGGCCGCGGACGCTGGCCCATGTGGCTCTTCTTCGGCGATCAGCGCGAATCCCAGGACTTTCTCTATCGTGACGAGTTCCTTGCCTGGCGCGCCGACGGCACCCTCCAGCGTCTCGACCTCGCCTTCTCCCGCGATCAGAAGGAAAAAATCTACGTCCAGCAGCGCATCCGCGAAAACTCCGCCGAGCTCTGGCGCTGGCTCGACCAGGGCGCGTACTTCTACGTCTGCGGGGACTCCAAACGCATGGCCCCCGATGTCGAAGCCGCGCTCCTCCAGGCCGTCGCCACCCACAGCGGCCGCGGTCCCGAATACCCCCAGGAATTCCTCACCGAGCTGAAGAAGCAGAACCGCTACCTCCGCGACGTCTACTAGCTTTTCGTTGTCATTAGCTTTTCCTTGTCATCCTGAGGAGCGGAGCGACGAAGGACCTCGTGTTTGTCTTTTGAGCGCGGGGCGCCCCACGACCTGCCCTGAGCGAAGGCCGAGCAGCGCGAGGCGAGTCGAACGGGTCCCTGCAGTTGGGGATGTGGGAATCGCCGGGTGCCCCATATCTGCCCGGTTTTGGCAGATGTGGGAGGCCAGTTAACAGCGTCCCCGCCGCGGCTGCTAATCCTTCCCCGGCGCCTTCACCCGAAAGCTGTACAACACCCGGTCCCCCAGGTCCTGCTTCACGCCCAAATCCTCCAGCGCCTTCTTCGCGCCCGCCGGCAGATCTTTCCCCACCTCAAACACAATGGCCTCGCCGTTCCACGTGCCCACCAGCACCTCCGACGAGAAGCGATACGCCGGGGTCGCCTTCGGCACGGGGACGAAGATCACGTCGCGGGCATGCCACGGTGTCTCCGCCGTCCCCGTCGAAACCGGCAGAATGTCGCGCACCTCCACGTTCACACTCAGCTCGACCGCCGCTCCGTGGCTCACAATGTGATACCCAATCGTGTTGGCGTCTCGCACCGTCAGCGTCGCCCGATCCAGCGCATCGCAGCCCCGCAGCTTCGCCGCCGTCGCCGCCGCCGCGCATTCGTACCACGGATTCCCGAAACCCTCGATCGCGACCTGCGCCGGAACCGTCTTGTCCCCGCTGAACTCTCCCGGCGCGCGCTCCGTTCCCCCATCCACCGCGATCGTCGGCCGCGGATTCAGCAGGTGCGTCGTCGCCGACGGCTCGAACACCGTCGTCACCAGCGAATAGCTGCCCAGGCTCTCCTCGCCCTTCTTCCCGTCCGGCGCCGCCTTCGCACTCTGGCTGGTTGCAGCCTGACCAGGAGCAGCCTGACCGGAAACCGCGCCGGCCGCAGCCCAGGCCAGCACCGCCGCCAGACCAGCCGCTATCAACCACGCAGCCCGCACTTTTCCCGCTGACCCTGCCATTTCCCCTGGATCATAGCGCCCAGCCACAATCCCCGATCACCCTGGCCGCAGACATTTCTTCGCTGCCTCCCAAAACGGGAAGCCCCTCCCATCCCGGCACCAGGCAGTAGGCAACAGGGGAAGACCTGCGGTTCCTTCCCGCCGCCGTGCGTTTCGCCCCAATTGGGAACAACGTGAACCAAATTGGTTCGGGTCCCTTTTACCCACAGCTTCAGGAGCCAGAGGTCGCTGCTTAGTCCGCTAGAATTGGGCAACGGTTCAAAGCAACACCACAATGAGACGGTCCAAAGCAACGAACCTGCTGTTTCGCAGTCCGGCTGAGGATCAGCCCGAGCCGGAGCGAGTGCCGTCGGTCGAGGTTCGGAGCCTGGCCCGTCTCTCGTTCAAACTTCCCCTGAACGACAACACCCCTGCGGCATTGCGTGCCTATCGCGAGGCCAATGCTCACTTCCGGACAGTCCCGTGGCCATCTCCGTTCGATAAGACAACCCATCGCCTGCGGCTCGGCGACGCAAGGGGTCTTTCCTGGATTCCGGATGCCTCAGTACACCTTGTTGTTACCTCCCCGCCCTACTGGACCCTGAAAGAATATGCTCCCGGAAATCGGTCTCAGCTCGGCGACATTGAGAACTATGAGCACTTCCTGTCCGAGCTGGACAAGGTCTGGACTCACTGCTCGCGGGTCCTCGTACCAGGTGGGAGAATTTGTTGTGTAGTCGGGGATGTCTGCGTTCCCAGACGGCAGGGAGGGCGGCACTACGTGATGCCGCTGCACTCCGACATTCAGGTTCGCGCACGACAACTCGGACTCGACTGCCTGACCCCCATCCTCTGGCAGAAGATTGCCAACGGCGCAATGGAAGCCAAAGGCAACGGAGCTGGTTTTTACGGAAAGCCATACCAGCCGGGGGCCATCGTCAAGAACGACACGGAATACATCCTCATGCTGCGCAAAGGCGGTCAGTACCGTTCCATCCAGCCCGTGCAAAAGGCTCTCTCCATGCTCACGAAGGAAGAGATGCAAGGGTGGCTTCGATCCGCCTGGACCGACCTCCCAGGCGCGTCCACGACCAGGAATAACCACCCCGCTCCCTACCCGATTGAGCTCGCCGAGCGCTTGATCAGGCTCTTTTCTTTCGCTGGCGATACCATCCTCGACCCGTTTGTCGGTACCGCGTCGACTACCGTTGCTGCGATGAGAGCGGGACGGAATTCCATCGGCGTTGAGATTGAGCCAACTTATCTTGCGTCCGCCCGACGCACCGTCGAGGCCCTCGCAGCCGTGAGGGCGATGGCCGGACCCACCTCCTCCGAGGTCATCGTTGGTTGAATACCGGCTGCTGAAGGAATTCCGTGGCCTCTTCGAAGCCACAAAGTACGAGCATCGACGCTCCAACCTGGGCGATTTCGTCGCCATGCACTTGTACGAGGATCTAGTCGCAGTCAATTAGCCGGGCGATACGTAATTTCTGTCTCTGATATGTGCCCAATTTGACGCTGCTCCCACCTTGGAGCGGATCGGATTAAGATGGAATGGATCCATTGATGCGTTGGCAGACTGCTTATAAGGGTAGATTCGAGGGTTAGCTATGAATACCGCGCTTACTACGACCCCGGACATTTCAAATCTGTCGCTTCAGCTCGAGAAGGAACGTCGGAGCGTCGGAGTTGACGTTTATGACTTCGCTGTTCGGCAGCTGCTGGACATGATCGAGAATGACGAAATCAATATCGCTCCTGAATACCAAAGGAAGTTCGTATGGCTCGCCGATCGCCAGTCTGAGTTCATCGAGTCGGTGTTCTTGGGCATCCCCACCCCCAGTCTTTTTATGGCTACAAACCCGAACTCTACATGGGAGGACGTGGATGGTGTCCAGCGCCTGAGCACACTCATACATTTCTGTGGTAACGAGAAGCAGCGGCAGAAGCAAGCGAACACTGAACATCCTCTTGTCCTTGAGGGACTGGAGAAGTTGGCGGATTTTAACGGGAACACCTTCGCGAAATTGCCAAAGTCAATTCAGCTGCTGTTTAACAACCGACCCATGCGGATAACAACCCTCAATGACAGGAGCGACCTAAAGGTCAGGTTTGATCTCTTTGAACGTTTGAATTCCGGGGGCGTCAAGCTGCAACCGCAGGAAATCCGGAACTGCGTTTATCGGGGACCCTTTAATGGGACTCTGAAGGAGCTCGCGAAGCACCCGAACTTCAAGAAAGTGGTCAAGGTGAAAGTGAGTGACAGGAGCAATGGAACCCAGGAAGAGCTTGTTTTGCGCTTCTTTGCATTCCTTGAGAACTACAAGCACTTCGATCACAGCGTTGACGGGTTCCTTAATTCGTATATGGAAGCAGCCAACGTGGCTGGGCAAAAGACCTCGGTACGATCCCGGTTTGAGGAGACGTTCGCATTCTTGGCTGGCGAGCTTCCTAAAGGGATCATCAGGGGCCAGAACCTTACTCCGGCAAATCTGTTCGAGGCCATCGCGGTGGGAACTGCGTTGGTGTTTGCCGCGGGGGGCGTGCCAAAGAAGGGTGTCCTCAAGAAGCTTCTGAATGACGACGAATTAAAGAGGCTCACTTCGGGTGGGACCAATTCGAATCCGATGGTCAGGGGGCGGATCGAACTTGTGCGCGACCGTCTCCAATAATGTTCTCTGAGATCTCCAAGAACGTCACGACCCGCCTGTTTGAAGTTCGTCGTCTGCTTGCGCATATCCAGGCGCTCGAAGGGATCCTGCCGAGCGATCCCGCTGTCGCCGATATCGTAGGCATACTCCGCGGGCTGTTCTTCGTAGACCTGTATGGCGCATTCGAGTACGCAGTTGAGCAAAGTGTTCAGACGTTTCTGCAGCATCTGTCAGCGGCGGGAATTCCGTACCGGGAATTCGAGCAGCTCTTGTTTGCCATAACGCTGCACCAAGAATTCGAATCTGCAGCGACTGTAGCGCACAGAAAGAAATGGAGCCAACGCAGGTCTCTACTCACTAAGCAGATTTCCGGGGACACCTGCCAAGTGAACGATTTGATGTTTCACTACTACTTGCAAAGCATCTCGTACTCCACGATCCGAGACATCTTCGAGTGGCTATGCATCCCGAAGTCGGCAGTACCCGATACGAGAATTATTGGATACATCGACGAGATAAGCGGGGCACGAATGGAGATCGCTCATGGACGGAAGAGTGCGCAGGATGTTGGCCGCCGGTGGTCCTCATCAGATCTCGAAAAGCGTCTTGAAGCAATCGGCGAAGAAAGCAACTACATCATTGCGTCTTTCGATGAATTCGTTATTCAAAAGGGCTTCGTAGCCGCGGCGCACCGGGTGAAGTATCTGCCGAGTGCGCGTCCGTGAGACCGGGCCTGTTTGTGCTCGCCGTCAAACAACGAATACCAACGTCGCCTCTAGATCTCCCCTGAGCCCAAGCTTTCCCGTCGATTCCGCCAAATGTGGAAAACTTGTCAAGCTTTTCCCGCACGGTACCAAAGTGTTCTCCCTCATTCCACGCCACTTCCATCTTTATAATCTCAAAGAATTTTGGCCGGTTTTCTCTCCAGACTTGGTATTCTGATAATAGGGGATAAGAAATAAAAAGGCCGCGCTGACGCGCGGCCTTTTCCGTCCTCGGAGGAATCCCGTGGCTGTCCCACCACAACTCGGCTGCTCAACCCGCATCGGCCTCGTCGCCGCCGCGTCTGTGCACCAACACGGTCGCCTCTGTGACACA